>Ga0209660_1000485_pt1 | contig 23743 bp, 26 predicted proteins | sample SaaInlV_100m_DNA_2_FD_184659 | JGI IMG/M metagenome (GOLD analysis project Ga0209660, IMG submission 184659) | Marine microbial communities from expanding oxygen minimum zones in the Saanich Inlet - SI072_LV_100m_DNA (SPAdes) (version 2) | ecosystem: Environmental > Aquatic > Marine > Intertidal... | reverse complement strand
CGCTCCATTATTGAAGGTGACCTTGCCGAGGGAAATAAAGTTCGCTTCAGTGTTGACGCCGACTCTCTCAAAATGGAAATCATTCCGCAATAAAAGGCTTGATGGAAACTCTTTAGATGATTCCATGAAATAAACCATGCCCGGGTGGTGGAATTGGTAGACACGCTGGATTTAGGATCCAGTGGCCGAAAGGCCGTGGGGGTTCAAGTCCCCCCTCGGGCACCACATAGTCTAGAATAGGTAATTGATAACTAAATCACCTACATGAATGCCTCTGCTTTGACTCATGGCAAAGTTAAGAGTGTTTAAAATAGGTGTCCTCAAGAAATTATTTTGTGAATTTCTTATTTCCAATTTTACCCAAGATGCAATATACGAGGCTCAAGAAGGTAAAAGAAAAATTCCTCAGATGATTGTAATAAACAACTGCCCAATCAAGAAATCTTTGCCGTTGATGCAGGTGGAGAAAGGCGGCAACATATGATGATGAAGTTAGAGCGTTACTATTTTCCTGTTATGTTGGTTCTAGCCCTAGCCTTTGGGGGCTGTCCGGGGAAAAAAAACCCGAAAGCCCCTGATACACCCAATGATCCTCAAAAGGAAGAAACCCAAGGCATCCTACCTGAAGGCAAGCATTACACAGTCCCGGACCTTGATTTAAAGATGATATGGATACCGTCAGGAAAATTTGTCATGGGTAGTCCAAAGTCTGAACCGGGGCATCGCTATGAAGAAGAGGATTTGCACCAAGTAATTATTTCCCGAGGATTTTGGATCGGACAATTCGAGGTGACTCAAACTCAATTTGAGACAATTACGGGGGGAAACCCTAGCACATTCAAGGACCCTCAAATGCCAGTCCATAAAGTCAACTGGGAGGATGCTATGGAATTTTGCGAAACTCTAACGGATCGCGAAAATTCCATGAATCGGATGCCGGATAAATGGGGCTTCAACCTGCCTACAGAAGCCCAATGGGAATATGCCTGCAGGGCCGATACAACAACGGTGTTTAATTTTGGAAATGGGGCTGAAGAGCTCCCGCAATATGGTTGGTTCTCAGACAACAGTGACGGAAGCCCAAAGACTATTGGAACAAAAAAGCCGAATCCCTGGGGAATTCATGACCTACATGGAAATGTTGGTGAATGGTGCTTCGACTGGTATGGAAAGGCGTACCCAGATGATGGCAGCGTAGATCCAATCACCAAGAAAGGATCGGCATTCAAGATATTCCGCGGTGGCACCTACACGGATATCTCGGACCGATGCAGAGCAGCTTACCGCAACCGAGCAACACCAGACACTAGCAACTCATGGATTGGGTTTAGGGTAGTGCTGATGCGAAAGTATTTCGACTAGATCTAAGGCAGATTGTTTTCAGCCCCTAGCCTGAAATCTATATTCTCAACCAACGAGGTCAGCAATACGCTTGACTGCAAGAGCACAGTTACCGGGGTCTAAAACTGTAAGAACCGGTGTTTGGCTGGGCATCTGCAGTGTGGAGTGTACATTAACAAGCATATCGGCCTTGTCAGAGAAAGGCGGGCATCCAAAGGTCGGCCAGGTGGAATTAGCCGCAACAAAACCAGAAAGAGCATTGGATCGGCCAGCTATCGTGATGTAAACGATGCATTCCGCGTTTTTATTGACCTCCAAGATTTCAAGGACCTTGCGAGGTTGCTTGTGAGCAGAAGCGACGTGTTGCTCCCAGGCAATGCCGTGGGAGTCTAAGCCGTCAGTGATCTTCTTTGCGTGAGCCTCGTCTGAGGCAGATCCCATAATAATTACAACTTTCATAAAAACTTCTGGATATTGTTTGTGATTCGTTCAGATACAGGCTGGTCTTCGGGTGGAAATGGGAAGGACTGCCCAGTGATTTTCTCGTAGAGAAATATATATCGCCGAGAAAGTTCAACCACGAGGTCTTCGGGGGCATCCGGGAGAGTCTTGTCATTGTAAGGATCACAATGCTCCTTGAACCAGAGGCGAAGAAATTCCTTGTCAACGTTTTCGGGGTTTTCTCCTTTTTCAAAACGTTTTTGATAGGAATCTGCGATCCAGAAACGACTGGAATCAGGCGTATGGATTTCATCGATGAGGAGGATGCGTCCATCCTCAGCTCGACCGAACTCGTATTTGGTATCGACAAGGATAAGGCCATTCTCGGCCGCAACTCTCTGCCCATGCTCGAAAAGTGCCATTGCGTAATTACTGGCCTCGTCCCACTCTTCCTGTGTAAGCCAGTTCTCCGAGACGATCGCCTCGGGAGTAATCGGACGGTCGTGATCCTCCTCTTTGGTGGTCGGAGTGAGAAGGTTTTTTTCAAGTTTCTGGTTTTTTAAGAGGCCCTCAGGAAGAGGATTGCCACAATAATTACGGGAACCCTCCTTGTAAACAGTCCAAAGAGAGGTACTCGTAGAACCAGTGATATAGCCACGCACAACAAATTCGATCGGAAGTACTTTGCACTTGCGGGCGGTAATAACATTAGGGTCGGCAACCTCGATAACATGGTTATTCACGATGTGCTTTGTATTCTCAAACCACCAGGCACTGGTAAGGTTGAGAACCTGCCCCTTGAAAGGAATGGATGCAAGAACACGGTCAAAGGCACTTTGCCGATCGGTGGTGATTAGGAGTAATTGGTTTCCTATATCATAGCGGTCACGGACCTTGCCGTGATATTTTTCTCCACGAGGACATGTGGTTTCGGTAAGGCAATTGCGAAGGTTTCGCCGAATACGCTCCTCATAGTGATCAGGTGTTTTGATATTGGTCATGTTCTATAAATGAAAATTAAATTAATTGAAGAATCTAAAAGGCAAAATCAAGCAGGAAGGTAATTATTCCATTCTAGAGGTAACTTCACCATCAATAAATCGGGTACAAAGAAGATCACCAGGGGCAAGGCTGGAAGCACGGGTGACAACCATGCCTTCGGCATTCATTGCAATGGAAAACCCACGGGCAAGGGTTCGGGACAGACTCGCCGTTTCTAGGCGAGTCTTCAGTGCATCAAACTGATTGTAATAGCTTTCAAACTGGTGGGTGACTCTGATATTGAGACGATCGCTGGCGTGCTGAACCCGCGCTTGCAAAAGCGGCAAAATTCCGGCGGGGGAATAATGACACAATTGCCTAAACCCTTCTTGCAGGTGCCTTTGTTTATCCTGAACCGAGCGCTGAAAAATTGAAAGAAAACGAGCAGTCATTTCATCTAAACGCTGGGCGGAACTCTCAATAAGCCGTTGAGGCCTGAGTGAATGTAGGCGTTGTAGAAGATGATGATGTTCACGCCAACGAGCGGAAATTTCCTGACCTGTAATCTGCAAAAGCCGGTTATATGCATTTTGAGTACGTTGTTGAAAATCAAGAAAACTCTGAAAGATCTGGCTTGCCGCAGAAGTGGGAGTTTCTGCCCGAAAATCGGCGGCAAAATCTGTCAGAACAAAATCAATCTCGTGTCCAACGGCAGAAATGATCGGAAGAGGAAAATCAGCAACTGCACGAACCAGCTTTTCATCATTGAAACATGCCAAATCCTCCAGACTGCCACCACCTCGACCGAGAACAAGAAGTTCCAGACCTGGAATCTCCTCGGCAACTGCCAGACCAGCAAGTAAGCTAGAGGGCGCATCGGCTCCCTGAACGATGGCAGGAATTACATATATTTCTCCAGTCCAGCCCTTATCTAGAAGGTTGCTGCGAAAATCCTGGATTGCTGCACCAGTAGGTGAAGTGAGAAAGGCAATTCTGGCAGGGACAGGAGGGAGTGTTTGCTTCCGATCTTTATCAAAAAGGCCTTCTGCAGAGAGCTTGCGTTTCAGTCGTTCAAATTCCTGCTGGATGCGGCCAACACCATCGTCCATCATTTGACGAACAATTAACTGATAGTTTCCTCGCGCTTCATAGACAGTAACATCGCCAAAAGCTAAGACCTGTCGCCCTTCCTGAAGTACAGGTAGAAACCCACCAGCATTGCCCCGGAAAGCAACAGCAGAAAGTTGAGCATCAGAATCCTTGAGCGTAAAATAATGATGGCCACTGGCGACACTGCGTAAATTGGATATTTCACCTCGAATCCAACAAGTGCCAACTTGTTGCTGAAGAAGTTGCTTAATTTGACGGGTAAGCTGGGTAACAGTTAGAATCTGTTCGCCTGCACCACTTGGTGAGCAGTTATTACTTTGAAACTCCATACCGCTTTGAAATCATTCGTGCCACAAGGGCCAACCCAATGAGCAAACCAACTCCAACAATAATTAGTTTGGCATTTCCCTTCAAGAGTCCATCGCCAAAAACAACAAATCCCACCGCCCAAAGAGACATGACCGGCAAGCTGACCAGTAAATAATTCTTTAGAGAGATTCCGCTAACTCCTAGTAAATAGTTCTGCACGGTAAGAGGTACGCCTGGCGTCACACGAAGTATAATAGCCAAGCGAATCCCCTGTGACTGAGGCAAATCGGGTAATTTTTTTGAAAAACGTTCAAGAAAATTTTTGACAAGACTGCGACCTGGATAAGCAGCAAAAAGGAAGGTCCACAATACGTTTACCCAAAGAGCTGAAGCAGTGAGAAGACAGGCAACAGGCATAGAGCCGGTTTTCTCGATCAACGCTCCACAGAGAATCAGAAAGGGGCTGGAAGGCACGCCAAGCCCGGGAAGAATTGCAATCGCAACAAGGAGAAAAAAAGCATGCTCCTGCGAATTTGTGTGCAACCACCCCCACCAGCCCTTCAACCAATCACCTAACCCTTGAGATGTTTCGGTATTAACGAAACCAGTGAATAGTACCATTATTGGTATGCAGAACAATAGACCAAAGTAAAAGTTTCTCGGTTTATGAGGCATATGACTTGAAGAAAAGATCACCTAATTATTAATTGGGTTAACTCCAACCTTGATTCCCTGAGCAAATCAACCATTCTTTAATGCTAAGATATTTTTTAGAGAAGTTGGGCAACCCAAATCTTTCAACCGCAAACCCGTTTCTAGCATGCAAGAAAAGAAGGTAAACACGCTGGATTTACCACAAATTAAAAAAATCATCGCACTGGTAGAAAATTCCAATCTTTCGGAATTTGAAATCGAGCAAAACTCCTTCCGCTTAAAACTCTGCAAAGGAACAGCTCCTGTAATAACAGAAGCATCTTCTGTCGCCCTGCCCACCAACCCATCGGCACAAGTTGAAGAAAAGCCGATTCCTCAAGAAGAAGATGGTAAATTTCAATATATCAATGCGCCAATGGTCGGCACTTTCTACCGTGCACCGAGTCCGGATACAGATAACTTCGTGGAAGTGGGGCAAAAAGTAAACGAGAAGTCGATTGTTTGTATCGTCGAGGCCATGAAGGTCATGAACGAGCTTCATGCGGACTGTACAGGAACTATTGCCGAAATTCTTGTGGAAAATGCCAACGGAGTGGAATACGGCCAGCCCCTCTTTAAGATCGCACTGACCTAAGCCACCCGGCGCATGATCCGAAAAGTCCTCATTGCCAACAGGGGGGAGATTGCCCTCCGGATTATTCGTGCCTGCCGAGAGCTGGGCATGAAGTCTGTAGCAGTCTATTCTGATGCCGACGAAGATTCATTGCCAGTTCAATTGGCTGACGAAGCCATCTGTATCGGACCTGCCTCAAGCCAAGAAAGCTATCTAAAGGCTGACCGTATTCTTTCTGCAGCGGAAATTGCGAATGTTGATGCAATTCACCCAGGATATGGCTTTCTTTCAGAAAATGCAGAGTTTGCGGAACAATGTGAACGTTGTAACATTAAATTTATAGGGCCCAAGTCCGCCACAATCCGCCAGATGGGCGACAAGGCAGTGGCGAGAGAAACCGTCAATAAATTTAAGGTGCCAATGGTTCCCGGTAGTGATGGTCCGGTAGAAAGTGAGAATGAGGGATTGAGGGTCGCCAAGTCGATTGGCTTTCCTGTTATCATAAAAGCTGTTGCGGGAGGCGGAGGGCGAGGCATGCGCGTAGCACACAATGCTGCCGCTTTTGGAAAATCATTTGAGACTGCAAAAAATGAAGCCGAAAAAGCCTTTGGTAATGGCCAACTCTACATTGAAAAGTTCATCGATTCCCCAAGACACATTGAGTTTCAAATTCTTGCAGACCAACACGGAAAGATAGTACATCTAGGCGAGCGAGACTGTTCAGTACAACGTCGGCACCAGAAAATCATTGAAGAGGCCCCTTCCCCTTTCCTTTCCCCAGAAATGCGCAAAACAATGGGAAGAGCTGCGGTCAAGGCGGCACAAGCGGCAGAGTACCAGAATGCAGGAACTGTCGAGTTTCTTGTCGATTCCAAGAAAAACTTTTATTTCATTGAAATGAATACGAGGATTCAGGTTGAGCATGGTGTAACCGAGGAGGTCACAGGCATAGACTTGGTCAAGGAGCAGTTGACAATAGCAGCCAATGAGAAACTGGCCTTTGATCAAAGAAGTATCAAGTTTCAGCGGCACTCGATAGAGTGCAGAATTTGTGCTGAGGACCCGGTCAACAACTTCCTTCCTAGTCCTGGTGAAATTGAGTTATATTTCGCACCCGGGGGCCATGGAGTACGCGTTGATTCCCATGTATATTCGGGATATAAAATCTCCCCCCACTACGATAGCATGATTAGCAAACTCATTACTTTTGGCCGTAACCGCTCACTCGCCTTGGACCGCATGGAACGTGCCTTGGGGGAATACATCATTCGAGGAAAGAATCTTCGTAATAATATTCCTTTTTGCAGAGCCATTATCAAGGATCCTGTTTTCCGTGCGGGCAAAGCGACAACACGCTACGTTGAAGACTTCCTTGCCAGAACTCCCAATGAGATGTTTACCCCTAAGGCTTAAATATTCAACATAAGGGAAGTTGGATAAACGTTGCGAAATTACCTTTAGCTGATAATTTAAATAAACAAATTAAAAATAATCATGAAGAACACCGCATCCAATCAGGCAATCCCGACAGTAACTGCTGACACAAACTCCTTGGGTGAGGTCAAAATTAACCATGATGTAATTGCACGCATTGTACACCTTTCCTGTGTCGAAGTACCGGGGGTTCATTCTGTAGGAGGCGGGTTTTCATTTTCAGACCTTATTCCAAATAAAAGTTCAAGCAAAGGTGTACGTATCAGCGAAAATGAGAATGGTTACGTTATAGAAGTACACGTGATTATGAAGTTTGGCGTTGAAATGGGCAAGACCGCTCAGGAAATCCAACGTCGTATTAGCGACCAGATCGATAAAATGACCAGTAGTCCTGTCAGTAAAATTGATGTGGTCATTGAAGGCGTCGAAACAGAGGAAGACCAACCCAAAGAAACAAACTGGGAGAATCCTGTTGCGACCAATTAAAAGAATATCCCTGAGCGAACAATGACTCCCATTCTCTCTCAGGCAGTAAATTTTTGGGAGAATTTAAAACCCCAGTACCTTTGGCTGGCTGGACTAATCTTACTGGGAATCGTTATATTTTGGGCTATTGGCCGGCGAAGCAAACGTACCTTGACAGTCACTAGCTCGGATGAATCTCTGCGCGTAAAAATATCCGTCACCGGGTTGGAGGACCTTCTTAGAATGGCATGCGGAAGTTATCCTCAAATTGAAAGTCCAAAGACTCGAATCGTGATCGATGGAGAAAATCGGGTGTGTCCGCATGTTGAGTTCTCCATTGCGGCGGACTCTGATCGGGAAAAAATTCAGGAGGAATTAAGAAAACGCATTGAGGAGACCCTCTCAAAACATCTGGGCAAGGGACAGATCGGAGACATAGAATTCACCGTGGCAGGGTTCGATGCCAGAAACAGTTCCAACCCCGAAGGTATTCTGGGGACAGAAAGCCCCATTATCCCGCCAACAATTTCCCCAAAGGACGATTCAAGGGACTAGGCGATTGCACGGACTGCCGCCACGGTATCATCTGCACACAGGACTGCGGAAACAGCAACCAGACCATCGGCCCCTGCCTCACGAACCTCTGAGGCATTATCCAGTCCAATCCCCCCGATGCAGAAAAATGGGATCGGTGGACTCATGGCCCGGACCTGCCGGATAAGTTTCAAGCCCACCGCCTCGTAGTCCGGCTTTGTCCCCGTCGGAAAAACCGGTCCGACCGCAAAGTAGTCAAGTACTCCTGTCATCGCGATGGCATCCTTTGCCTGCTCCTGCGAATGGGTGGAAAGGCCAAGAATCACATTAGATCCGATACGGTCGCGTGCATCTCTTGGACAAACATCCTCCTGGCCAACATGAAGTCCAATCCCCGGATAGGCCACTGCTAATTCAAGATCGTCATTTATAACAAGTGGGACATTTCCCCCGTCAAATAGTGGCAGAATTCGCTCAAGCAGTTTCCGGCGTTCGTCGTGGGACTCTTTCTTCGCCCGTAGTTGCACAACCCCAGCTCCTCCTTTCAGTAGTGCCCGGCACTTGGTTTCCCAGTTTTTAGGATTAACATAACCCGTATCAAGGATACCATAAAAACGTACTGACTGAAGAATGTCTGCTTGCATGAAATCCTATCCCATAAAGCTCTCGTTGCTAGGCAAATAAAAAAGGCGGAACCCCAGGGGCCCCGCCTTTTTTGATTCGAGTTTAGTTATAAGTAATAAAATCAATTGTCTGACTCTTCATCAGGACTGGATTCACCCTGGTCCGATTCTGGGTCCAAACCTGCCAGCAAGCCCTTTGCAGTTGTAGGATCGATGCCCAGTTCCTTGAGCATTTTATCAACAACAGGAAGTTGCATCCTGTAGTTAAGAGCGGCATCCACCAACTGGTTTGGCACGCCTTGGCCACTTCCACCGGAAGCTCCACCGCCTCCGCTTCCACCAACACCACCAAAGCCATTGGCCTGGAGAATCTTGATACTGTCAATATTTTCCATTGGCTTGACGCTGGCCTCAACCAGTTGGGGTGATATCTTGGCAAGAATTTTACGAAGCTCGAAGTTGATGATTTCCTGTCCAAGGATATTCTTCGCCTCATTGATTGCATGTTCACCAAAAGCCTCCACTTCAAGTCGCTTATGGTCAGCCTCCGCCGTGATGCGGATCTTGTCAGCAGCAGCCTTGGCTTCAGTCAAGACAGCTTCAGCCTTGTTCAAAGCAGCGTCCTTTTCCGCCTGAGCTGCAATCGTAACGTCGATGGCCTGCATCTCCGCCTCCTCGCGCGCTTTAATGAGCTTAACCTCCTTGGCACGTTCAGCAATCGACGTCTCGCGCACTGTCTCAACATTTTCATCCTGCTTGACCATGTCAGACCGGGCAAGTGCCGCCTGGGCCTCTGCCTGTGATTGCTCCTCGGACTTCTTGGCCACAGCAATGGCTGCGTCTTGTCCGCTGATGTCTACGGATTGCTGGCGGAAAATATCCGCCTCTTCAACCTGCTTCTTGGCCTGAATTTGAGCTTCCTCAACCTGTCGCTTCGCCGTAATGTCAGAATCCTGGACTTCACGGTCTGCAATGATTCGAGCCTGTTCTGCCTCCCGGCGGCGGACAGCCTGCTCAGTGGCAATCTGGGCTTCCTGCTCCGCCCTAGCTACCTCGACTGCTCGCTGCTGTTCCAGTTCTGCAAACTCTTCATCCCGCTTGATTTCGAGACTCTTCTTCTCCGCATCTAGGTTCTTCGTTTCGATGAGTATTCTTGTGTCCTGTTCGATACGATTACGCTCTTCACGCTTATCTTCCGTGATAAGGGTTAGCTTGGCAAGGCCCATGGCGTCAAAGGCATTATCTTCCTTAAAATAGTCGCGTGAAGTCTGGTCAAGGCCTGTCAGGGAGACAGACTCCAACTCCAGCCCCGTCTTAAGAAGGTCTTCACTAAGGGAACCCTGCACCGCCTGAACAAATTCATCCCGTTGCTCGTGCAATTGGTCCATTGTTAGACCGGCCGCCACAGATCTTAAAGCGTTAACGAACTTACCCAGAAGGAATTCCCGAAGCTCAGCGGGTTTCATCGTCCGCTCACCCAAGGTCTGGGCTGCAACAGCAATGGCATCCGTGTCGGGCTTTACACGAACATAAAACTCTGCGAGCACGTCAACCCGGAGACGATCCCCAGTGATGAGGGCGTGTTCATTTCTACGGTCCACCTCAAGACGTAGCGTGCGCATATTCACCCAAACGATCTCATGAAGGATCGGCAGGACAACCGCACCACCATCAAGGATTACCTTTTGGCCTCCAAGACCAGTCCGTACATAAGCTTCCTCCTTCGACGAACGTCGAAAAAGTTTCATCAACACAATGAAGCCAATCAAAAGAAAGGCAAGGACACCTACAGCGAGTAGTATGATAATTGGAAGATTGCTTGAGGTGGCAGAGTCCATCTGTGCAAATGGTATAGCAGTACGATACATGAGTAATTCCTTTAGGGTTGTAGGTTTATATATTTATAGTTTTTCGTGTAAATGTTTGTAGGGAGGCCGTGCTAGGTATTTTCACTGGAATTCGGTATGACACTTTCAATGACGGAAAAGGCCGCGCCTCTACGACCGACCAGAAGCACGTTGTCACCGGCCTCGAATGTTTCAGACTCATTGTCAGCCACAATCATGACATAATGTACACGTCCCTTGGGCCCAATAAGCTTTCCCTCGGCAGCCTTTTTGTGGGTCGCGGTGCCAATAATAATTGTGGCTGTACGACCGATGAAGGTTTGGCGGGAAACGGCGGAGGTCTCATCCTTCGGCCAAACCTTGGCCAATGCACGATTGCCAATCTTTACCACCGGCATAACCAATACAAAAATCGATGGTGAAGCAATGAACCACGGGATATAGTTCCCGATCAAAGGCACACTGGAGGCAATCATTTGAAGGCCAAACCCGGCAAGGGAGAACACCAGCAAAAAAAAGGTGAAGGTGATCAGCATTGGAACCTTACCAAACTCAAGCCAAACAAAGAGCTTGGTAAGCCCGGTCATTTCGGCAGCATGTATGTCAATATCACCATGAGGGTCAAGGTGGAGATCGAAGTCTGGAAATATATTGTCGAGCAATCCGGAAATAGCGGCGCCGAAAATTGTAGATAGCACCTCCAGGACGGCGATTAGGATCAACAATGTGAAGGCTGTAGAGAAGACAAGGTTCCCGGATGCCGTGAAAAACTCGTACATGTTGCGAAGCTGGATTTAGTTCGAAGGGCGTTTCAGGAATCGCGGTTTTCCAGCTCCTTGAGACGAGCGTCAATCCGTGTACGGCGATTCATCTGGGCAAGCTCAAGCAAGCCGGCAGCCTCCTCTGTGGATGTCTGCATTGATGAGCGGCGCACGCCAGAGGAATCTTGAAGGACGCGCGTAAATGTGCGTTCTGCCCGCTCAGCCTTATCAACGGCGGAACTACCGGAAGGGGTGCCAGGAAGATCGCTAACTCCCGAGTCGACTGAAGCCGTTTGCTGGGTCTCCTTAAAGGTGAATAGCTCATCTTCCATCTCGTTACGCTTGGCAACCAGACCGGTAATGGCCTGATCCAATTCCTTCAATTGGCTGGAGCATTCTCCAAGCTGTGTCTCCAGAGTGGGAAGCTGGTCTTCAATATCTATATGCCGGCTCACCGCGATCTCAACCAGGTCCTTGCGGCCTTCTTTAATCGCAGTTTCAAGCTGCTCCTCAATTAGGGTATGCTCTTGGTTGAGCTTGGAAATAGCCTTGGACACATGATGCTTCTGAGCGGTTACACGGCCCATCTCGGAACGCACCTCATCGATTGCACCATCGACTTCTCGAATGGCCTGCTTGAGAACTGCCTCTGGGGCAAGGCCCTCGATCTTTGATACAATCGAATTGGCGGTGCCGGTAATGATCCGACGAATTCGTGAACTGATACTTTCTTTCATAATGATTCTCCTTGGTTATGGATCGGGCTTATTTGCCGCGCTTTTTGACATCCATCATCCCGACAAGCTCCTGGATGTTGGATAGGCGGTCATTCATTAAATTCGGATTATAGGTAGGACTCTTTTGTGTGAGCGCCATTCGTAATATGCTCTCAATTAAGACAAGGGTTTGATGAAAGAGGCGGTCCTCGATCTCGATGAGGCGTTTTTGTGACCCACTTGCACGACCCCTGTTTTTGGTGGGTTTACGCTGAGTAATTATGTAGGATAGGGTTTCTGGAACAAAATTCAGTAATTTGGTAACAAGCTCAGAGTTTACCCCCTCCTCATTCTCCATTTCTTTAATATCATTTAGGGCAGGTCGCAATGCCATATTGAGTTGCTCAAGGCACGCGGAATATCCTTCGAGATTCGTGTGATACTGCCTAAAAAAAGTACAGATGTGACGTAATTTCTCGCTGACAGTAACTTTGCCTGCCAGTGGAAATTCCATCAGGAACTGGTGGTCTCCCTCGGAGATTCGTCCACTGATTGTGATACTCTTGGTTGATTCGTTCATGAATAATAGGAATAGATATTGGCCTTAATTTGGATTTGTATAACTATTCTACAAAAGCACTTGGATTGCAAGAAATAATTTATTCAAGGGAAGGGGATGCAGGGGGAAATTGATTTTTTTTGAGGAAGCGGGGAGCAGAGTTTATTTGAAATCTAATAAAACCATTCTGCAGAAATTTATTTTCTTTTTACTATATAATCATGTCAAAGAAAATAGAAGCAAAGTAATGAATGCATATTAAAAAAGGGGTAATGCCGATCAAAATGACTGCGGGCAGACAGTGAATATGGAGGTCATTACAATAAATATTTGGTAGGCAAACAGTTAAAAAAAAATTTACCGCTTGCGGGAGAAGCGTTTTCCCTTAAAGACGAATACCATGAGTGAAATGGAAGAGGATCAAATTTTGGAGAATGCAGAGGAAGAATTAAGAGATTTGGAAGAAAAGCCAAAATCATTCTTGGTCTTGGTTGCAGTAATACTTGGTGCGCTTTCCCTTATAATTAGCCTTATCTCCATCGTGCAGGATAAGCAAGAGGGGACCGAGATTGATGAAGCCACACAGATTGACGGCAGTGTCGGTGTCGATGACATAAGATCCCGCTTGGATGATCTTGCGGCCAAGGTTGCTACCCTTGAAACCTCTACTTCAGGTTTTAATGCGGATGTTAGTTCCGGGCTGGGAGATGAGGTCGCCATGCTGAAAGCAGAAGTCGCTGTACTGCGTTCAAAATCCACAAGTATTCGCGCCACCCCTTCCACCCCTCCACCTGAGGTAGTTCCCCAGGCACCAAGCACAACTCCTATTTCCAAGCCAGAAACACCCACTATACCACCCAATGGGATTGTGCATACAATCCAGCGCGGTGAAACCCTTAGTGGATTGGCGAAAAAATACGGTGTCCCACTAGGTAAAATAAATGCAGCCAATACTGGTCTGGATCCAAATCGTATCCAAATCGGTCAGAAGATTGTAATCCCCGGGAAGAATTAGGCCCGATGCCGAAAGCGCACGAGCCCTCACGCTGGGAGGTGGTGTCGGAAAAGAAAATAGCCGACTGCAAAGTTTTCAACATTCATGAAGAACGTTGCAGGCATCCAATAGATGGGCGCGAAGGTGAATTCTATTCAATCGCTTCACCCGATTGGGTGAATACCATAGCGATCACTCCATCGAGTAAAATAATTCTTGTCCGACAATATCGTTTTGCAATACGTGAACTGTCTTGGGAGATTCCTGGTGGAATTATTGACCCAGGTGAAACGCCGCTCGAAGCCGGTCTTCGGGAACTTCAAGAGGAAACCGGATATGTTGGTGAAAATGGCCGAGTCCTTGCCCACTGCTCTCCCAACCCTGCGATTCTTCGAAACCGTTGCCACTTTGCATACGTGGAAAATGCACGACTCACCTCAAAACTCCACTTGGACGCAAATGAAGAAATTGAAGTGTGCGCGGTTCCAGTTAATGAAGCTATTGAATGGGCCTATGATCTCAAGATTTGTCATACTCTCACCATCAACGCCCTTTTTCACCTCCAGAACACAATAGGAAATTAAAGAATGACTGCACCTCCCTGCATGACATTTGGGAACTGAATTACTTTTTCTGTTTTACAAAAATAATGTTTCCTTCACTCCTCCATATTCACCCAACTACTCCAAAACAACTTGGCCAGTAAACCACAACTTCTCGCTTGGCTCACCTGTGACAGCATCTACGTTGATCCGGTAACTGGCAAACAGTCCCTACTGGGGATTTTCACAAAGATCAAGGCACGGAAATTTCCGTTCTCACACCCTCGAATGATATGGTTCATCTCAATAACAGACTGTATTGTTGGTGACCATACCTTGAAAATCTGCATGGGATTACCCATGGAACCCGCTCGCGAAATCCTTTGCCGAGAATTCAAGTCAACCAGTCCAGCCCAACGCATCAACCTCATTAATGAAATTCATAATCTGAAGTTTGAAAAAGCAGGGAACCATTCAGTAGTAATCGATATAGATGATGAGACAATCCTTGCCATGAGTTTCCCTGTGATGGAATAAATCACGGTGTCCATTCGTTAACATCCAAAGCCTGAGAATTTGATTATTTTTCTTTTGACCAAAGCACCATGAAAAAACTCAACCTAAGTTCTATTGAACCCAAGCCTGTGCTTATCGTTGGCTCTGTTGCCTTTGATAATATCATTACCCCTCACGCCACAGGGGAACGCATCCTTGGTGGGTCAGCCTCGTACGCAGCACTTGCGACAAGTTACTATGCACCAGCGAGGCTAGTAGGTGTAGTTGGGCATGACTTTGATGAAAAACACATCCACCGCTTTCGAGCTCATGATATCGATATTGAAGGACTACAGCGTGATGAATCGGGACCTACCTTCTTCTGGAAAGGAAAATATCATGAAAATTTCAATAAGCGTGATACCATTGATATCCAACTCAATGTATTTGAAAATTTCCGCCCTGAGTTGCCAAACAATTATAGGGACTCCGAATACCTAATGCTCGGCAATATAGCACCGGGGTTGCAACTTCACGTCTTGGAGCAAATCGCCAATACAAAGCCATATGTATTGGCTGACACGATTGACCTCTGGATCGACATCCAGAAAGACGAACTCCTGCAAGTGGTCAGCAAGGTGAACCTCTTTGTTATTAATGACAGTGAGTCTGAACAATTGACTGGCGAGAAGAATATTATACTTGCCGGCAAGAAGCTTCTGGAGCTTGGGACTGAAGCAGCAATCATAAAGAAAGGCGAACATGGCGCATATCTCTTTCACTCTGACGGACTCTTTGCTCTACCCGCCTACCCTGTAACAGAGCTCCGTGATCCCACCGGCGCCGGTGATTCCTTTTCCGGTGGCCTATTGGGTTATCTCGCCGCACATGATGACACCAGCTTTAAAACCATTTGCAAAGCAATGGTCTATGCCACAGCTACAGCCAGTATGACTGTCGAGGATTTCAGTTGTGACCGCCTAGAAAGCGCCGGTGCAGATGCCATTCAAGCTCGAAGTGATGAGCTTCTCGCAATGACGCAGTTATAAAGTAAGAAATCCACTACTGCACTCCTCCAATTTAAATTCCATATATCCTTGCCTGATGGAAACCGCCATTCGCCAGCTCGCAGAACAAGCAAGAGAGGCCTCACTTAAGACGGCAACGCTCGACACCGCAACCAAGAACAGTGCACTCCGGCGCCTCGCAGAACTGCTCGAATTGCAAACTGGTGCAATTCTCGAAGCCAACGCCAAGGACCTCAAGGCCGGTGAAGAAAATGGCCTTACTCAGGCACTACTTGACCGCCTTCGGTTCTCCCCGGAGCGAATTCAAGCCATGGCAGAAGGCGTTAGGCAGGTCATCTCACTCCCCGACCCTGTCGGCGAAACCATTGAGGAAAGCACTCGTCCCAATGGCTTGCGACTTGTCAAGCGCCGTGTCCCAATAGGGGTTATCGGAATTATCTACGAATCCCGACCGAATGTCACGGTCGACTGCGCGGTACTTTGCCTGAAATCTGGTAATGCCTGCATCCTCCGTGGGGGCAAGGAAGCCTTCCACTCCAACACCATCCTTTCCAAGATAATTCAGCAGGCACTCAGGGAAAGTGGCATTTCTCCTGCAGCTGTTCAGCTAATACCAACCACTGAGCGTAAGGCACTGAACATCCTACTCAAGATGGATGACTTTATTCACTGTATTATTCCACGCGGTGGAGAAGGGCTAATTCGCTTCGTGGCAGAAAATTCCCGAATCCCTGTCATCAAGCACTACAAGGGCATCTGCAATGTTTACGTAGATATTGATGCAGATTTAGAGATCGCAGGAAATATTGTGGAGAATGCCAAATGCCAGCGGCCAGGTGTCTGCAATGCTGCCGAAAATCTCTTCCTCCACAAAGACATCGTTCAGCCTTTTCTCCCGAAAATAGCACGTCGACTGACGGAAAAAGGAGTGGAACTCCGTATTGATGAAGCCGCTGCCAATCACCTTATTGGCACGGAGATTCCCTATAAGCAAGCCCAGGAAGCCGATTTCCATGAAGAATTTCTTGATCTCATACTCTCGATCAAAACTGTTGGCAGCCTAGAAGATGCGATTAGCTCCATCAATTGCTATGGCAGTGGTCATAGCGATGCCATTATAACCAACAATGAAACCACCGCCGAAACCTTTCTCGCCAGCGTAGACACCTCAACCGCCTACTGGAATGCAAGCACCCGCTTCACAGATGGATTCGAATTTGGGCTAGGTGCAGAAATCGGCATCTCCACCGACCGACTTCATGCTCGTGGTCCAATGGGGTTGCGTGAACTCTGTACCTACAAATTCATCGTCTACGGCACCGGTCAGGTCAAATAATGGGTCCGATGCCCCCTCTACCAGCAGATGCTTTGGCCAGGCGAATCGCATGGAAGGACATAGACCACGAGTATTTGAATAGAATCATACGGCTCGCCAAGAACGAAGATTTATCTGGAGCCGGTTTTATCGATTCGCCTCCTGGGCCAATAGACGTCACCACGGCAACATTTCCTCCCACTTCACAACTGGCGCAGGCTGATTTGTTCGCCCGGGAGCAACAAACCATCTGTGGTCTGTCCCTGATGCCCATGATATTGGATGCATATGGCGGAGGAACATTTACCACGAATTTTCAGGACGGTCAAAGCGTCAGCAGCGGAACTAAAATCGGCAGCATTGAAGGCAATCCCGCCCACCTTCTCTCCGCCGAACGTGTCCTGCTAAATTTCCTTCAGCACCTTTCGGGTATCGCCACGACCTCCACTGCCTTTGTCAAGAAGCTCGATGACAGCCACACGCGAATCCTGGACACACGAAAAACCACTCCCGGCTATCGGGCACTTGAGAAATACGCTGTTGTCTGTGGAGGAGGATGGAACCACCGTCTCGGCCTCTATGACAGGGTTCTCATCAAGGATAACCATCTGGATGCATTTTCAGCGCAAAACGGGAATGAGTTGTGCAACGCTGTCCAACTCGCCCGTGAAAAAAATCTTGGCATTCCCGTCGAAGTCGAAGTCGATCACCCCGATCAGGTTTTGCCCGTTCTTGAAGCTGGAGCCGATTGCGTTCTTCTCGACAACTTCTCCATCCAGCAAATCTGTAAAGTAGTTGAATTTGTGGATGGTCAGACCTGTATTGAAGCCAGCGGGGGTATCACCCTGGAAACTGTCAGTAACTACGCCGGGCTCGGACTTGACTTCATCTCCACGGGCGCGCTGGTCCACCAATCAAGATGGGTGGATATCGGACTTGACTGGAAGGGGCCTGTCGCATGAATACGAATGTCGCCATTCTACAATCTTTCCTCCAAGCTGATACCGAACAATTTCTTTCCGGTGAAGCCCTGGCCATGGAACATGGTATATCACGCGTTGCGGTCAATGCACGCATCCGGAAATTGGGAGAATCCGGCCTCCAATTTGAAGCTGTTCCTCGACGTGGCTATCGAATCAAAAGCAAACCGCGTCGACTCCACACCGATCTTCTAGAAGCCCATATAATCTCCCAGAAAAAGCCATTTATTGAGAGTAAGTCGGTTCACCTTCTAGAGAAAACCGATAGCACAAACCTTGAGGTTGAAAGACGTCTCGCGACAGGCGGCGAAGCCCCTCTGGTAATCATCGCCAAATCCCAGACTCAAGGGCGAGGGCGGATGGGGCGCATATGGCACAGCAAGGATAAAGGTAATCTCTATCTAAGTGTGGGGTTCAGGCCTCAAATTCCGAGCACGGCACTGGCTAGCTTCTCACTCTGGGCAGGTGTCAGACTTGCTCAGGCCCTAAATAAGTTCACCAGTCTCCCGATACAAGTGAAATGGCCCAACGACCTCTATGTCAGAGACCAGAAGTTTGCTGGCATACTATGCGAGGCTAAGTTTGAACTCGATCGTATGCAGACCTTGGTCTTCGGTCTTGGCATGAATGTAAATCAAGAAGCCAAGAGCCTCCCTGATGACCTCCGCGCACCTGCAACAACCCTTAGAGACCAGCTTGGTGAAAAAGCAGACATACATACATTAACGCTGATCGTGCTAAAGGCAGTTCTACATGGCTATAAGGATTGCCAACAACCTGGTGCCGGCAAGAGGCTTCAGCAAGAATTTATTCCAGTCGATGCTCTCCTTGGCCAGACTGTCACCGCCCAAAACGGTTCAACCCAAACCAAGGGGACAGCACGGGGAATTGATGAAGATGGTAATCTCCGTCTCAAAACACAAACTGGGGCGATTCTGAATGTTTCTGCTGGTGATATAATCTTTGGGGAATCTATCTGAATCCAAAATACATCCCATGAGTACGCTCTGCCTTGATATTGGTAACACGACAACCCACATTGGTCTTGTAAAGGACAGTATGGTATCCGAATCAATCCGTATTCCGACTAGAAATCTTGAAGAAAATTTGTCGAAATCGGTACAGAATATCAAAGAGGCCAAACTCCTTGCCTATTGTAGCGTCGTACCGGCTGCCAGCAAGCATGCTGAAGAGATTGCTAAATCCTATGGCCTGAAGTTGTTTAACTTAAACGCAGATACCTGCCCGCTTTCAATCGCCTATCCCAATCCAAGAGAAATCGGGCAGGATCGGCTTGCCAACGCAGTAGCAGCAACGAACTTTTCGGATCCGCCCGTCATCATCATCGACATGGGAACTGCGACCACCTTTGACATAGTAACCACAGAGTGTGGATATGAGGGCGGAGTTATCACAGCAGGACTTTCATTGATGAGAGAATATCTTCATGAGCGAACCGCTCTGCTACCCGAAGTAAGCTACAATGAACTTTCCTACCCGGCAAACGTCATTGGTAAATCTACTCGTGAAGCAATGGAAATTGGTGGCGTGATCGGTTATGAAGGTATGGTTAAGGAAATCGTTGCTGCCTTATCGGCACAGTTATTTGAACGAGGAATAAATGATCCGACACTAATACTCACAGGAGGAAAGGCACCATTCATGGAGGAGGCTCTGGGTGAGGATTGCCACTATATTCCAAACCTGACTTTGCAAGGCTTGGAACTTGCGATAAGATGAATTAAGAAATTATGGAGATGTTCTTAGCCGAAACAGGATAAAGCCAAGAATCAGTTGAAGGAGGGAATCCTCACTGATTTAAAATACATGCACGGGGTCTTGAGCCCCCGTAGAATAAGGATCTCATGTACGACCTGTTACGTAGGACGTTTAATAAATCTGACGACGAGGGAAAAGGCGTTGGGCAGGATTTCCAAAACTACTAGGCACCTACTTCTTAAGGTGCTTCACCTTGATATTTTTAAACTGAACGTTCATGGGAGGTCCAGCGTGGAGCTGGAGGGCAAGCAGACCATCTGCTCGGCGGTTTTTTTCGTCATTATCAATCAACTCGGTGGTCTTCACACCGTTTATGTAATGCGTGAAGTTAAACCCATCAGCCACAATACGGTAGCTATTCCATTCCCTCTTCTTGACGGCTTTTCCAATCTCATTGGTATCACCAAAAGTTTCCGCTTTTTTCTGTAGCTTGCCCTTGTCATTCAAGGAAAGGGTGGTCTTTTGTCCCCTTAATGAAAGAATGCCCCGAAACGCTTCGCCATAACAGATGCCAGAATAACGATCCCCAGACTCGAAGTCAGCCTGGTAGCCACCGATACGCCATCCGTCATGTTTGCCGGCTTTCTTGAAGGAACGATACTGAATGCCACTATTCCCTGCCATGATCTTAAAATCAATACGGAGATCAAAGTCAGTTAACTTTTCGCCCCCGGTATAAATCGCGAAAGTATTGCCTTTCGTGGGCGTTTCCTTGGTCGTAATTCCTGTTATCGCCCCATCCTTGACGCTCCAGAACTTTGGATCGCCATCCCAGTTTTTGAGGGTCTTGCCGTCAAACAGACTGACAAAGTCGTCCTTGGCAAAAAGTGAAGCGGCTGCCATTAAGGGCAAGAGGAGGAGGTTCTTCATTTGCATGGTCATTTAGATGGTTACAGGTTAATAAAAAAATCGAGGAGAAGGAGAAAATGGGGGCTTGCCAGGTGAGTCAAGGGAGAGATTTATCTGGAGGTATGTTTGCTAATTGAATAGCCGTAATTCAATGAATTGGAAAAACCAAAAGAACTGGGGGCAATCATCCCGAAATACATTCTGGTGCCTACTGGGATGCTCCTTAGGAGATTTCGGTACTATTGCCTATGTACAATGGCAGGACATTGAAATGCCGATGAGAAACCTCATGATCCTGGCAATGTTCAATGGCGTCCTGACCAGCATCCTGCTGGAAACATTGATCCTGCTGCGCCAGATGGATTTCGGTAGAGCACTGCGCACAGCAATGGGAATGAGCCTCATCTCAATGCTGTCGATGGAGCTGGCGATGAACCTGGTTGATTATTATGGCAATGGAGGAACCCTTGGCATCAGCATCTGGGTGGTGCCGGCAATTATTGCCGGCTTCCTGACCGCTTGGCCCTACAACTACTGGAGGCTTGAGCGCTTGGGGAAATCCTGTTGTGGAGGATAGAATCAGCTAATCATCAGTTTCAAGAAGCAGAATCTGCCTGATCATCAGCCAAATCCACATATTTCTTCACCGTGCGGCGATCGAGTTCAAGAAGTCGTGCCGTCTCGTTATAATTTTGCGTGGTCTCGTAAACACTGGAAATATACTCACGAAGGAAGTGTTCGGCAGTTAGACTACCGACACCGAGCGCAGAGGAAAGCAGTTTGTCCCGAGGCATCGCAGCCTGAGTGTTTTCCGGAAGATATTCACCATGGACCATGATGTTGCGCACGCACTGTTCCAGCTCCCTAAAATTGCCGGGCCATGCGTATTGCAGGCCAAGATTCCCACGAATCCATTGGCAGGCTTCATCCGTTATGCCGACTGCCTCGTCTGCACCGGCGAACTTGCCAGCAATGTAAAGGACGAGATTGTGCAACTCATCGGGATCCTCTTGGAGAATCTCACGGAGAGCAAGAGTCACAACCCGGTCAGCACAAAGCCTGTAGTAAAAGTCCTCTCGAAAACGACCTTCGCGCATCTCTTCTGCTAGATCGCAATTGGACGCGGCCATGAACTTACCCCGGAAAGGAAGAGAACGTGTATCCCCCAGCCTCTGGAACTGGCTGGTCTGCAGGACCCGCAGAAGCTTGACCTGGATGTCGGGTCTTGTCTCGGTAATTTCGTCAAGGAGAATGGTCCCAAACTCTCCGCAGGTTTCAAGATAACCCTTGCGGTCCTGGAGTGCACCTGTGAACGAACCCTTACGATGACCAAAAAGCTCGGATTCCAACAACGTTTCGGTAAGCGCTGAGAGGTTAACGGGGATGAAGCTGTTTAGGAAGTCTTCCTTGAAGTGTAATCGATCTGGATCAAAAGGAACAAAACGTGAAAGACCAATGGCCCGTGCAACCAATTCCTTACCAGAACCGGAAGGACCCGTTATGAATGTGACGATATCTCCCATGCTGTCATACAGGACGCGCTGATAACGAGCCATGTCATGCGTGAAGATGGATTGCCAAACGCGGGCGCGAAGGCGATTTGCGCCCGGTGAAGCACCGATGATAAATTCAAAGATGTGGTGGAATGCCCGCCGTATCTGGAAGAACATCGCAAAGATGTGGGGCGCTTCGTAGTCTGGCTCTGGAGCATTAGGTCTCAAAGGAAAATATCGTGCATGCTCTACCTCGAATTCCTTGTAAAAGGAACAGGCACGATCAGCACTACCACGAGTATAGGCTTTTCGAATGAATTCAAGGAAAGGTTCCCGGTTGCTGGAGAATAAAGCAAAAAGAACAACATCCTGATAAATATGAAATTCAGCTGGAGCTACCCTGCCTTGAACCTGATAAAAAGAGATTCGTGCTTTTTCAGCATGATGGAGAGCAACTTCATGAAGGCGATCGAGATTGGTACTGAAACTCCGAAGATCCCGAGAGGAGGTATCAGGATTGCGGTAATCACCACCAAGAATTTCTTTTTCCAACTCCTGTCGTTCCCGAAGGAAAGGGTTACAATAAGTGATTCGCGAAAGAGCCTCCAGCGTGCCTCGGTCAGATACAGATAAAAAAGAGGCTGACATATTTCCGGGCATCAACGATTACTGACAAGCAATTCCGTCAATTCCAACGCACGAAGACGGGCCAGTTCCTGCTGTTCCTTGGTGAATCGACTTTCCAGATTACGGCGAGCTTCCATTCCCATCCGATGGCCACTTGCAGCGGCTAGCGAGAACCATGCGCACCCCTCCACCTCATCGCGATTGACCCCAAGGCCAAGAAGATACATAAGTCCAAGGTCCAGTTGTGCATCAGGGTTACGTTGCGCAGCTGACTTGTGAATCCAGCGAGCAGCCTCCTCAAAGTTGCGCTCCACGCCAATTCCTGATCTATAGGCAACACCGAGTTCATACTGGGCAAAAGGATGCCCTTTCTCTGCGGCTTGAGCCAGCCACCGAGTAGCCGCCTCAGGATTTTCTGGTAGGTCGCCCATACCCAGCATGTGCATAATGGCAAGGTCAACCTGAGCTTCTGATTCACCCTGACGCGCCGCTGCCTGTAACCAACGTAATGCGGCATGTATATCCTTTGTCCCTCCAATGCCTCGAACATACATCGCACCAAGGTGAGATTGTGCTCGGGGATGGCCTGCGTTAGCTGCCTTGGTGAACCATTGAATCGCTTGGGCATCATCTCTTGCGACACCCCTACCCTGAAGGCTCATTCGACCAAGTCGAAATTGAGCACGAGTATCCCCTTGGTCAGCCGCTTTTTGGAACCATTCCGCTGCTTTCCTGTAATCCTGACGCACACCCAATCCCTCAGCACAAGCTACACCAAGATTGTACTGTGCAGGGGCGTTGCCTTCGGTGGCTGCCTTCTCCAAAACTGGGATTGCTCTAAGATAGAATTCCCAAAGTTCACTATCCCGAAGATTGGCAACCTCTTGAGCCTGCTTCTGGTGAACGCTACCATGAAAGGTTTTAAAGCGCATTTTGGCAGCATCCAGGTTCTGTTGAAAACGCGAATCCATAGAAAGAAGATGGAGCCGGTCTTTCTCTGCAAACTGTTGAAGAGGAGTCTGAAATACCTGGCCATCTTGACGTTCCAAATAAACGGATCCGTTCACAACTTTCAATATGCGGGCCACAACGATGCCGCCATCTACGCCATGAAGTCGACGAAATCCCTCCGCGGTGGCAAGTTGGCTCAGTACAGCATAGCAAAAGAGCGGTACAAATATGATACGGAACATTGCCAGCACCCTAGCTCGCACTCCTTTTCGCGCAAGGGAAAACGCCCTTGCCGTTGACTT
>Ga0209660_1000473_pt1 | contig 24021 bp, 2 predicted proteins | sample SaaInlV_100m_DNA_2_FD_184659 | JGI IMG/M metagenome (GOLD analysis project Ga0209660, IMG submission 184659) | Marine microbial communities from expanding oxygen minimum zones in the Saanich Inlet - SI072_LV_100m_DNA (SPAdes) (version 2) | ecosystem: Environmental > Aquatic > Marine > Intertidal... | reverse complement strand
GGCACCCGCACCGCCATGACGACCATCGGAACCATATCCCGGGCCGTTCCCATCAAAAATGGAAGGTGCAACCGTTCCATTATTGTCACGCCCTCGAATTCCACCATCGGCACCACCCAGGATTCCATTTCCACCTGGACTGTACCAGTTGAAACCGGGTACGGCACTGCCACCCGATGCATCGATCGGTGTATTAAGTAAGATATCTCCAGCATCCTTTGTTTTAAGGACGAGAGGGTATTCTCCTACCAGGTTCACTCCAACTGCAGGCCCGAGATTAATGGATGTTAATTCAAAGACCACCTTGATTACATTAACATCTCGACCGCTGATCGAGGCAGTTTCTTCAACAAAGGAACCGATCCCCCAATCTCCACTACTGTGTCGCCACAGCGCACTGGTGGTATCAATGGTGAGCAGACCTTCAGAATAATCCAGGGTGTTCTTGCCGGTCTGCCCAACTATTGAGATAGTCCCCGCTGTGGCAACCTGGGCATGGTAACCAGCAATGCGTTTCGGATTCACGAGGCGTCCGTAAGTCGTAGTCGGAGATTTGTAGATGCGAACATGAAACAGGGTGCCATCGGAACCGTCGGTATTGGTATTCCCTGTATCGGTAAGGAAATCCAACTGGTCGTCCCTGGCAACAGTGAGCACATGGTGAAAATCAGTTCTAAATCCATCGGTCCATGTAGAGGATATCAATTGGCCATTAAGATAAATGTTCCCACGAGTCCCATTTCCATTTGCACTGGTGTTATGGAAATAACCATCCAACCCGATGGCTCCCTCTACATCCGAAACCCAACGGCGAATTGAGGAATGATGTACGCCTGCACCACTATTCGGGTGTGATCCGGTGATGGTGATATTTGTCCATGGAGGGTTTCCGTTTCCATCTGCAGGTTTAAAGTCCCAGATACCAACCTTGTTATCGTCCTTCCCTGTCCAGAATTGGGTCTCACTCCAATCACCCTCACCGGTACCCCCGGGGAAAAGGTTGAAGTCAAGGGGGTCATAGCTGTTGAATACAGTTGAATAGCCGTATTGCCAACCATCTCCACCCTGGGTTCCTGAAAATTCTTCAATGGAATCAGCAATCAACTCCCCACCCGTTATCAAAGTGCCATAATTGCTTACGTAACCACCACCACTTACATTTACATCTCCAATATTGAGTTCACCTGCAGTGTGGAAGGCAATGCGTCCACCACCGCCATTACCACCACTGGACTCGCCTCCCCAGTCATTGTTGGACCGGACACTGACGCCACCGCTGGCACCAAGCACACCCTCATTGTTTATAGAAACTCCTGAAAGCTTGATTGCCCCACCACTGCCTGCTCCAGCCGTCTCCGGATGATTCTCATTTCCTGCGTTGCCACCATTGACCGTGATTCGGCCGGTTGCCGTGATATGGACCTTGCCTGCACCACCGGCGGCCAACTCGATGCCACCACCACCGGCACCACCACCCGCACGATGCGTGCTGCCACCACCACTACCCGCCAAAAGCGTGCTAATGGCCGGATCCCCGTAAGTGGAGGGGCTTTCAGGCGGCCAGGGATTGTTATCGGTCCAGCGTTGACCATTGTTGCGGCCCATACGACCGCCCAAGCCACCATGACTGGCACCGGCACCGGCATAGCGGTAAGTGTATCCACCACCCTCGCCTTTTCCTCGGTTGGCACTTTCGCTATTCCATTGTCTTCCCGGCGAACCGTTCCCACCACCAACCCGGCCCTGTGCAATGGAAAAGTTGGTTGTGGCACCATTTCCGCCTGTCGCATTCAGGTGTGTCGAGATGATAATGTCTCCATCAATGGTCCTGATAGAAAGCCTGTTCCCGCCAACCAGCGTGACCGTTACCTGATCGGAAACCTGGAAGGAGTCAAAGACAAGGGTACTGATTCCGTCCTTGGTCTCCTGAGCCAGGGGAATAATCTCCCCGTCAATGTCATGAAGAACCTTGCCCGTATCCGTATTGATCTCCAAATTGCCTGCGGAAGGATTGAACGCAAAGGTTGTCCCATCTGAAATATTGATAAGGAACGATTCAGCAATATCTCCTTCATCCGTTGTAATCGTCAAGGATACAGCAAATGAACCTGTCTCAGTCGGCAGACCCGAAACCGTACCGGTATCAGCATCAATGACCAATCCAACAGGTAATCCCTCCACAGCGTAGGCCGTTGCCTCAACATCCACCGTGACAGGATAGGTAAACTCTTCACCGACGATTCCTCCAGTGACCCGGGTACTTGTCAAAACCCGAAAGTCCCCTTCGCTATGGCCATATACCTTCGCCACCTCGCTTTCATTGAGTGCCACACCATAAAGACGAAGATCATCAATCATCCCCTGAAAGTAATTGGAATTTCCGCCATCCGGTTTGGACCCAATAAAAAGGTTCCCCGTGCTGTTCTCCAAAGGCCCATTCACAGGGCCTTCCGTCCTGAGAGTACCATTAACGTAGGTTCGGGCTATCGTCGCATCATTAGTTAGCGTGACCAGGTGCCATTCTCCCATAATGAAAGTTGGCGAATCCGGAGCTCCTGAATTTGAACTCGCCTGATCCCAGAAACGATGATGAATCCCCCAATCGTTCTGGTTGGATCGGTTGAGCCAGAAATTATAGCAACGACCCTGACGGCCAATCACCCCGGTCCAATTCTCGTTATTCTTCTCAGGCTTGATCCAGACCGATACCGTATAGGCGGCAAGGTCAAACTTAACATCATGATTAACAATTACCTGATCATTAACGCCATCAAGGTGGAGGGCATTGCCGAACTTCCCCGCCTCCCAAAGAGGATCTCCGGAGACCGTTCCTTCAAAGGAATTTGCGGATGCATCAAAAGCCATTGCCCCCTCTGTTTCATTGAAAGGAAAATACAGCACCAAATCATCCTTTCGCACGGTCGAGCCCAAGCAAACCACAATCGCAAGAAGAGAAAATGGTAGAATAGTAGAAAAAGCAACTCTCATAAAATCCCTGCGCGGATGTAAATTATTTGAATCTACTAAATACCCATCTCCATGGTGCTATTCTCGGGTAACTGTAAGGCGAATGAACTGTTTGGAACCTGCATCTATCATGGAAGTATCAGCTGTTACCGTGGCACGGGCGTAATCACTTGTGGCAAATGGTTTGCCATCCGGCAGATTATTCTGGGGGACCCCCTGGAGTGCACCACTAGTAATGAGTCCCTCCGATGACCAATCAAGCTTAAGGCTGGAGGTTATCTGAGGCATGTAATTCAATTTCGGGTCAACACTTGCCTTGAGATGAAAGAAGGTGAGCTTAAGGGAACCACCGGAAGGATCGAATAAAGGCATTACAACTGCACGGTCAGCAATGACCGGGTTACCTCCGAGGGCGAACTCAAGAAGATTGGGGATGCCATCCTTGTCAGGATCGGCATCCGGTTCGCGCTGTCCAACAGGGAGATCCTCGAGCCAGTTTCCAAATACATCAGAACTCTTGACGATGACCTTTCGTGTAACCTGGACAGCCTTGTTGCCGGAGAAGTCCTCAACATCATAGGTGACAGTGAATTCACCGACCTCGGATGTGTCGATTTCATCCGTACCATCAGTATCAATGAGAAAACTAATATTTCCGTCCACCTCATCAGATGCGGTGGCACCCGCATCCTCATAGACTTCACCCATCATGATCGTGACCTCAGCCTCTCCCTCCAGAATAATGACAGGAGGGATGACATCGTTGGATACAATAACCTCGCGTCTGGCAGTTCCTGAGTTTCCACTGGAGTCAGCGACAGTATAAACCAAGACAAAAGGTTGAACGGTCTTCTGTGATGTATCAATTCCTGCAGGACGCACAAGATCCTGAATCTTGTCTTCGGGAATCGCACGATCATAGAGTCTCAATTCGTCTATTGAACCATTAAAGAAATAGTCCTGCCCCGAGCCGGCAGCACCGATAATGGATGGTCCGGCAGGGTTTTTATTGGTATTAACAACCGCTGGCATATTTGTGATCAATTGGCCATCGATGTAGAAAGATTTCACCGTGCCATCGTATGTGGCAACAACATGATTCCATTCATCCGCATTGAGATTGAGGTTTGCTTGAATGGATGTATCATTCAAGTTACCGCCGGCAATCAGGCGAAAGGTCAACTGGTCGCTACCCTGCAGGAAGAGGCTGTACTGGGTATTCATCTGGCCATCTGTTGTCTTCTCAAAGAGAAAGGCGTCCTGTGCATAGTCTGCAGTCTTGATCCAGGCGGAAATGGTAAAGTTCTGCAGGTCCAATATTGCAGAGGCAGGAATCAGGACATGGTCATCCGTACCGTCCAGTTTCAGAGCCTTGCCAAGTTTTCCCGGTTCCCATGCATCATCAGGACTGTCAAAGTTTGTCAGTGTACCATCAAGATTTCCGACACTGTCAGCTGCTGTCGCACCGGCACCATCGTCAAACTTCCAGTGGGCAATCAAGCCATCCACTGCTCCCTCAAGGGCAACAGTAGCTACCAGTCCGACATCTAGATTATCCGTCACAACCGAACCTGGGTCAACAAATGTACCACCCACCTGAACGCTAAAGCGATCTCCTCCTGTCAGTTCAATGGAGGGTGCTGTTGTATCAACCACAGTAACAATTCGCTTGATGGAAGGTGCTTCCTTGCCCCGATCATTCGTGTAATCATAATAGAGTGTCTGTTTTCCAAGTTTACCTACATCAATTTCACCACTGATAATCGTCTTGGTCGCGTCAAGAGGCTCGCCTTTTCGGGTTGTCACACTGACACCCGGATCCACCCACTCGGAACCGGCCTCAATGACAACAGAGGCATCCTCTTCATTGATGAAGGAAATGACAGGGAGGGTCGGGTCATCAATAACGACAACACTCCGGATGACGGTAGACGTATTTCCTGCCGCGTCCACGGCAGTGTAAGTGATGGTATATTCGCCCTCCTCATCAGTGACCAATGTATCATGACGATTAGCCATGACACGAAAGACATCCATCTGGTTAGGGGCTGAATTATGTGGGTGAGTGTAAAGGCTGGCATCCGGGGGCTGGGCCGTCGGTGCTTGCCCTTCCGGGTCATATCCGAATCCAAGTGCGCCAACCCTCCCTGCACCACCTCCACCATTGGAGACACGGAGTTCAAAATCAAACCAACCACCTTCACCCTTATCAATCTGGATGCTCTTGCTATTGTTCCAACCGCCTCCATTGAGGACCTCCTCTCCTTCAAAGGAGAGCCAACCCTTGTCATCAATACTCTCCATAAAGGAAACTTTGCCGTCCTCATCATAGAACTGGCCTGAATAAATAATCGTCCGGTTGTTGGCCCATGGCGGAGCAGCTGTTGTCTCAGAAAAAGTTGGGCCCAGCGGATCAATGCCCCAGTTACCTGGATTGGTTCCGAAATTCATGTTCCCGTTGAGGTAGCCTGACAGGAGTCCGGGGACGTAACCGGCAGTGGGACGTGAACTACGAACAGACGGGAAAATTTCATCATCTACGGCATCCACCACAGTCACTCCGAAATCGACAAATTCCGCACCAAGCTGTACCGTGACTGGATTCTTCCCCTTGAGGGTCAGCACGGGAGCAGTCGAATCCTCCACAATGATCGTCCTCATCGCGGGAACAGCCGCCTTGCCATCTGCCGTGACAAAGACGTAACTGATGAGGTATTCACCAGGCGTCTTTATGTCAAAAGTGTCCTGACTGGTGAGATTCTCTGCAAGAAGTGTGCCGACACTATCCTTCACAGTGGCACCGGGGTCAATAAAATCAGTGCCTCCCTCATGATAGTGAAAACCCTCCCCAACAAGTGTGATAATGGGAGCAGCAGGATCCGGTTCCACGATAATCGTGCGAGTGGCCTTGTCCATGTTACCGGAATTATCAAATGCATGATAGTTTACAATGTAAGCACCTGGTTTTGACGTATCAATGGACGCCGGTCCCTCCATGAGTTTCCGGATTTCGGATGCCCCCAGTTCACGGCTAAAAATAGCAAGTTCGTCCAACATGCCGTGCCAGTAATTATTAGGCCCTGCGTCGGCTCCCAGGATGAATTTGCTAACCTGTCCCCAATTCGCAGTCTTACCCGTTCCCTCGTGCCACATTGAGCCATCCTTGTATACCCTTTGAATGCCTGAGGTGCGATTTATGGTGAACGTCCAATGAACCCAATTATCCTTTAATTCAGTAACTATGGCGGGCTTATCAATCCGGTTTCCTCCAGCATCCCAAAAGATACGGCTATTTCCCCAGGGATGGTGAATATTCAAGGCTCTACTGTTTCCGGCACGAGACTCCAAGACACTTGTGTTTCGTGGTAGTTTGGCACCACCATTGGACCAGAATGCAAGTGTAATTTCTTTATCGTCAGAATTTGGATGAGCAGCAAGAGGCATTACCACATGATCATTTACGCCGTCAAAGGACAAGGCGTTGCCTCGAACACCCTCGACCCATTGTACCCCATCAAAATTTGTGAGGACACCTTCGTGACCCGTAAATGAATCTGTTGCAGAATTTCCATCAACTTCGTCGAACCTCCAAAAGCCCAGCAAAGCTTTCATTGAAACAGGAAATTGAAGTGATGAAGAGTACTTGGGGTCTTTATCAACAGCATCAGCAAGAATTACACCCGGGTCATCGAAGGCATCCCCAACGGTAACCTTGAGGATGTCGGTTCCGCCATCTGCACCAGGCTTTAGCTCGATAGATGGAGGTGTGGTGTCAACAACCATGATTTTTAGGCTTATAGGCAGAGCTACATTCCCCTCTCCATCAGTAAAGTTGTAGGTAAGAGTATACTCGCCAATGGTGGTGGAATCAACGGTCCCCTCCCCGGTCAGGTCATCCTTGAGGACATTACCATCGAAATCCTTGACCGAGGCACCGGGGTCCGCGAAATCTGTTCCGGCCTCATGTATGACCTCCAGCCCATTGTTGAGTGAAATAAACGGCAGACTTGCATCCTCAACGACCACAACAGTTCGTGTAACCAGTGAAGAGTTTCCACCGGAGTCATAAGCAGAGTACTCAACCGTGTAAGTGCCGGCAGTGTTTACATCAATAACAGAACTGGGGTTTGAAAACCAGTAACCAGCCTGATTGGAGTTTGATGGATGGATTGCCAGGCGCCCGCCACCGGGAAGACGCACCCGTGGGCGAACCCAGGCACCACCGCCAAACTCCATGAAGCCGATTGCAACCCGGTATACGCCTTCTGTCAGGTTATAGGTTTTCCAACCACCACCATTGAAATTGGTAAAGACCACCTCGTTGCCGTTGTCTCCACCGGATTCAAAGATATCATCCTGGTCCAGGTCGATCCAGAACGAGCAACGGTCATCAGCGTTATCCAAGCCAAATTCATAGGCTCCATCAGTCTTGGCATTGAAGAAACCATGGAAAACAATCTGATAGTCGTCATTCTTGTTGATTGCGGGAATCAAGCCACGGAATGCACCATCCCCATTTAGAGCTGTAATATCCCCGGAAAAACGGGTCACGCCGACAGGGTCAAGGGAAAAAAGACCTCCCCCCTGGTCAAAATTCATCATGTTATTGTCACGTCCTCCCTCCATGTAACCATTGACATCCAACATGTTGGGAAGACGTTCGAGATGGCTGTAGGCCGGGACTTCACCGTCTGCAGAATCCATTGCCGAGAAACCGGGTTCAGTAAAACTTGCGCCGATCTCCAGCTTGATCACGGCATCCCCACTGAGGGTGATGACCGGGCCCTGCGTATCTGCAACAGTTACATAGCGAACCCGTTCACGGGCCAGTTTGCCTCCGGAAGAGTAGTTGTAGGTAAGCTTGTACATGCCGGACTTCGCACCATCGGCCTGACCAGTAATGTTGACTAGGGACATATCCAGTTCCGTTCCATCCGCAGCCTTCAGCGTGTAACCGGGATCAGTGAACACCGTTCCCATCTCGTGGTTAACAAAATCACCGCCCTCAAGGGTGATGACCGGCGCATCAGGATCCTCGACCACATGAACAGTCCTGCGGACAGAGGCCATGTTGCCGTTTGAATCCTCAACGGAGTACTGGATCACATAGTCCCCGACAACATCCCGGTTGACCGGCATGGTCACACCGCGTCGAACCTCAGAAAATCCGTACTTAAAGGATAGACGGGATTGTAGGGAAAGCCGCTCGGACCCCTTTAGGCTCCGATCATAGATAAGCACCTCCGAGACGATACCGGCGGAAGGTTCACGCAAGCTTTCCCATGCCCCCATCTGGAAAATCCCAATGCTGCCATTGGCCCGGGTCGCGTTGAAAGTAAGCTCTCCCTGCTCACTCCAGAAACGCTTGTAACTTCCACCCGTACTGGAGGCAATGTAGATATGAGGGTTTGCAGTTGCAGCAACCGTACGGTCCGTGACCCACCCATTGACCGGGTGATAGCAATCCTCAAAACCCCCATGGTAGCCGAGAAGCCAGTTTTGGTCCTTTGATGTAAGCAGGCGCCTGTTGAGATTACCCAGCAGACGGGATACAGTCAGGATGGTATAACGATTACCCAGGGCCTGTGTGACAGCCAGACTGCTTTTCCCATCGAACTGGACACCCGGCAACCCGTTTATCCCGTCAAGCACATATGATGGTTCACCTGCCACATCACTGGCATGGTTCCCGGCGGAAGATAAATCCATCCAGTTTGTTACAGGCATACCATCCTCGATACCAACTATGGATTCCGCATCGAGATGCAGGACAAGCCCTTCAGTTGGGAACAATTCAGAAGAGGACACGCGTAGTTCACCATCGTAGTTGTCCAGTGCGGTGGCCCCTGGATCGGTAAAAGGTGTGCCAACGAAATGGGTAATTTCCTCACCACCGACAAGGGTGATGACCGGCGGGGTTGCATCTGCTACGGTAACAGTGCGACGCACAGTCTTCGCCGCAACACCATTGGCGTCCTTGAAGATGTAGGACAGGATGTACTCGCCGGTCTTGTCGGCATTGACCTCGCCTTCAATCGCCAAACCGGCGGCATCCAGGGCATTTCCATCAGTATCCTCAACAGTGGCTCCCGCATCCACATAAGGGGTTCCAAAGGGATGATCTATCTTCTTTTCCCCGGCAAGGATGATGACCGGCGCATCCGGGTTGCTGTCAACAATGACCGTACGGGTTGTCGTGGTTGAATTGCCTGCTGAGTCAACTGCGGTGTAGGTGATCGTGTACTCGCCCTTCTTCTTTACATTGACGGGATCATACTGAACCCAAAGACCATCCTGTGTGGGATCAGAAGGATTGATACGAACCCTTTGACGGGGACCAATGCCGGAAATGGCACGGAACCGGGCGTCAATCCTTGAGCCACCGCCATACTCCAAGTGGGAAATCGCATATTTGTAATATCCCTTCCCGAGCTCGACCTCGCGGTAATTGTAACGGTATCCACCGTTAATCCACTCGCTACCATTGTCACCATCAGCTTCAAAGATGCCATCCCCATCGAGATCGATCCAGAATGTGGATCGATCATCCGGGCCTTCAACACCAAATTCATAAACACCGGCTTTCTTTGAATGGAAATGACCCGTAAAGAGGTTCTGGAACTTGTCATTTCTATCGATGCCGACACCTGCATTCATAAAGTCTGCATCGCCCTGAAGGTATAGACCGACCCCCCGGGGTCCCTTGGTGAAAATAGCCTCCCCCATTGAAGTCTCCTTTAAAATACCACCGTTGCCATCCAGATTAAGGATCGACTCGGGGACATTGTTCTGGCCCGCCGGGGCTTCGATCATGAACCCGGAGTGGAGGATTTGGTTCTTATGGACAAGGGAATTGAGGACCTCAACCTCCCCGTCCAATCCATCGATGGCTATGACTCCAGGCTCCACCCAATCGTTGCCAATCTGATGGTCAAAGGTTTCCCCTCCCGTGAGTGTAATGTCCGGCCCGGAATCGTCAACCACCTTGACCCTTCGAACGGCACTGGCAGCAGCATTACCGGCAGCATCACTGAAATCGTAAACGAGAACGTAGTCACCCGGTTTATTGGCATCCACCGCCCCGGTTACCTTGACGGTGGAAGCATCCATTTCATCCCCATCGGAATTGTATACTGTAACACCCGGGTCCTCAAATGCAGTCCCCGCAGAATGAATTGTATCCGCATCACCATTGAGACTGATCTCAGGAATAGTGGCTTCCTCAACAATGACAACCGTCCGTGTGGCAGTGGATTGGTTCCCACTGGAATCAACCGTTATGTAGGTCACCGTATGCTCACCGACGGAACTGGTATCAAGCGGTTCAACCCCGTTCATGATCCGATTAATCTCATCAGGAGTAATGGCACGCTTGTATAGGATCAATTCATCCATGTAACCTCGAAAGTAACGATCGTTTCCCCAGTTGGACTTGCCAACATAGTGATTGGTCCTGGTCTGTACGGCAGGTGCATGGCCATTGGCATTTTCCGCAACCTGCTGGCCGTTCTTGTAAACCCTCAAGTGCCCACCCTCGCTGACCGTTGCGGCGGCATGGACCCAGTTGTTGACCTCCCAGAAATTGTTGGCCCGTTGGCTTCGGTTGGTCCCCCCGATCCGGACTTCCCAGGCGGCCTGGGTTCCACCACCGACATTGGCAAGCAGAACATTGTGGTTGCCGGCGGCATGGCCAAAATCAATGATGCGACTCCAGTTCTCAGTCTTGTCATACTGGACCCAGACCGCAATGGAGAATGCACCGCCAAACTCAAACGAGGGAACCAGCATGTACTGGTTGTTCTGGTTGTTGGAGTTGAAGTGCAGGGAGCCATTGATTTGGCCGCCCTCCCACTCACTGCCATCAAAGTTGATGAGCTCGGCGTCATGCTTACCCAAGGTGTCCCTGGCGACGGTTCCCTGCTCATCGTCAAAGGACCACCAACCCAGCATCCCGTGCATGGGCAGGGTAAGGTTGCTGGAGACAAGGAGTTCGCCATCCACAATATCGACAGCCGTCGCACCGGGATCCTGATACTCATAGTCCAAAAGTATCGTCACCGGGTTTATCCCGGAAAGGGTTATGACAGGGGGAACGGTATCAGGCAACTTGACCAAACGGGAAACCTGGTCCGCCTTGTGTCCCTCGGCGTCAGTGTAATCATAGGTCACAAAATACTCTCCGGGACTGGAACCATCCGGTAAATTCCCGGTCACAACCTGTGTGGCATCGAGTTTGTTCCCCTGGTAGTCATAGAGCTCGACGCCGTCATCCTTATAACCAGCACCAGCCTCATGCTTAACCATCTTATCACCAAGCAGGGCAATAACAGGCTTCATCTTGTCCTCATCCACGATAACCACACGTTCTGCCACGGAGAAGTTTCCAGCCTTGTCCACGGCGTAATAGCGTATGGTCCGGCGACCGATCACCGCTGTATCCACGGGGGGATTGGCCGGCGTGGACCAAATGCCTTCCTGCTCCGGGTCGATGGGGTTTATAAGCGCCAGGTCAAAAGGCCCGGCATCTTCCGGGGTACGCAATGAGATTTCCACACTGGAACCCCCACCCCACTCAAGGTGACCGATGGCAACGCGGTATTTACCTTGTTCAAGATTAAATCGGACGCCGCCATTCTGCCAGGTAATGCGCTCATCCCCTTCGTCACCGTCATGTTCATAGATGCCGTCCCTGTCGAGGTCAACCCAGACTGTGGAACGATCGTCGGTCCGATTGGTGTTGAACTCAAACTCTCCACTCCGCTTGGCTGTAAAATATCCATGCCAGAGATTCTGGAAGTTATCATTGCGGCTGATGCCCGGGTTGGCCTTGCGAAATGAAGCATCATCACCGAATTTCAATTCACGACGGAATAAATGAACCGCATTGGGCTGCTGGTTGAAAAGACTCGTTTCAGCACTGAAGTCCAGTTGGTTCTCGTTGGAACCGAAGGTATAGGCATGCGAAAGCAGGGCATTGGGAATTTCCTCAAGGTCGGTGAAAATCGCCACTTCGCCATCAACCACATCCGTCCCTGTTGCACCGGGATCCGTATATTGTTGATTTTCAAACAATCGTACAAAGTCCGTGTCACCGACAAACTCACCCATGGTAATAACAGGTGGCGTGGTGTCGACCACCGTGACGGTACGACTGAGTGGCTCTGCGCTGTTGCCGGCACCATCATCAAATGAATAGCTTAACGAGTAGACGCCGGGCTTGTTGCCATCGACATCTCCCACACCCTTGAGATCGCCATTGGCCTCGGTACCATCACCAGTGAAAGCCTTTGCTGCGGGGTCTACATATGCTGTACCCGCCTCATGGGTGATCTGCCCCTCCCCATTCAACGTGATATAGGGTTTACCCAAGTCATCGGTTACCACAATGGTGCGTATCGCTGTGGATGTATTGCCAAATGTGTCTGCTGAGGTATATGTGAAGTTGTAAGTCCCCTCCGTGGAGGTATTCAGTGAGTTGGGGTCTAAACCCTCAATACGAAACAGGTCAGCAGGGCCATCACCGTTTCGCGGAAGGATATAGTTGTTCCCCCCCTCGGGATCGTAGCCGAAACCAAGGCCTCCTGCCACACCTGCGCCACCCCCGCCATTGGATATGCGCAACTCGAAGTCGAACCAGCCGCCCTCGCCGAAATCAGCACTCTTTTCAGTCCGCCGGTTCCAACCTGTGTCGTTGAGAAGCTCCTGGCCGTTAACCTTGAGCCAAGCCTTATCGTCAATGTTTTCGGTAAAAGAAATCCTGCCGTCCTCGTCGTAGATCTGACCAGTGTAAACAATGGTCCAGTTTCCGGCCCAGGGAGGGGATGCCTTGGATTCTGAATAGGTTGGTCCAAGTGGGTCCACGCCGTAGCTTCCGGAATTGGAAGTCATGCTCATGTTGCCGGACTGACCACCTGCCATCAAGCCGGGCTCATAACCAACTGCCGGATTCGAGCTTTGCGCCGTCACACCAGCCTCACCGGTAAAGACATCAACCGCCGTGGCACCTACATCCTGATAGTCCTCGCCAACCCCAATACGTATGACACCTTCGCCATTGAGAGTAATTACCGGACCTGTGTTGTCCACGACAACCACGGTACGGGTGACCGTGGGAGCGGTCTTGCCATCATCAGTGGAATAGTTGTAGGTCAGCGGGTAGATTCCGAGCTTGGAGGTGTCAACAGCACCTTCACCCGTCAAGGTATCATCAAGAACCGCACCCTCTCCATCCTTGGCCACGGCACCGGGGTCGGTAAAATCAGTCCCGGCCTCATGGAACATCTCCATGTCGCCATTCAGCGTTATAACCGGAACAGATGGATCAGGCACAACGGTTACCACCCGGGTCTTGGTGGCAACGTTGCCGGAAGGATCAGCAGCAACATAAGTGATGGTGTAGGTGCCCAACCTGGTGACATCCAGCTTGGCAACTTCTGCATGACCATTTAAGCCATACTTTCCGTTGAGGTACGTTTCCACACCAAGCCTTTCCGAGTTGGTCAGTACACGATCATAGATAATCGCTTCGGCAACATATCCGGATGAGGGTTCATTGCTTGCCTGATATCCTCCGAACTGAATTTTGCCAATACGGCCGTTGGGGGAGGCGTTTGTGGTCAGGTTGACTCCGTCGGAGTAGAACTGGGAATGATTGGCCCCGGTATTGGTGGCAGTGTAAAGGTGTGGATCAGTGCTGGCTTGGGGACCCTCATTCTGATTGTTGACCCAACCCTCAAGATGGGCCACGTCCTCCCGACCCTGCCAGTAGCCAAGGATGTAGTTGACGTCGCGGGAACTGATCAGGCGACCGGCAGTACCACCATCAAACTGGGAAACGGTTAACAAGCTGTATTGGCGATTCCCAAAATGATGGGTGGTCGCCATGAAATCGTTGGCATCAAGATGGACGGCTGGATGACCATTAATGGCACGCGATGAAAGGGTGGGCACGCCCCGTGTGTCAGTGGCATGTCGATTGTTACCCGATAGATCGGGCCAGGCAGCGATGGGGTCCCCATCGTTAAGGAGGCTTTCAAAATAGCTGGCGTCCAGATGCAGTTGGAGACCGTTACGGGGAATGTCTGCAGTGGTTGCAACATCAATGGTCAAACCGGAATTGTCCGTAGCCGTGACACCGGGATCGGAGAAGTCAACACCTTGAAAAACCTCGATCTCATTCTCACCGGTGAGAGTGATAACAGGCGGTTTGTTGTCAAAGACCTCAACCTGACGGGTAATGGTGTTTGCCGCAGCACCCTTGGCATCATTAAAATCATAGGTGATGGTATAGACCCCGGTGGCACCGGAATTAAAGTCACCTCCAGTAACAGGCTCAGCTCCATCTATTGCCGTGCCCGAGGCTTCTGTGATATTCACCCCGGGATCGGTAAAGTCCTCCCACACAGGATGCCGAAGATTCTGGCCTCCCTTTAGGGTTATGACCGGTGGCTCCACAGGTTCCTCAACAATGATCGTGCGACTGGCCGTACTCTCATTACCAGCCCGATCACGAGCAACATAGTTGATGGTATACGTACCCTCGGTATTAACATCAATCGGGTTGTGAGTCCCCCACAGGCCCCCCTGATCAGGGGATACCGGGCCGATTATCTGGCGAATGTGCCCGGGAATCGTGACATAGGAAAAGATGCGGGAACCAGCGGCATGCTCTACAAAGATAACAGCAACATTGTAAACCTCACCACGTTTCAGTGAAACGGTCTTGTAACCGGCCTGGGTGCCCTCGTTCATCCATTCATTCCCCAAGTTCCCTTCCACCTCAAAGCGACCATCCTGATCGAGATCGACCCAAAAGGAACCACGATCATCCGGCCAATCGATGCCAAGGGTGTGGTCGCCATCGGTCCTGGGACGGAAAACCCCGTGGATAAGAATCTGGAAATCATCGGGCTTGGTGATGCCAACATTCAAATCGTGAAACATGGCATCTGTCTCGATATTAATGCCGACGCCAAGCGGACCTCCCTTGAAAACAGCGGAACCCTTGGGGGTCTGCTCCAGAAGGCCACCATTGAAGTCAAGGTTTACCCATGTATCATCGCGCCCGGATAATTCGTACCCATTAACGGAAAGCTGGTTCCAAGTAAACTCGGAGGAATCGACGATAAGCGTCCCATCTGCGGCATCCTCTGCGTTGACGCCCGGGTCCCGAAATGGATTGCCTGGGCGATGACGAATCGTTTCCTCGCCAACCATGGTTATCACAGGGGCGGCAGTATCAACCACAGTTACTGTTCGCCTGATGGTCGATGCGGCACGTCCCTCAGCATCCGTAAAGTCGTATGTGAGTTTGTAAGCGCCAGGAACCTTGGAATCCACACTACCTGCCACGATGATCGCAGTCGCATCCAGTGCACCGCCGGTTGCATCGGCAACGGTGGCACTTGGATCCACGAAATCAGGCCCGGCTTCATGGGTGACTTCTACCTCCCCAACCAATGCAATGACCGGAGCCTGGGGATCAACCACCTTGATAATTCGATGAGCGGTAACTGAATGACCGGCAGAATCTGTTGCAGAGTATAAAATCTTCCATGTACCGATCTTAGAAGTGTCCAGTGGTCCAAGAAAATCACCATTCCCCTCGTTGTAGATGGCGGTCACATCACCGGCATCCAGAGTCGCCCGATAAAAACGAATATCATCCAAGGCCACTGAGGACTGGTTGCCTATGTTCGGCGGGTTACTGGGATCAGCTGAATTATCACGGGCACCAAAGACCAGTTGTGAACCGGTCGGGGTGACTGCCCCTCCTCGGTCCTCCTCTCCTGCAAGGACTCCATCCACATATAGAACTCTCTTGCCTTCACCGAATGTACCAACGAGGTGATGCCACTTTTCGTCATTGATGTTCTTTTGCACAGCCCAGTCGTCATTGCCGGGTCCACGCATCGTGAAGGCAATTTGGTCAGTATCGGCACCCCGACGACGCAACTGCCAACCCTGCCCGCCTTCTCCGCGCTTCGAAATAAAGGGTAGCCAGTCGCCATTCGGCCAACCCTTGACCCAGATGGAAACGGAAAATCCTGAACCCCCATCAAAAGTCCCCTGGCTGGCACCATCGCTGACAGTAACATACTTGTTGTCGGCAAGGTTGATTCCCTTGCCTCCCTCAAAGGGACTGTCGTCATTGTAGATATCGTCTGCCGAGTGTACACCGTTATGACCATTACCGGAACTGTCGTTGGACGTACCATCGTCAAACCGCCAGTGACCCAGCATATCATCGTCACGGGTTACAACATCAATGGTCACACTGGTAACATCAAGGGTTCCATCCTCGGCATCGGCAGCAACAACTCCGGGTTCGGTGAACTCATCACCAAGGTTCAACGTTATCACGGAATCCCCAACGAGAACAAACTCAGGCGGAGAATCAATAACCTCACCATTGTCTCCACCCTGGTGAATGAGGGCAATCTCAGGATCTGCAAGTGCCACCCCGTAAATGCGAAAGTCATCCAACTTAAAATCGGCGTATCTGTCATTCCATGCACTGCGTCCGATATATTGGTTCTTTCTGGCAATCGCCGGGATCGGAGATGCATCTGTCTTGGTGCCCCGTAGTAAACCATCCTTGTAAACACGGATATGGGAGCTGTTCGTACCTCGATCATCAAAGACCACGGCAAAATGCGCCCACTTTGCATTTTCAACAAGGTTGGCGACATTAAAGTTTCGGTCGCCCACGTTGGTGTCACGAAAACCAATATCAAGATTGTTAGTCGTTCCAACAGGAGCAATCAGGATATTGGCAAGGTTCGGACCATTCGAGAAATCAATAAACCGGGCCCAGTTGGGTTGACTGTCACGATTTATCCAAAAACTGAACGTTGCCGATGGGCCAATTACAAAACTGGGAGCCAGCACATGCTGCCCGCTGGCATCGTTGCTACCCAGTGAATTGCCGGTATCCAAGTCAATCGCCTGACCAAACCTGCCTTCCACCCAGTTGGGCGCGCCAATCACCTGTCCATCCCTAAGATTTCCACTGGCATCCATGGCAATATCACCCCCACCCTCCTCAAACGGATAATAGAGCAGGAGGTCGCCCTTGCGATAGGGTTCAGCCTCCAAGGCCAGACCCAGGGTACCAACAATTAAGAGAGAAGCGACCATGACAGGGAAGATCGCAACCAAGCAGAACGGTTTAGGTAGCATTACTAACTTTCACACGCATGCATACAGCGCGCAAGTAAAATCTTAATAATTATAATCCCTTGACGTCACAATAAAACCCAACCAGATCAACGCCATATACGATTGCTTAAATCATCCCAATGTAAATCCATAGAACACACAATGAACCATCGTTTTACTGATGCGGTTTTAGACCAAGTGCCACTGGCATGTTCATGCGAAAAAATGAAGATCAAATGGGGTCATTTTGATGGCATTGCACCGTATAAATGAGGCCGACTTAAAGTATACAAAATTTCGTCATCGATACACACGCCTATGTATTCCTGAGAGAATAAGAAAACGAATGGCTAGATAGGTTCCAATCCATCAATGTAAAGTGCACATTTAAATTACTTCACAAATGGCTTAAGCACTCGGACACCCTTAGATTCCCATCACAAAACCATGTTTATTCTGGATGCTCATCTAGACCTTAGCCTGAACGCAATTGAATACAATCGTGACCTGCGTCAATCGATCACTCAAATCCGGAACTCAGAAACCGGCATGAAAGATCTCGCTGGGCGGGGTCAGGGCACAGTCAGCCTACCAGAAATGCGCAAAGCAGGAATCGGTCTTTGCGTCGCCACGCAAATCGCCGGATGCATGAAACCAGCGGGCCCGGTCGGTGCATGGGAAACCCCTCAACAGGCATGGTCAATGACACAGAAACAGCTCACCTGGTACAAATCCATGGAGGAAGAGGGTGAACTGCGACAAATTCGATCATGGAGCCAGATCAAGGCTCACCTGGAGGTATGGAACAGGGATTCCACAAATACGCCCATCGGTTATATCCTGAGCCTCGAGGGTGCAGACTCAATACGGACACTTGATGATCTTGAAATCGCGCACGAATACGGACTGCGAGCCTTGGGTCCGGCACATTATGGTATCGGTCGTTATGCACTCGGACACGATCAGGATGGCCCCATTTCCGAAAATGGAAAAGAACTCCTGCGGGAAATGGATCGTCTTGGAATAATCCTGGACGTGACCCATCTTTGTGAACAGTCATTTTGGGAAGCAATTGACCTCTTCAATGGCCCCCTTTGGGCCAGTCATCACAACTGCCGAAGCCTCGTGGATGACCCTAGGCAATTAAACAATGATCAAATAAAAGTGCTTGCGGACCGAGGTGCCGTTATCGGGATGGCATTTGATGTCTGGATGATCGTCCCCGGATGGCAACGTGGATCAACCACCCACGAGAATCGCCCTGGGGCCAACCTCGAGGCAGTAGCAGATCATATCGACCACGTATGCCAGTTGCTGGGAACAAGCATCCACACAGGTATCGGGACAGACCTGGATGGAGGGTTTGGTAAAGAACAAGCACCCGAAGACATGAATACCATTGCTGATCTTCAAAAGCTCCATCAAGTTCTCAAAAATCGTGGATATTCAAGGACAGCACTTGAAGGAATATTTTCAGGTAACTTCCTGAATTTCCTTGAAACCGCCTGGAGCTAAGCTGGTAAAACCCGTCAGTTCTTCTCCACTACAAGACGAAGGAACTGTTTACCTGAACCCTCCGAGGCAATATCCGTATTGGCAACTGCCTGTACACGCTCGTATTTGCTGGCGGCAAAGGCCTTGCCATCCGGAAGGTCCGTCTGGGGAACACCTTGCAAGGCACCTTTCAGGGTCACAGCGGACTCATCCCAACCAGCAACATCACCCAGGTTGGTGGTCAACTCGGCCCGATAGACCAGTGTGCTGTCAGCAGTCGATTTAATACGATAGTAGGTTATTGCTAACTTGCCACTGGAATCATCGAATGAGGGAAGGATCGATAAGCCATCAGATTTCACAGGGTCTCCACCCAGGGCGTACTCCAGCAGGTTGGCAATGCCATCCTTGTCAGGGTCAGCATCAAGAGCCTTCTCCTCGGTGGATAGGGCCGCCAGACCGGTTGAGTTTATCCAGACATTGACAGGGTCATTGGAGGCCACAATGACCTTTCGGGTCACCTGCACGGCCGCATTTCCAGAGAAATCTGCCACATCATAGGTAATGGTGTACTCACCGGCCTTACTGGTATCCACTGCGTCAACGGTGCCCCCGTCGTCAATAAATGGTGTGAGGTTACCGTCGAGATTATCGAGCGCAGTGGCACCTGAATCCTCGTAAACATCTCCCACATTTACGGTAACCACTGCATCGCCGATCATGGTGATTACCGGGGCGACTGCATCATTCGAGACAATGATTTCCCGTTTAACAGTTACAGAGTTGCCACTCGAATCCGTGGATGAGTAGTTCAAAACGTAGGGTTGAACGGTGGCCTGTGAAGTATCAATACCGGCTGATTTGGAAAGTTTGTGAATATCTCCCTCAGCTACAGCCCGGTCATAAATTCTGAGGTCATCAATCTTTCCGTTAAAAAAGTAGTCACTACCGGAACCAAGGGCACCAATGGTTGATATTCCGTTTCCAGGTTCTGGAAGGATAATCACGGAAGGCATGGCGGTAACCAAATCACCGTTAATATATATGCTTTTAACCGTCCCATCGTAGGTTACTGCAATGTGATTCCATTCGTCCACATTCAGGTTGACTGCAGCAGGAATGATTGTGTCGTTCAGGTTTCCACCGGAAATAAGACGGAAATTCAGTTGATCATTACCCTGAAGATATAGGCTGTAGTGGGAATTAATCTGTCCACCGACTGTTTTCTCGTAGATAAAACCATCCTGTGCGAAGTTGGCTGCCTGAACCCATGCCGATATTGTCATGGCTTGAAGGGTCAATTTATCTGTGGCTGGAACAAGTACATATTCGTTGATTCCATTAAATTGAAGGGCTTTACCAAACTTACCTTCAACCCAGGCGGCATCTGCATTCGCAAAATTGGTCAGGACACCCGCGAGTCCGCCGGCAATTTCCTCAGCAGTATCACCGGATCCATCATCAAATTTCCAGTGAGCCACTAATCCCTCGAGACTCCCCTCCAATTGAACGACTGTAGCCAGGTTCTGGTCGAGGTTGTCGGTCACATTCACTCCGGGATCCTGAAACAGGTCGCCTATATTGAGCTTAAGCGGTGTACCACCAACAAGTTCAATGGTCGGTGGCGTGGTATCCACAACAGTCACCTTACGCTGGATTGTCGGTGCAGGCCGCCCCTTATCATTGGTGAAGTCATAGGCCAGTGTGTAGGTGCCTAGCTTGGCCTGATCAACGGAACCCGACACGACAACCCGGGACGCATCAAGGGCAGTGCCCTTGCGGTCTGCAACTGTTACACCCGGATCAGGAAAAACGGTCCCGGCCTCATGGATCACCTCGGCGTCACCAGTCAAAGTAATCACAGGAAGGGTCAGGTCATCCTTAACGATAATGGTGCGGACAACCTCGGCAATATTCCCGGCGACATCGACGACAGAAAAGGTAATGGTATACTCCCCTTCCCGACTGGTATCGATGGTATTGTGCTGGGGTGACTTATACCTGAACAAATCAGCAGTCTCCGGGTCACTATTGCGTGGAAGCACCCAATTCTTGGCTCCCTCGGGGTCGAATCCGAACCCGGGGGCAACGGCAACGCCGGCTCCGCCTCCACCATTACGGAATCGAACCTCGAAATCAAACCAACCGCCCTCGCCTGTGGGAGAATCATAGTTGGCATCAATCCGGCTATCCCAATCCCCGTCATCAATAAGAACCTGGCCGGCAACGGTTAGCTTTGTGCCGTCATCAATGTGCTCGGTGAAAGCCATCTTGCCGTCCTTGTCATAAATCTGGCCGGTGTAAATGATGGTGGTGTTGGCAGCCCATGGAGGAGTTGTCTTGATTTCAGAAATGGTGGGGCCAAGGGGATCAATGCCCAGGCTGCCATTATTCGGCCCGGAGCTTGATGATGCAGTATTGTTGCCGGCCAGCTTTCCAGCAAGGAGACCTGGGATGAATTTAAAGGTTGGTTTGGAACTGACCAGAGTAATGCTGACATCTCCATCAAGGGCATCCAGGGCAGTGGCACCGGCATCTTCATACAGACCACCCGGTGTTATGCGGGCGGGGTTCATCCCGAGAAGTGTAATGACCGGGGCGATCGAATCCCGGACGACCACCATGCGCCTTGCCGGCACTGCGGTCTTGCCGCTGGCATCGGTAAATTCATAGAGTAGCTCGTAGGTACCAAGAACCTTGACATCAACCCCGCCATCCACATTGGCACCGTCCAGCGTGGCAGTTACCTTGATGGAGGACTTGTCAAGTTCCGTGCCGGCGGCATCCGCCACCGTGGCGCCTGGATCCACAAAGTTGGCACCAGCCTCGTGGATGACCTCCGCATCGCCGACAAGGGTCAGGATCGGGGCAGACAGGTCAATCTCAACAATGACTTTGCGAGTGGCCGTGGAAAGATTGCCTGAGCCATCCGAGGCATAATAGGTAATGGTGTGCTCACCGGGCCGGGTCATGTCAACCGGGCCATGACCCTCCGAATACCAGAGTCCACCCTGTGAGGGGGATACAGGATGAATGTTTGTGAGTTCCGTTGGGCCTGCACCGGCAGGGACCCGAAATACCGCCCGTATGGAGGATAGACCGCCACCTTCACGGTGACCAATGGCCACCTTGTAAAAACCAGACACAAGGGACACCACACGACCGTTGTTGCCCCAGGAAAGCCGCTCATCCCCTTGAGTTCCACCATTGCGCTTGAAGATGCCGTCCTGATCGAGGTCGACCCACAATGTTGCGCGATCATCAGCATTTTGGGTTCGAAACTCGTAATCACCATCCATTCTCGCCAGGAAATAACCGGTGGCATAGGATTGAAAATTGTCCCAATGCTTGATGCCGATACGGGCCTGGGCGAAATCAGTGTCATTACGAAAGAAGAAGCCTTCGCCGGCCGGTCCATCCTTGAAAAAGCCCTGTCCAGCCGGAGTCTCAACCATGAGCCCACCATTATTGCTGAAGTCCAGATGCGAATCCAGGCCCGGATTGAATGTAAAGCCGCGGAACTCCAATTGATTGGCTATGTAGGAACGATCGGTCGTGAACTTGGGTTGGGCATCGCCGACATCCTGAAGTGTGACTCCCGGGTCCACCCATTCCTGACCAACGGTAAGGGTGACAACCTCGAGCCCTGTGTTTGCGTGAGCAACCAGGGTAATGGCTGGTGCTGTGCTGTCGATGAGGACCACCTTTCGGGTGGAATCAACCGCGCCATTGTAGGAATAGGTAAGGGTGTATTCACCCAGGTTGTCCGTATCGACAACCCCCTCCCCCTTGAGGTCGGCTTCAAGGACATCCCCGGCACCGCTTGTAACCTTGGCACCCGGATCGGAGAATGCAGTTCCAACCTCGTGGTTTATGACGGCATCCCCATTCAAGGCAATGAAGGGCACAGAAGTGTCCTCGACGACAACAACAGTGCGGGTTGCAAGCGATGAATTGCCACTGGAATCAAAGGCTGAATACTCAACGGTGTATGTACCTGCGGTGTTGACATCCAAGACGGAAGAGGGGGAAGCCAACCAGTGACCGGCCTGATTTTTATTGGCCGGATGAATTGGAATCCTTCCACCGCCGGGAAGAGTGACACGGGGGCGTACCCAGGCACCACCGTTAAACTCCATGAAACCGATGGCCACACGGTACAAACCCTTGGTCAGGCTGTAGGTCTTCCAACCCCCACCATTGAAATCGGTAAAGACAACCTCGTTGCCATTATCACCATTGGACTCGAAAGCATCATCCTTGTCCAGGTCGATCCAGAACGCGCAACGATCGTCCGCATTATCAATGCCAAACTCGTACGAACCATCCACCTTGGCGTAGAATTGGCCATAAAAAACCACTTGAAAGTCATCATTCTGGGTGATCTCGGGAATCAGTCCACGGAATGCACCATCCCCGTTCAGGCCAGTTATATCACCGGAAAAACGTGTCACGCCAACCGGGTCCTGGGAGAGCAGGCCATTGCCCTGATCAAAATTCAACTGGTTGTTGTCACGACCTGCCAGCATGTAGCCGTTTACATCCAGTGCATTGGGTGTCGACTCCAGGTGACTAATTGCGCTTACATCACCATCCATGAGGTCCGTTGCGGAGAACCCGGGGTCCGTGTAGGCGGTTCCAACCTCCAGACGAATGGTGCCTTCCCCTGCAAGGGTTATCACGGGTGGTTTGGTATCCTGGACCGTGACGATCCGAACCACATCCGGTGCCGGAGCCTTCTTGTAGGGTTTGTAGAAGTAGGTAAGCAGGTAATCGCCGGGCACATTGGCAACGACAGCACCTTCAACCTTGACCAATGAGGCATCAAGGGTCTCGGCACCGGCGGTGAGTGTCGCCCCGGGGTCAATGAACACCTCCCCGGCCTCGTGCTGAAATGTTGCCCCGCCAAGGAGAGTAATGGCAGGGGCATTCGGGTCCGGCACAACCTCAATAATTCGCCGGGCAATGCCCAGGTTGCCCGTGGAATCAATAACCGTGTAAACCACATGATAGGTGCCAATTGCCGAGGTGTCTACCGGGACATTGGCCGCGGTTACACCGTTCAGGGCATACCTGGCGTTCATACGGGTCTCAAGGGCCATCCGTTCCATTGCCGTCAGGACACGGTTGTAGATTAAAACCTCGGCGACATGACCGGTCGACATCTCCAGGTTGCTGTGCCATCCACCCATCTGGAAACGTCCCATGTTGTTGTTACCGGTGGTGATGGTGGTAAGCCCAACCCCATCAGCATAAAAGTGCAATTGATTCATCCCTGAACTGGTGGCGGAGTAAAGGTGGGGCTTCCCGGTCACGAGGATTTCCCGGTTTGTACGCCAGGTCCCGGGATGGAATACATCTTCATAGCCTCCGTGGTAACCAAGAATCCAGTTCTCATTT
>Ga0209660_1000465_pt1 | contig 24211 bp, 14 predicted proteins | sample SaaInlV_100m_DNA_2_FD_184659 | JGI IMG/M metagenome (GOLD analysis project Ga0209660, IMG submission 184659) | Marine microbial communities from expanding oxygen minimum zones in the Saanich Inlet - SI072_LV_100m_DNA (SPAdes) (version 2) | ecosystem: Environmental > Aquatic > Marine > Intertidal... | reverse complement strand
GGCAAAGCCTTCGATGGGCCCATTGGTGACCGCCCTGACCCAAGTGTCCATTTTGAGGATGATCTTTCCGTCCTCGATATTCATCTCAGTATACATGGGCGGTGTCCATTTGATGTCCTTCTCGAATCCATACTGGGTGGCAAGAGCCCAGCGAGATATGCGCTCGCCCACGGGAATCTTCAGTTGCGGGTGATACCAGGAACGGCGCTTGTCAAAACTGCTGGCGAAGCCGACGTTCTCGTCTCCCGCCTTCAGGAAATCGAGGAAGGTCTTGTATTGAGCCTCGCGGATGTAAATCCCCCCGTTGACCATTTTTCCCAGGTAGTCGTCCCTCGTCTGTGGCTCCCCCGCGGTGCACAGGGATATGATGCCAAAAGGCATTTGAGGATCGTTGAAGGCTTTTCTCCAGGCCGTGATCATCTTACCGAAGACCTGGTAATACATGTCCGCCCCGGCTGATCCTCCTCCGGCATTGTTGTAGCCTTGGTGAAAGATGGCTCCCTTGACCGACAACCCGGCGATCGGAGCGATCATACTTGCGTAACAGTTCCCCGGGCGGTTTTGATCCATCGCCGGCCCGGGACGCAGGTCGGTGGGGATGGTCCGACCCTTGGGAATTTCCCTCCCCTGTTTCTTCATGTTCTTGACCCAGTTGTGATGATTCTCGACCCGTTTTCCCAAGTCCTTCTGGGGATCGAACTCGGTGACCTTTTTGTCCCAATCTGCAAGCAGGTTCTTCACTTCCGGAGTATCAATCTTCTTGAGGACAGGAGTGGGCGTCCAGGTCTCGACCGTTGTTCCGCCCCTTGAGGCATCGACCACGCCGATGGGAACCTGGGCGGCCATGTGAAGTCGACGGGCGAAGACGTATCCGATGGCGGAAAGCTCGCGGACGATTTCGGGGGAGCAGACGTCCCAGTCCCCCTTACGGAAATGACGGCCCGACCAGTTGCTCCATTCGTGCAAACGGGCAAAGCCCCACTTGAAATCGGAACCGTTTTGGGCAGGTACCGTAAGAATTCTGATACCCGGATAATTGGCGGAGACGATTTCCAGTTTCCCGTTCTCCACATTATTGAGCGGTTCCTCCATGTTGCTTTGTCCGCCGAGAATCCAGACGTCGCCGATCAGGACATTCTCCAAAGTGAGCGTCTGGTCCTCGCCCTTTACAGTAAGGGTTTGGGGTTCTGAATTGGCCGTCATGGCCGGAAGGGTGACCTTCCATATGCGATCTTCCAAACCGATGGATGCCTTGTCGCTTTGAGTCTGTCCGCCGAAACTTACGCTGACCTTCTCCCCGGGGTTGGCCCAGCCCCAGATTGCAACCGGTTTGTCCCGTTGCAGCACCATGTTGGACTGAAAAAGATTATGTACGCAAAGACCCTCGCCAATAGCCGGGACCTCGACGACGTCCTCCCTCGGCATGTCCTTGGCATTCTCCGCGAACCCCCAAGAACCGATTACCAAAAAAAGAAGAGTGTGTATGAGTGCATTGTTACTGGACATGGTTAAAACCTGTGTGGATATTGGTTCAGTCCCAAAAGAATGAAACACGTTGAATCTGAGTAGTTAAGCAAGGGCTGTTTTTAAGAACTTGGATTCGTAAAGGGAGTTTATTCCTGAGTTGACCCGCCTCTTTGGTTCAAAAAGGCAGGGATAGAAGCAGTGAATTTTGATCCAAGGTTGTAGAACCTACGTAAATGAAATAATGGAGTACAAAACGGATTTAAACCCAAGCAAGCATTTAATTGTTGGAGCATCACGGGGCATTGGAATGTCGCTGATCGAATCTTCTTTAGAGACCGGGGAACAAGTAGTTGCTCTCTCTCGCTCGAAGCCAACAAATATACCCCGCAACTGTATCTGGGTGATCGGAGATGCAAATGAACCGGAAAGTTACATCAATAAAATACCGGATAAAATAGACAAACTAACCTTTTGCCCGGGAAAGGTCATACTAGGCCCGATAAAACGTCTGCAGACGGAACATATGCTGGAAGCCTACAAGACAAATGTGCTGGATGCATTTACCTTGATAAAATCAATGCTCCCAAAGGTGAATCGCGGTTCCATTGTGTTGATATCATCGGTTGCTGCATCTACGGGATTGCCCAATCATTGTGCGATCTCAGCAGCCAAATCAGGGCTGGAGGGTTTTGCCATGGCGTTGGCAGCCGATCTTGCCCCGAATGTCAGGGTAAATGTTGTAGCCCCGACATTGGTTCCGACCGAAATGGGAATAGGAATGGTAGGGGGAGAAAAAGTTATCCCTGTGATTGAGAATCGTCATCCCTTGAAAAGAATTCCAGCGGTTAGGGAAATCTCGGACACGGTGAACTATCTTCACTCGTCATCCGCGATATCAATCACAGGACAAGTATTGAAGATCGATGCAGGACTTTCCAGTCTTCGTTTGAATGAGCGCTAGAGTGTACAGGAACTGCAAACCACGAGAGCACTCTCCATAGACCAATAAGGATGGGTAAGGGCAAAGGAAAAGAAAGGTGGAATATCCCAACCGTGGAAACCTCTATCAGATTTTGTGGTATACAGTAAAACAAGGGGTAACACTCAAGGATCGGTGTGAGTCTGAATAAAAGTTGGCATCCTTAAAGAAGAGGTTCTTCATTAAATGAATGATACAAAAGAAACATGAAAGATAGGTGCGATATCAATCGCCTGATAATAGTACTTGGCGACCAACTTGACTATAAACGCTTCCTTCCAGACGACTACGATCAGAGTAACGATATAATTTGGATGGCCGAGGCTGAGGAAGAATCAACCAATGTCTTTTCCAACAAACATCGAATTGTCTATTTCATATCCTCAATGAGGCATTTTCGTAATCACTTGAGTGAGCGAAAACTTCCATTCATATACCACGATCTGGAAAATAATGAATCCGGAAAATCCCTAGGGGATCTACTAAAGAGGGACCTCGAAAAGTATCGTCCATCAGAAATCCGGTTGGTTAAACCTGGCGACCATCGGGTTGAAAAAGTTCTAAAGGAGGTGTCATACAAGAAGGGAATAAAATTGGATCTTGTTGATGACCCTCATTTTATATGCAGGGAAAAAGAGTTCCAGCAATATGCCGAAGGACGTAAATCACTCAGGCTGGAATTCTTCTATCGCGATCTCAGACGAAAGCACGGTTTCCTCATGGATGGAAAAAATCCGGTTGGTGGAGAATGGAACTTCGACAAGGAAAACAGGCAAAGTTTTGGAAAAAGTGGTCCATCATCTCCTCCGACTGACCGAGGAGTGACCCCTGATAAAATCACTAGGGAAGTGATTAAAGTGGTCAACAGACTATTTCCAGATCATCCGGGGAATCTTGACCTCTTTTGCTGGCCCGTCACACCAATAGATGCGGAGAAGGAACTGGATCGGTTCATATTGGACGCACTTCCCCTGTATGGCCGTTTCCAGGATGCAATGTGGATGGGGGAACCAACTCTTTATCATTCCCTGACAGCAGCTCCACTAAACCTTCGACTCCTTGACCCCAGATTGGCTCTAAAAAAGGCAGAAGAGGCATTTCAGGCAAACCATGCCCCTATTGCAGCTGTTGAAGGTTTCATCAGGCAAATACTAGGCTGGAGGGAATACGTTCGGGGTATATACAACCTCCATATGCCAAAATACCGAAGCCTTAACTCTCTCGGTGCAGAACAGTCCTTACCCAAGTTTTTCTGGTCGGGAAAGACAGATATGGCGTGTATGCAGTCTTGCCTAACGCAGGTTCTTGAAACTGGATATGGCCACCATATTCAACGCCTCATGGTGATTGGCCTTTACGCCCAGACAAGTGGAATCCGACCGGATGAAATAAATGACTGGTTCCTTGCCAGTTATGTAGATGCAGTTGACTGGGTTACAACACCCAACGTCATAGGCATGTCTCAATTCGCTGACGGAGGTTTAATGGCCTCTAAACCCTATTGTGCCACGGGGGCATATATCAACAGGATGAGCAACTATTGTAAGGGATGCCGCTATGACCCGAAACAATCAAGCGGGGAGCATGCCTGCCCCTTTACCTCCCTTTACTGGTCTTTTCTCGACAAACACAGGGAGTCATTGGGAAGCAACCCACGCATGTCGATGCAAATGAGAAACCTTCAACGAATGGACAACGAAAAACTGAAGCAAATCATAAAAGCAAAAGACTCACATTTGGCTCGCACAGAATCATAGAAAACATGAATAGATCTCATGAAACCAAATTCAAACCTGGCTATTTGTAGGCTGTGGGAAGCTGAGGAACAACCCCGAGCTTTTCGTAATTGAATCCACTCGCGAGAGGTTTATAGAGCCCGACATAGTCGACTTTGCTGGTCGGGGAAATAGAGGATTCCAAACCCATGCCCCAATAGGTGGCATTGATGACGAGGCGGCGCAGGCCAGCGCTTTCCAAGTCCTTCCCGCTACCCATGGTCGAATGGAACACGCGAGCGCTTTTGCCTTCGCTGGTCTTCCAAGTCTTGAACCAGGCGACCGGAAGCGGTTCCTTTTTTTCATTCGGGACATCGTCGTGACTGCGACCCATCAAAGGCTGTCCCCAGACCAAGGCGGTGCAACCTTCCGGTAGACTTGTTCCCTCTTTGTAGGTCCGGTACACGTCCGACGGTCCCCAGATATCTTTGACCCCGGCCACGATGGGATGATTCTTTTGTTCTTTGACAATGGCGCCCCGGGTTGAATCGGCATGCCAACGGCCGTGATGCCCCCTGAAGGAACCTCCCAGTACGTCGTTTCCGAAATTCACCCTTTTGTCATCGATTTTGTAGGGGAGCGGTCCGCGGAATCCATGGTTCGCAGTCCGAAGCGCGATCATTGGTTTGCCGGAATCGAGGTAGGAGACGATCTGTTCCTGCTGGGCTATCGGTAGGGTTAGAAGACGCGTAAAAAAGATTACAAGGTCAGCGGAGGCAAGATGTTCAAGGCCGGGAATATCGTGTGTCTTGAATTCGTCCTCCTTCCCTTTTTTCGGGTAAACCGGCATGGTCGGATCGACTTCGCCCTTTTCGTTGACTCCGAACAACACGGTGCAATCAAAGCCGTGATGCTTGCTCAGGATTCTCGCCATCATGGGCATGGATTGTTCGCTGCGGTATTCCTGATCGGCGGAGATGAGAATGACGTGCTTGCCTTTGCCGGGACCGTCACCGCCGGAATAGACCAGCCATTTCGGACTGTCTGGAACGGGATGAGCGAGAGCCCGAACAGCGATCAAAAAAAGGACGACGAATTGGAGTGTTGGGACGCGCATGGAGAGAGGTGTAATTCGGTTATGCATAATTCTAGGGTTAACTTGAAAGGTCCACACCGATGTTATTTCGGGTTTTATTTTTAGCGAACGTCAAAGGTGACCCACGTGAGACCGGGAGCGCGTGTGGCATGAAAAAATGGAGATGAAAGAAGTAGATCGGGTCAACTCCGCGGCGGTTCTTAGGTTGGTGTCCACCTTGCATGTTCTCCCATTTTTGGTCTTCGACATTCATGGATCACTAGTTGCCTCAAGATCAGAAGAGATCAGCACTCTCCAATCCCCCCTGACTCCGATTTGCAGCCAAAACCTCTTGGATCTCATTGGGCGAACTCGGCTTGCCTAACCATAATCACCGTCTTGTTAATATTGCCAGTGCCACGACCACCTGTAACAGGATAGGTAACCGTTTTACCACCAATTACACCTTGTATGTAGTATTCGAAATCATAGCCGGGATGCTGTAGGTCTACCTTCATCACATTATTGCCCACCAGGGTAAGTTCTTCGCTCGAAAAGGAGCCGCTTGATCCTAACTGACGATAGTACACCGTGGGTTCCCTGATGCCTCCATTCCCGATGAATACAACCTTTTGCTCAAAGTCTTCCTTTTCATAGATCATTGATATTTCGGGCATTGCTCGAACGGCCTTCGCGCCCTGGTAAACAGTGCTGACTTCTGTGATCTCTAGTTCTTTTCTGAATACCGCGTCCCATGTTGAGCGTTGCAACTGAGCAATCACCCCCAGTTCCGACTCATTTCGGATGCGCTGAATTTCATGACTCATGACCTTGTCCCAGGTTGATATGATCTCAGCCTTCAAAGCCGGAGTACGATCGTCTTCGTCTGAGTACTTGTGGCGAAGAATCACCAACTTGGATAGTTCTATCTGGCCTTGAAAAAAATGATACCAGTACAGATATCGATCTCTGTTGCCGGTGCCGACAATGTCATCTTTGTACTTACAGAACTCTTTGTATATGTGGAGGGCATCGCCGAACCTGGGATCCTTGACCGATGCGGGATCGCCATCCTCCGGCCAAACCTCACCAATCGCACTTGGAAGGAAACTGGCAACTCGAGGGATAGCGCCTTTCAATCCCTTTCTCAACCACTTTGGTTCTCCGAATCGGTCCGCCTTAGCAAAGAGCGACCCGATCTCATTTGCTCTTTCCGGACCAAAATTAGCTCTGGCCCAATCCTTGTAGAACGCTGTTATCCAATTCACAAATTTGGGGTTTTGCTGATCTACGGGAATATCGAAAAGATCAAAATCAGGGTATTTGCCTGCCCCTTCAGCAATGCCAGGCATGGGATCAGAGACAGGAACTCTGTTATCCCAAGTCAACTGAGCATGTGCCGCGGATGCCTGTGCAACAGAATTGATGCGCCAGTGCTTGGCAACAAGTGCCTGAACCCCACCAACCCTCAATCCAGCTCCCACCTCGTTGAATATGCTCATCGCTCTCAATTGAGGCTGGATTAGCATATTGTCTTCTTCATACCAAACGGATGACCATCCGTCGCGGCCTGCTGCTATGACAGGCGCTATACCTTCTGCCTTGTCCCACAGCGTGCCGAGAGGAACCTCCTTGGGTAAATCATCATCAAATTCCAGGGAACCATTGCGCCGACCTGCTCCTACAGATCCAACTTTCCAGCCAAAGGTGGCCATTTGGAAAGGGACATCCATCGCCTTCATGACCTCATTGCAGTACCTGTAATCGTCTGCAATAGCTTCAACAGCCTTATTGGAAGGAACATGTTCTACATACGACCAGGTTTCATACGTCCAAAGCCAGAAGTAGTCCAATGGATGGGTTCTCATGATGCGGGTGAACACGCCTTCATACAGCGACTTCGTGAAGGCTTCATTTGCCTTTCCTCTTGATGTTGGCAGATCATAGCCATGAACATCTCGCATCCTGGCTTGTACCTCAGGGGGACAAGTTCGTATCCAGTCCTTTGTAATCAGGTGCTCTTTTGAACCTGCTTCAAATCCCATAGGAGCTTCCGTCCCCAGTGCGGTCTTGATACCCAACTGCTTGGCATGTGTAAATGCCTTGTTTAGCAATACGCCAACATTGTTAAAATTGGCGGACATTTCATCAGGCGTAGTGGGTTCGTTTGAACCGATTGCTTCTGAAGCAAAATAGTCGTGCGCAAACAGTTTATCCGCACCATTGGTGAACAAGGATACCTTTACAGGATGAGACTCCCATATGTAGCGCTCTTCGGCATCTTCCGGTTTTAGTTCGCCCTTGCGAAAGGAACTGGCCCAATAGGATTTATATGCAGCCTCAGGCTTGATCGTTCCGTCAGCATTGACATCATTCTTATGCCCAATCCACAAATGAGGCTCAGGGCCTTCCTGTGATCCGGGATTACCGCTTGTATTGTAGTAATGTAGCCCAAAGAAGTTGAACCCCATCTTGGCTTGCTGGGTAATAAAAGACTTGTAATCCCCTGTATTCCACAGATCGGGTCCGGCGGTAAAGTTATGAAAAGGAAGGCTTCCGCGCAGTTCGAACCAGGGTTGTGCTTTTTCGTCATAACCACTTATTTTGAGTGGGTAGGATAGTTTTTGATCCGGGATCACATCGCCCGCCAGGTTGAAATAACAACCGATCAGCTCTGCAAATCGATAGGCTGCACGTAACGTCGTGAACCTATCTGCACCGGTTATAACCAAGATATTTCTACCGTCTTTACTGATAGACTTGATAATGTAGCCCATCCGGTCATCTGAGGCAGGGGCATCCACATTTCCGTACTCAGCTTTCAAATTCGTAATGATTGCAGTGGCGTTGGCGGCTACGACAATCACATCGCCGGCGGGCAGGACGGCGTAACTGTCTGCAGTTTCCAGAGCGGGAGTTTCGCCTGTGCGGAGAAAAATGTACCTCCTTATTTCTTTTGCTGCCTGCTCTTCTAGAATGGAGGGTTCTTCTGGGGCGACAATGCTGAGTGCATGCGCATGTACTGCCGATAGCAAGATGGATATAATCAATGTAGATCTTAGTATTCTAAACCTAGATTGCCAGCGTGATGTCATAAATGGCTCCCTTGCATGATCGTGGCGCTTTTTAATAGTTTGGCGGATTAGCCACAGTTTCATTTCTGGGAGATCAGTAAAGGAAGAGTTGCAAGTACAGATAGTCTGTCTCCATCCCCCTTACCATTAATCCTAACGGCCCCGCTAAAATTCCGTCAAGTACAATGCACCCGCGACGTGGCAGAGCCAGTCGCTGCCGGCAAGCCTCTTTGCTCTAGCCAACCATCAATTCCCCGAGCGGTCCCTTGAGGTCGAGATCCTTGAGGTTGGAATCCGGTTGGCCGAAGGTGTCGGAAGTTTTCATTCCCGCAGCCTGCATCAAGGAAAGATAAAGGTTGCCAACCGTGCGATGACCTTTGCTGCCATATTTGGGGTACTCGAGATAGCGACCCATCTTCAGTTTCTTACCCATGCCTCCCAACAGAAGGGTCGGCCAATCATGACCGGCGCAATGATGGTCGCCTGAAGAACACGACATGTAAACGATCATCGTGTTGTCGAGCATCGAACCGTTCCCCTCCGGAATGCCAGCGAACTTCTTTGCCATTTTGGAGATCTGTTTGAGGTGCAGTTTCTCGACTTCCATACGGGCCTGATGTCCGGTCCAACCATTGGACGCCTTGTTGTCCTGTAGGTGGCCGAGGGCGTGCACGGAATTGGAGAGGCCGAGTTCGGAGTACTTCACGCCCAGCGTGTCCGGACGCAGAGTGACCACGTTCGTCAACCCGGCGACCAGTGCGGCGGAAGCGATTTCAAAGTGCGATTCGATCCGGGCGGAGGGAGAGGTTGAATCATAGCGGTTCGTCCGTTCCGGGGCATGCTTTTGAATGCGGTCCGTGAGGGCGGCTTTCTTTTCCTCGATCTTGCGGAGCGAATCGAACGAATCCATATAAAGAGCAAATCGTTCCTTGTCGTCTCCGGACAGTTGTTTCTCAACCCGCCGGGCATCCTCGGTCAGGAAGTCCATCAGGTTGCCGTTCAGGGCGATCTTCTTTTCCAGTTGTTCGGGTGTTGCGATGGCAGCGCCGAAGAGTTCGAGAAAGGCTTTTTTCGGGGAACCTTGATAGGCAACGGGCTTGGCGGCAGCATAGGCGGAAAGGTTTGGATAGCAATAGGAGTCTTCGGGTTTCCATCCGCCCTCGAGGAGTTGCCCGTTCATGGCCATCCCGTACATCGGATAAGGGCCCGTGGAGAGATGTTGCCCGAGCAGGCAGTCCAAAGTAGGGGCAACGGCCACCTTTTCCGAATCGTGAAGCGAAAGGGTTCCGAATCCCTTGGTATGATTTCCCCTGAAGCCCACCCCTGATAAACTTTGAATGACCGTCAGGCGGTCTTTGAAGGTTTCCAGAGCGGCCAGTTTTTCAGGTAGCTTATGATCTGCCAGAGCGACGTCAACGAGTGGACCTTCTCGCCGACCCCGATTCCCCAACTTCTTGCCGTCGTCCGGATTGATGAAGTGATTTTCGAGACCCTCGGGTACGAGGTTGAACTTGTCGATGCCGGATGATTTCACCACGAAGACGAAACGCTTGGGCAAGGCGGCTTCGTTCCCGGCTCCATGGACGCGAAAGGATTGGAGAAAAGGGGCCATGGCAAGCGAACTACCGCCAAGGGATAGGTTTCGTAGGAACTGTCGTCTTTTGTATATCATAAAAAAAATGGTTATCGTCTGTATAGAAAAGAATCGGAACTTAGTAAGGATACAACGAGCGCCTTGAAGCTACCGCCATTATTTAAATAGGCTTTTTCGGCTTCGATCAAGGTTTTTGAATCGCTGAGCATCTCGTTGCGACCAAGAAAATAGCGGAACAAATGCCGAATGAACGACTGGCGGGCCCGGTCCGAATGCCCCAGGCGATGCATCATCTCGACCGCATCCTTTACTTTCCCATCGATCTCCGGATCGCCCGAAAAGGCAATCGCTCCGGATGCATCGACCTTGCGCATCGTGAGCTTGTCCTCCTTTAGCTTGCGGTCGAACTGGTTGTCGCGCCGCATGTAGATTTCACCGTTCTCGTCAAAATAGTGATGGGGGCGATAGCGGCCCCAATCATCAAAGACCTCGAAGGCTTCACCGAGCGGATTCATCTTGCGGTGGCACTTCCAGCATCGTTCGTTTCGCAGTGGCTCCATACGTTCTCTGAGGGTCTTGTGGGGATCGGTTGGCACGGCCGCGTCGACGTCCGGCGGGACGTCGCCGAGTACCCCGGCTAGCAACCGTTCGTATACCCAGATCCCCCGATGAATAGGATCGTTATCCTCATTCAACGAATAAGCCGTCAACCACGCCGGATGCGTCAGCAAGCCGGACCTTTCCTCCTTGGGCATCTTCAAGGGTTGCTCGATGGGCCAATCCCACTTTTGTTCCCCATGACGACCGTTGCTTGGCAAGTTGTAGGGCTCAATATAAAGGAGATCCCCAATACCGCGCCTTTTGCCCTCGAAAGGAAAACCAGGATGACGATGCATCCCCTTGTCCAGAGTCGCCTTATACATAGCAACCGTTTTCTCCGCATCCCTTCGGGCAGCAACCAACGCTTTCTTGGCCTTTTCCGGCATATTTTCAAAATTGAAATCCCGCTTGATCTGATTTCTCTTGAGCTCAACACGGGCTTCGACAAATCCCGGATCCATGATCTCGGCTACTTTCTTCTCGTAATGCTCTCGGGCATACTCGTTGTCGCCCGGATGAGCGATGAAATACTCATTCGTGGTCAACAGCTCGGCGATGACGCCCTTGTCCTTCTTCAGCACATGTTCAATGAGCATGCGCGCATCGTGGATGAGCATATCGGTGTTCCACTGGTTAATCTTTTCCGCACCCCGTCGGTCGTTGTCCTTGAAAACCGTTCCGGCCCGGTGAAAGCCAAAAAACTCGTCAAAAAACCGCATGATCCGGGGTAGATCCTTCCGGTTCCAGTGCCCCGTCAAGAGTTGCTCATCGAGCAATTGCCGAACGAGACGGGTCACGTCCTCCTTGGTTTTCAGTTTACCCTTTTGCAATGCGTCTCGAATGAACGGATGGTTGTCCGGTTTGTGATCCGTCAATGCATAGGCAATCGCATGGGCCAGCTCCTCCGGTGACAAATGTCGGCGTCCGTGCTTATCCACCTCACCCAGACCGAATTCCATCCGGTAGATCGATTCCGGACTCAGGAACATCGCTTTGATCGTCGTTTTGAATCCCTCCAGATTGCCGCCGGTTTTGATGCTCTGTTTGAGAAAGGTGAGGTATTTCTCCTGCTCTTCCTTGTTCGGGTAGCGTCCGATCACCCGAATATGCTCCCGCCTGATCACCTCTACAAGTGCTTTTTCCTCAGGCACCGGCTTATCATCCCCGAAATCCGCAAAATCGCCCCGTTTTCCCCGCTCCGCTAGAAACGAGTCGGCCACGATCATCGTCATCTGAACCGTGCTCTGATCCGCCACCGACATAGCTGCGTAGTCGCGGATCCCGCGCTCCGAAGTCACGTAACTGAAGGGACTCTTCGCTTTCCCAAAGCCCTTGTGGGCAAAAATCTCGGTACTAAACCGCCAGAGCCGGGAGGGTGAAAAAGGCGGTGTTTTGATTTCACCCGAGAAGAGCTTTTCGTGGTTCACCCAGTTGCCGTATTCGGGTGCGAGCAGCTTTTTGCGGTAAGTTTCACCCGAGCCCGCGGTCAGCAACTGACGGTCAATCCATTCGATCACCACATTGCGTTGCGCCACGCTCGGTTGCTCTTCCTCGTCAGGCGGGGGCATGTCTCCGGCCGTCAATTGGGCAAGAATTTCAAGCCACAAGTCGGAAGTCTCGGTTCGAGTAAAATCAAACGACACCTCATGTAGAGCAAGCTTTCCCTTTTGCTTCTTCTCACCATGACAACGGTTGCAGTTCTCTTTCAGGAATGGCTTCATCACTTCTTCGAAACCGGAAGGCGGTAAGGCGCTTGCCGTCAAACCTGGCAGAAGCAACGCCGCAATAGTCAGAACCGGCATGGTTGTGATTCGGGTTCTGCTCATCTTGGGTACCCTAAGGGAGGTTTCGGCAAAGGATCAATCCTTCTTGATATTGGCGTTGGCCGCCCCGTAGGCCGCATGCCCGGTCGACCTGCCCGGCAGGATGGGGTGTTGCTTCCTGGGCAAGTGGGCTGCGTGCTCCTCGATGATCGATTTGTTCTTCGGGTCGGCGGCCAAGTTCTTCCATTCGTGCGGGTCTTTGCTCAGGTCATAGAGTTCGCGCGATCCGTCGAAGTACTGGATAAAGCGGTAGCGGGTTGTGCGTATCGAATAATTGCCCAATCCGAAACTGGTGATTGCCGGATGGTCCCACTCCTTCTTTGGATTCTTCATGAGGGGCACCAGGCTCTGCCCTTCCTGACTGGGATCGGCGGGCAGTCCGGCCAATTCGAGCAAGGTGGGAAAGACGTCGAGGAGTTCCGCAGGTCGCGCGCTTCTCTGGTCTTTCTGGTAATCGGGAGCCGACACGATTATGGGGACACGAGTCCCATCCTCCCAGAGGGAACGCTTGGCCCACCGTTCCTTTTCCCCGAGGTGGAATCCATGGTCGGAAAAAAGGGCGATAACCGTGTTGCCGGCGTAGTCGCTTGACTCGAGGGCATCGAGCACGAGCCCCAGGCAATGATCGGCAAAGGTTACCGATGCCAGGTAGGACTGAACTGCATGGTCCCACTGCCCGGCTTCGCTGACCCATTTATGGGTGGGGGAAACGTGATTCAGGTTGGTCAGGTCGATCGCGTATTGGCTCAAGTCGTTCCGGTCATTCTTCCGAACCAAAGGGAGCTTGATTTTTTCCCTGGGATGCATGTCGAACCATTTTTGGGAGGCATACATCGGAACGTGAGGACGGTAAAACCCGACCCCCATGAAGAAGGGCTTGTCGTGTTTCTTTTTCAACTGCTCGACCGCCCACTTGGCGCATTTCATGTCGGGCATTAGGTCGTCATCATCGGGAAACACCCCCCAATCCCATAAGGGGTGGCCGTGAGGCTGAGAAATCTTTTTCTTGGGACGAGGACCAAACCCGCCCGTCGGTAGGTATTCCTGAAAAAAGCGCTTGTCTCCCCGGTGGAAGATTTTGCCCGCCGCCAATGTCTTGTACCCATTGTCGGCGAAGACTTCAGGCAGGGTCTGGACGTCCTTGAGCACGGGGGCCGCTTCCAGATCCGGACTGAGAAAGTAAATTCCCGTAGTGTGCGGGTAGCGTCCGGTCATCATACTGGCCCGAGAAGGGTTGCAGACCGGAGACTGGCAATGCCCATTGGCAAAAAGGGTGCCCATCTTGGCCAAGCGGTCGATGTTGGGGGTTTTCGCCTGGGGATGTCCGCCGAGGCAACCGACCCAATCATTCAAATCGTCGATCGAGAGGAGCAAGACGTTCGGCTTGTCCTTGGCCCCGAAGGCTAGACATGGAATTGCGAGGAGAACGGAGAGCAGAACACAGGATGTTTTCATGGATTGGAATTAAATCAGGTTTACTTGGCTTGCTTGAGGATGGTTTCGAGGTTTTGCTTGATGCGCTGGGTGTTCTCTTTCGCGATCATGTTGGCTTCGGCAAGGGATTTGCCCTTTCGCATCGGACGCTTGTGCCCGATCTCGGTCAACCAGGCGTCACGCTTCACCCGCATGCGCTCCCGCAGAAACATCATCATGCGTCCATAGGCATTCGGATGCGGATCCTTGAGGGGCGGCTTGACGGCAAAGAAGTCGATGATTTGTTGAGCCATTAACTCGTGCCCCTCGGCTCCCGGGTGGACACCATCGCGGGAGTACTTGAACTTCGGATCCTTCTCCCGCTTCCTGGCGAGCTCCTTTTTCATGACGGTATGCAGGTCGATCACCTGCCAGCCGTCCTTCCGTTTCGAGACCAGCCACTTGGCATAGGCCGCCATAACGTCGTCGTAATCGAACTTTGGATTGGGCCTGTCGTAGACGGGAGGGGTCATGAACATGATCTTCGCCCCCTGAGCCTCCGCCTTCTTCTTCAGGAGTTGCACGCCCTCCTTGTACTTGGCGAAGCGTTCCTCATCGAGTGGCATGTAAATGCCGCAGTTGATCCCGTAGCAGGCGATGATGAGGTCGGGCTTCAAGGCCTTCAACGCACGGCCCAGGCGCTCGTGCAGGTCGGGACGAGGGAACCCGTGCCTGATATGCCCCGGCTCGGACAAACCGGATACCGTTTCGCTCGGTATGCCCTGGTTCATCACCTCCGGGCTGAGCTCGGGATGGTTGACCGTCAGCCACCTTTCGAAAAAAATAATGTACTCACCTCCGTAGGTGATGCTGTCTCCAAGGAAAACGAGCGTCTTGACGTTTTGGAGGAGTTTAAAGTTATCGTTTGCCCGTGCACCAAATGGAATCAGGGCGAGAATATAACAAAGGATTGGCAGGTGCGAATGTAGGGAGCGCTTGAATGAATTCATGTAGGAAGGGACTGCTTGAGAAATTTAATATTTTAATGAGGCTTCAGAATTGGTCGCGAGAATTTCTTCTACCCAAGCTTGGTCTTTAAATAGCTTTAATACAACGATTTTACATGTTTATCGGGAACACGTTAGTGGTCTTAGTTGATTGTCACCGACATCGTTATCTCCCTCATTTCATGATTAATTAAATAAATTCACTTGAAACCCAAACACCATAATAGTTTGAATCCCCATCATGAGTTCAGTTGATCAATTTACCAGCGTCTTCAATGCCGCAAGCAAAACAGCTTTCCAATTCAGTCCACCCAAGCTTGAAAACATCCTGATCGTAACCGACCTGGAGAGTGATGCCGCAACCCGGTACACAGAAAATGCAAAGACTTTTTTCTGTAAAACAACGACCAGTGAATGGAGTACTGTGAACGGTGAAGACTTCAAGACGGTCAAGGACCTGCTTGAACTGGTGGAATCCAGAAAACCGGACCTGATCGTGACCTATCGCCACCTGCACAGCGAAGCATGGAGATGGCCTCATAGCCTTGGCGAACATCTCGACGTCCTGATTCAAGTGACGGATACGCCTGTTATCTTAACTCCCCATCCTGACAAGGAAGGCATCCCTGAACACACGATGAAAAACACCGACAGTGTAATGGCTATCAATGACCACATGGCGGGAGAGGACGCCCTGGTAAACCATGCAACCCTCTTAACCATGACCGGAGGCACATTGCATCTGACTCATATCGAGGATGAAGCAATATTCGATCGATATATGGAAATCATCGGTAAAATCCCTGAAATTGATACGGAGACCGCAAGAGAAACGATCCTTGCCCAACTACTAAGGGAACCATCGGACTATATCGACTCAACCGAAAATGTTCTCTCGGAGAAACGTGATGACCTGAACATTGTCAAACACATCACGAAGGGTAACCAGTTGAAGGAATATCGTAGAACCATCGAGGAAAACAAGGTCGACCTTGTGGTCCTGAAAGCGCACGACGAGGACCAGCTTGCCATGAGTTCCACAGCCTATTCGCTGGCAGTGGAACTACGCACAACCCCCCTGATGATTCTATAAGGGAGATAGCATGAGCGAAGCCACCAATTCCAAACCCGTGAAGAAACGGCACAATCCACTACACGTAACCATTGCAGTGATCGTGGTCACCATCACATGCTGCCTGATGCTCCAGCAGGGCATTGAGCATAAATATGTGTTCGGCCTTCTCCTGGCGATCACGCTCGGGATGCTGGCCCTTGAAAAGATCAACAAGGCCATCCTCGTACTGGTTGGCTCCGGAGTTGCCTTGCTATTGGCGATTTCACAAGGACTGCTCAAGCAGGAAAGCCATGGCGACAGCGCACATGCCCTGCCCGTCTACATCGAGATGATCGACTGGGGAACAATCGGTATAATCATTGGTTCGACCATCTTCGTGGAACTCATTTCCCGCAGCGGGCTTTTTGCCTGGATCAGCGTAAAAATCCTGAAGGTTTCTGGAGGAGATCCATTCAAGCTCCTCATTTGCTTTTCGGGCCTGACTGTTGTTTTTAGCGCCTTCCTGAACAATGTGACGGCAATGATCATCGTGGGCTCACTGACAATCGTGGCCTGTAAGAAGCTCAAGTTGTCTGCCATGCCATTCCTACTGGCTGAGGGTATCTACACGAACATCGGTGGCCTGCTTACACTCATTTCCTCCATCCCCAACATCATCGTGGGCACGGCTGCAGGAATCAAGTATACCGATTTCCTAATCGTTGCCGGCCCTTACTGCCTCATCGCCTTCGTTGCCACGCTCTACCTGGTGCGTTATCTCTTCAAGATAAAGCCCCTGAGCAATGAAGTGGAGAAGGCCAAGGCAAAAGTGATGGTGGATGCATTTGATGAATGGGAGACGGTGGAAGACCGGACTTTCTTCTACCTGTCTGCATTGGTGCTTTGTGCGATCATACTGGGGTTTGCCCTGCACTCCTCAATCCCAGTCCTGAACCAAATGGGGCTCGAAGTAATCGCCATCATTGGCGCCACGGTAATGCTTGTCATTTACCCGACCGACGTCGAGGGGGTACTGAATGAAGTGGAATGGACGCTGGTGCTTTTCTTCCTCGGTCTATTCACATTACTTGGTGTAATGGAACACGCAGGGGTATTGACCATGATCGGCGAATTGTTGAAGACCCCACTGAGCGCAGGAGAGACCATAGGACCCATCGCCATGATGTGGAGCAGTGCCTTCTTCAGTGGCCTAACCGACAACATCCCCCTCGCCGCCGTGCTGGCAAAGGTGCTGGAAGGATTCCAGTCAAATATCGCAGAGCTTGACTGGTTTGCAGACTATGGACACATGCTGTGGTGGAGCCTGATTTTCGGTGCCGGGTTGGGAGGAAACTTCACACCGATCGGAAGTGCTTCAACCGTTGTGGCAATTGGCATTCTCAAGAAGGAGGGTCATAATGTAACCTTCATGCAATATGTGAAGATTGGAGCGATTGTTGTGCTTGTACAACTGACTCTGGCAACCGGCTACCTTTTCGGCGCGGAGAAGGTGGGGCTGATAAAGAAAATGAACACGGAAAAAGCCTCGACCGAAGAGGTACAGGGGCATGGCTCCAATGGCCACTGACCCCCAATAAATCAACAGGGTCAAGCAATCTGGAAGTCATTCCATTCTTTCGCGAACGAAAGCCGGCAGACGCCTGTCACTTGTGTAAACGATTCGAACGTTCTTGTCGTTTTTCAACTTTGGCCCTGGGGTGCTGCGGCCGTTTTCAATCTGCCTTTGGAGCAAGGCGATCATTTCAGAGACTCGTTTCGGATGCCTGACCGCAAGGTTGGTGTCCTCATGCAGGTCATTGGAGAGATCAAACAACTGGACAAAAGGTGGCTGAAAGAAATCTGATTCCTTCAGCCTGCCCTTGAACCCTTCCAATGCCTTGGCCCATGCGACGGCAGGCATGGGGTCGTTGCCCTTGCCGTTATCAGAATTGATGTTGGATCCGCTACCCGGACAAACGCAGAGCTTCCAGTTCCCATCACGCACAACAAATGCGGACACGGATTGCATGACCAGGCTTTGCCGCGCTCCCCTCGACTTCGGCTTCCGCAGGAGCTTGGCAAAGCTGATTGAATCAGGGGCCTCATCACCTGCAGGGTTCTCCCCGGTCAACTCGGCGAAGGTTGCCATGAAATCATTGAGGCCAACCAGGGCATCGCAGGCCCCCCCCTCAGCAATCACCCCGGGCCAATGGGCAATGAGCGGCACCCGCAGCCCGCCTTCATATACGGAAAACTTGTAGCCACGGTGGGGACCACTGGGAAAATGCCCCATGGCTTCCATCTTTTTTATCTGTGCGGGTGTCGCCTTCAATATGTTCCCAGCGTAGGGAGCCGGGCCGTGATCCGAGGAAAAAAGGACCAAGGTATTTTGATCCAGTCCCCTCGCCTTCAGGGCCTTCATGACGCGCTCGACGGAGTGGTCAACCTCCATGACGAAATCCCCGTACACACCGAGCTGGCTCCGGCCCCGCCAGTTGACCCCGGGACTGGTTGGCGTATGCGGTGCGGTGAGGGCCAGGAAAAGAAAGAAGGGCTTCCCTTTATTCTGCCTTTCAATGAAGGCCTCAGCCTCGGTGTAGAAGGTTTCCAATACCTCGTGGTCCTGGAAATCCTTCTCCGCCGGCCCCACCCGATTGAATGCACTCCATCCCTTCTGTGCGGTGATCTCACCCTGCCAAACATTGTTGCGGGCGTATGAATAAGGATACATGTCGAGGGATCCGGGCAGAATGAAGCTTTGGTCGAAACCAAACTGCACGGGTCCGTAAGTCAAAGGCTTGGTGAAATCAACGTTGGTCAGGCCCTGTTTTTTCCCATCCAGCGTGGTCATGGTCGTGCCCAGATGCCATTTGCCGATGTAGCCGGTCCCGTAATCCGCCCGCTTGAAGAGTTTGCCGAGGGTGAACTTCTCGGTATTGGGACGGGGACCGCAAAAGCCCCACGGCCCGTTGTTGACCGTGGCACCGAAACGCCAGTTGTAACGCCCCGTCATGATCGCCCGACGGGTGGGGCCGCACACCGAGGCGTTGACGTGGGCATCCGTAAAGCGCAGCCCCTCTTTCGCCAGCGCATCAATGTTAGGGGTCTCGATCAGGCAGCGTTCACCGCCGTAACAGTTGACGTCCCCAATGCCAAGGTCATCGGCAAGGATGAATACGATGTTGGGCGCAGTCCTGGCCATCGCCACGAAAGGTGCGAACAAGAAAACGATCGCGAAAAGGGACTTGAGATACTGTGTCATGACTTCCGGGATAAGGGGGGAAAGCCTTTACCTATCTCCACTTGGCGGTCAAGCGCCTGGCGATGCGTCGCGAAAATTCGTATTTCGACTTCTGGGCCGCGACGATGGCGACGCGGTGGACTTTGCCGGCATCGCCGAGTTCCTCGATGGCCCGCAGGGCAAACATACCGACAAGCAGGTTCGGGTCCTCGATATGCTCGACCAGTAGTTTCAGTTTGCTTGGGTCGCCGAGCCGGCACAAGGCCTGGGACGCAGCGACGCGGATGGCGGGTATAGGATCAACGGTCAGCTTCAGAAGCGTGGTTTTGCCCTTGGCCGTCTTGTTGACGCCCAGCCAGACAGTCGCCCAGTAACGCGTTGATGGATCCGGAGACTTTGCATGTTCCAACAGCCTGGCGCCGTCGTTCGCTTCCCCGGCAGTGATCACCTCAATCAAGCGGCGGGTTTGCCCGCTGTGGTCATTGCGGAGAAAAGACAGGTACTTGCTCCCCTCCTCCCGACCGACGTCCTCCAGAATAGGCTCGGGGATCAGGCCGACGTCGCGCGTCTCCGTCATGCGCTGGGAGAGCACCTTGCGCATGGAGGCCAGCTTGTTTTGATACTTTGGCTCCGTGGCCAGGTTAACCAGTTCATGAGGGTCGCTTTTTAGATCGTACAGTTCCTCCGGCGGCCGACGGGGGGCAAAGGGGCGTGACTGTTGCTCGTTGAGCTTACCTTCCTTGTGCAACCCGCGCATGAGCTGCACGATCTTCTTCCCATCTTTGTACTGGCTGGGCTGGGCATGGGGAACGTGCGACATGAAGTTCCGGACGTACTTATACCGGGAATCGCGAACGCAACGCAGAATATCGACCGTCTCGTCGCAGCGGTCCCGGGCTGCAAAAACAAATTTCCGGGGCTTGTAGTCGGCAGCCAGGAAGTCATGGCCCTGAACGTTGCCGGGGATCTTGATGCCGGCCAGCTTCAGCGAGCAAGCGGCGATGTCGATGTGCTCGATGAGGTCGTCCCGCACCGTTCCGGCGAGCTTCTTCTTGGGCAACCGGATGACCATGGGAACGCGAATTCCTTCTTCGTAAAGGAACTGTTTTCCACGCAGGTGGCTGACGCCGTGATCCGTCCAAAGGAAGACCGCGGTCGAGTCCAGGCGGTCCGCTTTCTCAAGATCTGCCAGGATTTGTCCGACCTCCTCATCGGTCTTGACCCAGGAATCCAAATACTTCGCCCAGTCCTGGCGAAGCACAGAGTGATCCGGATAGTAAGGCGGCAGAACCACCTTTTGGGGATCGGCATGGCTTTTCGCTTTGCGGTTCTTGCCGCCTTTCAACTGAAATTGGGCGAAGATTGGCTGGTCGGAAGGAGCCTTCTTCCAATCGCTGCCGTGATAGAGGGTGCTCGTCGGGATGAAGTTGTAGTCCGTCTTGCTCTTGTTGGTGACATAGTACCCGGCATCACGGAAGAGCTCTGGGATCAACTTGACCGACTTGGGCACCTTGTAGCTGTCGTAATAGTCCGCGTTACCCCCGCCTTTGCCGGACGAGATCTGGCTGCGGTGGTTGTGAACACCGAGAGTGGTCTGGTACATGCCGCTGACCATGGCCGAGCGACTGGAGGAGCAAACGGGAGCCGTGACGAAGGCGCTGCTGCAACGAATCCCTTCTCGTGCCATCCGGTCGATATGCGGTGTATTGATGAGGGTTTCACCATAGCAACCTATATGAGGGGATGCATCCTCGATGACAATCCACACAACGTTTACAGAAGCCGGATCCGCACCAAAGAGATTGGATGCAAAAAAAGCCGAAAGAAGAAGGGTTAGCAGGCGGATTTTCATTATACGTACGATTTTGTCTTAAATTATTTCGGAACGCTTGGCGGCAACGCTTTCCAGACCCGGACCTCATCATAGAAAATGATCCCTCCACCACGAGTGGGAAGATTGATCTGGTCCTTGGGAATATCGATGCGCGGATGGCGGGCCTTTAATACGGGTCCGCCCGAGACTTGGGCAGCCATTTGGTCGCCGACGATTTCAAGCATCATCCAGTGCCAAACATCGGGCTTGACGTTGAACTCGCTCGTGGCGAGCGTCCGATCCTTGTCGTCCTTCAGCTTTGCGTTCTTGTCCTTTTGCAGGGTCAGGCCCTTGCGGGTGCTTACGGTGAACCGGCAGACGTGCCCCGTCCCCGTCTTGAACGAACCGTCGTTGAACCCAAAGTGAGCACCCGACAACCCATCGGCCAGCTTGAATCGAAAGAGCATGATGCAATCGTCCGCCTTTACCAGCAATCGGCTGCTCGGGGTGCGTCCGCTGTGGCTCTTGTTCCCCTTCGCAATTTGCTTTTGCTGGTATTCCTCAGTGGACGGTTCCCCCCGGAGCGCGCCGCCCACAATTTGCCAGCGCGTGCCGTGCAAGCCCTTCCATTCAGTTGGGATTTTTCCCTCGTCGAAATCGCTCTTAAAGATCAAGTCCCCTGTCTGGCTGATCACGGGCTTGAGATCGGGCTTCACCTCTTCCGCCCGGAGCCAACCAACGCAACCTAACAGGAGCAGAATAGGTAAAAGCAGTGAAGGTATTTTATGGTTTGGCATGATTGGTTTTCCCTCATTTTCACCGGTGGGGCAAGGTCCATACGCTGAAATAAAAATCAACCCATCCTTCGCCCTTTTTCCATTTTTATACAGGATCGTTTTTCTGGATAGCGCCGGAAGAACTTCTACCCTTGCGTATAATACTATTATTCCAAGATTTTACCTCATTTGATTAGAGAGCATAAAATGCCAGTGAAAAACAACGATTCCAATTTAATGGCTCACGAAAACCCACAGGCACTTAACCTTCCCATTCTTGTGTTTCATTTTTAACCTTATACCGATTATAATGTAGAAACCCACAGGATTACCTGCCTTTTCAGCTAACAAAAAACAGGTATTCGACAAGCTGCTCGTATGCGGCATAGGTAAATCTGACATTTCACGACCTGACACGATGCCAAGTACATTCAACACACTCGGGCTGCCAGAGCCACTTATCGACGCACTCGCTCAACTGGGCATCACCGCGCCTACAGACATACAGGAAAAAGCATTTCCTGTCCTGAATAAAAGCAACGATGCATGGCTCAGTTCACCAACTGGTAGTGGTAAGACCTTCGCTTACCTCCTCCCCATGCTCAAGCACCTAAATCTAGACTCGATCGACCTTCAAGTCATCATACTTGCACCCACCCATGAACTGGCAGCTCAAATACACGAGTGCATTCGTACACTCTACCAAAGCACCGCACAAAAGCCAAGGACACAGCTTATTATCGGCAATGCCTCCATCAAACGACAGCAGGAAAAACTTAAAAAAAAACCACACGTAATCGTCGGTTCCTGTGGCCGCATCATCGATTTAGGCATGGGCAAAAAATTAAAGCTTCATAAATGCAAATGCATCGTAGTCGATGAAGCCGACAGTATGATGGAGCAAGATAGCATCGATAGGCTGAAACAACTTTTAAAAATGGTTCCCAATGAACGCCAGCTGGTGTTCGCATCCGCGACAGAAAAAAGTAACACCTTTACTATCGCCCAAGAAATTGGATCTAACGTCCAATGGTTGCAAGGCGAAGATAGTGAAGCGGACCCCAATATTGAACACTATTATATTCAAGAAACGCACATTCATAAAACAGATGCTCTTCGCAAACTCCTGAATGCTATCAAACCAGAAAAAACCATCGTTTTTCTACACCGCAATAAAACCGCCACTCTGGTTCAGGAAAAGCTCGAAGCGAAAGGCCTAGATTTAGTATTAATTCACGGTAGTTTAAGCAAATTAGATCGGCAAAAAGCACTCACGCGCTTCCGACAAGGCAAAGCGAAAATCCTAGTATCATCCGACATTTCCGCCCGAGGCCTAGATATTCGGGAAGTCACCCATATCATCAATTTAGATGCGCCAACACAATCCGATGATTACACCCACCGCGCCGGACGCACAGGCAGAATGGGTGCTAATGGAACCGCTATAACGATTATCGCGCCAAACGAATTGAACCTGATTAAAAAGTATGAACGTGAGCTGGATATCACTATCGCCGGTGCGACTGTTAGGAATGGCGAATTTCGAGCAAATCCTTCCCTGGAGGTGAAGACAGAACAAGACGATGCAGGCAATAGTAGCAGTTCCCTTTAATTCGGAACGGCCTTCGATATTTGAAACTCACAGGCCCTCGCCCGAAGAGCAACGATGAGTCTCAGACAAATCGCCAACGGGATACGCCATGTCACAACCAACTCGAATTCGCCCTGCAAGGCATTTCAATTCAGCCGAATACTTCGGTCACGGGAAGAAAGCGAGCAGAAGCATTCGTTAATAAGCCAGAAATATACTTCACATAAAAGGTCATTCAATGAAACCCTAACAGAAGCTGTCTTCCTGTAATATTCCATACCGAATAATTATGCACTCGAGGCATTCATTTAGCCGAGCTAAACAACATAGTAACAAAACAGGAAATGGAAATCTACAAACCTGAAGCGGGGTCAGTATTGAAGAGACTAGAACCTCAATGAACAGACACCACACAGATATTACGTCTCGCCGACGTTTCATTAAGGCCAGTGGTATCGGCCTTGCCCTTCCGATGCTGGAATCAGTTGGTCAAGTTGCGCCACCAGTCACCGCAAAAGCAAAGCGCTTGGTCTGCATCGGCGTATACCTGGGGTTCCATACTCCAAGTTGGCTGCCACAGAACGCCGGCTCTGACTATGCCATGCCGAAGGTACTGGCCCCACTAAGTAAGCTCCGTAGAGAGTTTAGTCTATTTAGCGGCCTCGATCATCGGGCACCGAACGGCCACAAGCATTGGCACAATTACCTGACGGGCACTGGCGCCAACAGCGTGTCAATCGACCAGATTGTGGCACAAAAGGTCGGCTTTCAGTCAAGATTCAGTTCGCTGCAAGTGACATGTGGCACGAGTGCTGGCTCGCGCATGAGCTTCACAGAGGGCGGGGTGGCGCTGCCCATGATTGGACGACCAAGCGTACTCTTTGGCAAACTGTTCAGCTCTGACTCGGACCGAGAGCGCATGGCCTATTTGCTCGACTCAAATCGCAGTGTACTCGATTTCGTCATGGACGACGGCAAGGCCTACCGCA
>Ga0209660_1000456_pt1 | contig 24441 bp, 20 predicted proteins | sample SaaInlV_100m_DNA_2_FD_184659 | JGI IMG/M metagenome (GOLD analysis project Ga0209660, IMG submission 184659) | Marine microbial communities from expanding oxygen minimum zones in the Saanich Inlet - SI072_LV_100m_DNA (SPAdes) (version 2) | ecosystem: Environmental > Aquatic > Marine > Intertidal... | reverse complement strand
AGGAACATTCCTTGCCATGCGATTTTTTAATGGTACTGTAGGGAGTGCGACGCACTATAATACCATTGCCAGCTCTACATGGCAATGGACCGAGTTAAGTGATTTAAGCTTTCAAAGCCTTGAGCTTTTTGTTGATGCGATAACAAACCCACAATTTGAGGATTCTACCAGCAATTTTTCAACAAGTATTGCCATTAGTTCCTGGGATTATGGGAAGTCTTTAGTTGGGGATATCTCCTGGAACTATCTTCCCTGGCTTGGTTATTATTATCAGGATTTAACTACATCTTGGATTTATCATTTGGATCATGGGTGGCTTTATCGTGTCGGAAATCTACCTGGAGATGTGTGGTTCTATGATCAAAGTGGATTAGGTTGGATTTGGTCGAATGCCGATGTCTATCCATATATGTACAGTGCCAGTGAATCAGACTGGCTTTGGTTGGATGTCTCAGATGCCGATCGCAAGTTTTATCATTTTGGAACAAGCAAGTGGCAGACACACAACTTGTCTGATGAGTAAATTAGCTTAAGCTCTGGCCTTTTGTTCTTTAATTTGCTTCCAGATGCGAAGTATCTGCAGAATAATCACGGGAGAGAACCATATAAAAGTTTCCCTGATTGTTTCCGCGCTAACTTTCCCTGCAAACGCACGATGATAGATTAATATGGGAATAGCAATGTAGACGATTCGATGGAGTTTCTTCCATTTGCGGCCACCCATTTTCCGTTGTGTCCAATTGTTACTGGTGAGAGCCATGACCAGCAGAATTGCAAATGCAGAGAACCCAGCGGCAATATACAGACGTGTAATTTCATCCCAAAGTGTCTTTAGTCCATTTGTCAGATAGATTGCCAGATGCAACATTGTGTAAAAAAAACATGCAAGTCCTACTGTTCGCCGATGCCGGTTAAGGGCACTAATGAGTTTATTGCGTCTTAGTAGTATTTTTAAAGGTGTGAGGCACAGAACACAGATAAAATATGCAACTGCGATATTGCCTGTGTCATCGGTGATTTTTTCATGAAGATTGACAACTAAATCTTGCTGTGTTCCTGAATCTGCCTTGCTTGTGGCTTGTTGAAATTCTTCATCGGTCACAGTAAAAAGGCTTGTGTCAAATTCCTCTGTTTCAATCTTTCCTTCTGCCTCTGGTAGGTTCTTTGATTCTTCATGTTGATTAGAATAGAATACCCAAGAAAGATATAGGAACGGACCAACAATCAACGGTATACTAAAGCGCCGTGAACCGACAAAGCGAAAAAACCCTTTCATTGGAATGGTTTGAGGGATGATTTCTTTCCCCTAGAAATATTTTACCAAATCCATTCCTTTGTACATATTGGCCACCTGTTCACCATAACCATTAAACTTAAGCGTGGGGATACGAGGAGATAAGGTACTTTCCCCAATTACTCTTTCTGTTGCTTGGCTCCAGCGCGGATGAGGCACTTCTGGATTCACGTTTGAATAGAACCCGTATTCATTTGGGCCAGCTGAGTTCCATAATGTTTTGGGTTGTTCTTCCGTGAAATCGATGCGGACCAGAGATTTAATGCTTTTGAATCCATATTTCCAAGGGACAACAAGGCGAATAGGCGCGCCATTCTGGTTGGGTATAGGGCGACCGTAGACGCCTACGGCAAGAAAAGTCAGGTCGTTGTTTGCTTCGTCGATACGAAGCCCTTCGGTGTAGGGCCAATCATAGTAATCATAGCGTTTGAATCCAGGAGCGGCCTTTTCATCCATGAATGTAGTGAACTTGACATACTTGGCTTTGCTTGTTGGTTGTGCCTTCTTTATCAGCTTGCTTAGAGGAAATCCATCCCATGGAATTACCATTGACCATGCCTCCACGCATCGAAATCTATAGACGCGCATTTCTATCCCCATTTCTTTGCAAAGGTCATTTACATCAAGTTTCAACGGTTTGTCTACATGTCCACCAATTTGCAGAGTCCATGGTTCTGTCTTCCATCCTTGGTTGGCGAAGTGGCGCACTTCATATTTATCTGTGGTGAACTCATAAAAGTTGTTGTAGCCCGTAACCCATTTATAGGGGGTGGGTTTACGGTCTTTAACCACGAATTTCTTGTTTAGCTTAGGTTTTGCAGGGAACCCAGCTTTGGCGCCTTGTAGCAATCCTGAAGACATCGTTGTCCCTGCAGAAATAATACCAGCTTTTTTTATAAATTTTCTGCGAGCAAGATATTCATTTTCCGGAGTTGATGCAGATTCAGGAAGCATCCAAGTTTGTTTTTTATTAATCAGCATGATTCGGTGGAAGGATAGGTGTTCAATAGTATCCTAATAATTTTATGAGTCAAAAAAGTCTGTAATTCACCGCAAATGGCAAGGGTGATCATCGTCAATATTTCATGATATGTAATTTTTATAAGCTCCATTATCCGCTTGCAATGGAATTTTTGGACCATATGAACTTCGTCCTCTTTTTACGTTTACAGGTGTGTGCACAAAGCCATACCAAGCGTTTTACCTTTAATCATTTCACTCCTAACCCAACCCAATATAAAAGAAAACTTATTTCTCCCTCTCCAGTTTGAGGGCTTTGAATCACACTCATCATGAATATTGCAATCAATGATCTTCTCGATGCTGGCGTTCACTTTGGACATCAAGTCAAACGCTGGAATCCAAAATGTAAACCGTTCCTTTTTGATCACAGGCACGGTATGTCTATCATTAATTTGGAACGCTCATATCAGCTTCTTGCTGAAGCGGCACAGTTTGTTGAGGATGTAGTTGCCGGCGGTGGTAAAATCCTCTTTGTTGCGACCAAGAAGCAGGCGCAGGATATTGTGCGGGAGGCTGCCGTTTCTGTCCAAATGCCATTTTGTGTTAACAGGTGGATGGGTGGAACTTTGACTAATTTTCAAACAGTCACTTCCAGTCTCAAAAAATACAAACAGTTTCTCAAAATGGAAGATGATGGCAGCTTGGGGAAACTTCCTGGCAAGGAAGCCGCTGCGATCAAACATCAAATGTCCCGCATGCATAGAAATTTTGAAGGGATGCTGGAAGTCGATGAATTACCAACAGCAGTTTTCATTGTTGACGTTCGAAATGAAGAAATTGCAGTTCGTGAAGCCCATCGGCTGAACATCCCCTGTATCGGATTGGTAGATACCAATTCCGACCCGTCTCAAGTATCACATCCTATTCCTGGCAACGATGATGCGAGCAAGTCTATTCGGATTGTTACTGAGGTAATTGCAGAGGCGGTGCAGAGTGGCAAAGCTCGTCAGGCAACTCAACAGGTTCAGTCTGGTATTACACCACTAATTCGTGCCGAATTTGGAGAGAATCAAGAGGATCTGGAAGTGACCTTACCTGAAGGGTATGAAGAAATCGTAGCAAGAGAAGTTTCGGCTTCTACAGAATCTGGACCTGATGGAGGGGGGGATGAATCCTCAGACACTGCTGAAGTCGAGGAGGGCACAGAGGATGCCTCTGAGGATTCACCTGTTGCGATCGAAGAGGATGAATCAGCGGCGAAACCAGCTGAAGAAACCAAGCTAGATACAGATGATGCATCATAATTGAATTATATTCAATCGAATCAATAACTGAATTTAAATTTCCAAAACTATGGCCGAAATTACAGCAAAACGAGTTGGTGAACTCAGAGCGAAAACTGGAGCAGGTCTCATGGATTGCAAGAGGGCTCTAGCTGAGTCTGAAGGTGATTTTGAGACCGCTGTTGATATCCTTCGTAAAAAAGGTGTCGCAACAGCTGCGAAGAAAGCTGGTCGTGATGCTAGTGAAGGCATTGTCGAAACTTACATCCATACCGGGGGCAAGGTTGGCGTCATGGTGGAGCTTAATTGTGAGTCAGATTTTGTTGCGAAAAATGATGGGTTCCAAGCATTTGCCAAGGATATATGTATGCATATTGCTGCAGCAAATCCTAGTTGCGTTAGCCGTGAAGAAGTATCACAGACCGATTTAGATAAAGAACGTGAAATTGCGACAGCTCAGGCTGAGGGGAAACCCCCTCAAGCAGTTCAGAAGATTGTAGAAGGAAAACTGGAGAAGTATTACTCTCAAGTCTGTTTGCTTGATCAGCCTTTTGTAAAAAATCCAGACACTACAATTAAAGACCTGTTGACAGAGAAAATTGCGACCCTTGGAGAGAATTTGATTGTGCGCAGATTCGCTCGTTTTGTCGTGGGTGATTAATATCCGACCTCACATCTCTTCCTGCTTGGTTATCGCAGGGGTTTGCCTCATTTTAAACTTTTAAAGAGGACTGCACCAAATCGATGGCTAAAACTGCTTTGGATACTGTAATTATTGTGCCTGCGCGGTTGGGGTCTAAAAGGTTCCCTCGAAAGTTACTTCACGAGATTCATGGTAAGCCACTGATTTTATGGACTGCATCACGGTTGTCTGAAGTTTCTCCTGGATTACCTATTTATTTTGCCGTTGAGGATCAGGAACTGGAGGTTTTACTTCAAGGTGAGGGGTATTCTGTTTTTCGAACTTGCGGAGACCATCAAAGTGGGACTGACCGGATTGCTGAAGTAAATCAGCATTTACAGGCCAAGTACGTTCTTAATGTTCAAGCAGACGAACCACTAATTACCAAGAAGCAACTTTCTTTGCTAAATGATTTGATCCACACGACCAGTGATCTGGCTACGTTAGCTTTCCCTTTCCAATCTGCTTCTGATTTCAGGAATCCTAATTGTGTGAAAGTAGTCCTCGACCGGGATGGGCATGCTCTCTATTTTTCTCGTGCACCTATACCTTTTCGCCGTGAAGGTACCATAATTTTATCTGATGATTGTTCCCTTGAGAATGCATGCTACCATCATATGGGTGTTTACGCCTACAAGAGCTCTTTTCTTGATGCGTTTAGACATTTACCCTTGGGAACATTGGAACGAGTGGAGTGTCTTGAGCAATTGAGGGCTCTCGAGAATGGTTACAAGATTGTTGTGGGGATTACCCGCGAGCCGACTGTTGGCGTAGACACGCTGGAAGACGTGGGGAAGCTAGAGCCCTTACTTGTCTAAACCATGTTTACTGGACTTCGCCCCCCACGGGATTGATCCACAATGTTATAGAATTTATCGAAGAGGTGCTCAGCATCGCTTGGGCCAGGGGATGCCTCCGGGTGGTATTGAACGGAAAAGAGAGGAAGATCTTTATGTCTAAGTCCCTCAACCGTATTATCATTCATATTGATTTCCGTGACAACGGCACCATGTTTTTGAAGCTCGTCTTGGGTTGAGGCAAATCCATGATTTTGCGAAGTAATAGAAACTTGGCCAGTTTCAATATTCTTGACCGGTTGGTTTCCGCCTCGATGGCCAAATTTGAGTTTAAAGGTTTTTGCGCCAAGTGCGTGGGTGATGACTTGATGCCCTAGGCAGATGCCAAAGGTGGGGTAGTGTTGAATGAGTTCACGTACGCTATTGTGAGCGTAAGAGAGGGCAGCAGGGTCTCCCGGCCCATTGGAGAGAAAAAGTCCATCTGGTTTTAATTCACGAATTTCTTCAGGTGGTGTATTGGCGGGAAAGACATGCACGTGGAATCCATACTGGCGGAGCTTTCGAAATATAGATAGTTTGGCTCCAAAGTCATATGCCGCCAGCCGAAACGGAGTTCTATTTGGAGTCGCTTTTCCAAGCTCGGTTCCTTCCAAAGCAAAAGGGCGACTGTCCTTGCCATCAGCATCCCATTGATAACTCAGTTTTGGAGTTACTTCCTTTACATAGTCTATCCCTTCAAGACCATCCCATCTTTGCGCCAGTTTTAGGGCATCTGAAGGCTGAATCCCTTCTGTGCTGAGGCAACATTTCATGGCACCTGCATCTCGGAGCCGCTTGGTAAGTGCTCGAGTATCAATTCCATGAAGTCCAGGTATCCCGTTTCCTTCAAGGTAGCTGGGCAGCCCATTTTCACTGCGCCAGTTACTATATAAATTGGCAGATTCTGTTACGACAAAGCCTTTGACTTTTGGAAAGGCCGATTCGATATCCTCACTATTGACTCCGTAGTTCCCAATTTGAGAAGAGGTCATTGCGACAATTTGCTGGTAATATGATGGGTCTGTCAATATCTCCTGATAACCTGTCATGCTGGTGTTGAAAACTGCCTCACCGACAACTGTCTTTCGACTCCCGAATGAGTAACCCCTATAGACTGTTCCGTCCTCAAGTACTAGTACGCCGTTCCGTTTGAAATCCATGTGTCGGGCATCCAACAGGTTCTCTCTTTCAAATCAACCTTTTTTGATTAAAGTGATTATTTCTGGGAAGGAATGTTTGACGAGATTGCTACCAATCCTAGGTTTGTAACCTTTATTTATGTTTCCCAATGATCATTTAGAAAATTGGTTTAATGGCCAAGGATTATGGTCTCAAGTCTCTGCCAAAGACTGGGGCAATTGGATCTGGCAACTCCAGAACCGAATAACCAAGCTCGATCAGTTAGAGCAATTGCTTGATTTGACTCCGGAAGAACGGGAGGGTTGCTATCATGCCAACAAAAAATTAGCTCTAGCTATAACTCCTTATTTCTTTAACCTTATTGATCGCGACAATCCTTATTGCCCGATTCGTCGGCAGGTAATTCCACAAGGTGGTGAACTTCTCGTTTCCCCTGACGAGCTTTTGGACCCTGTTGGAGAAGAGGGTTCCATGGTTGCGCCGGGAATTGTACATCGTTACCCTGATCGTATATTGTTTCTAGTTACTGATCGCTGTGCGGCTTATTGTCGTTATTGCACAAGAAGTCGACTTGTCTCGAATGCACAGGATTACAATTTTCATCCCGAACTAGATGCTGGATTAAATTACATTGAGAAAAATTCTGAGATTCGTGATGTTCTATTAAGTGGAGGTGATCCCTTGTTGCTTTCAGATGCTAAGCTTGAGTATATCCTCAAGCGATTGAAGGCAATACCGCATGTTGAATTTATAAGAATTGGCTCTCGAATTCCTGTTTTTCTTCCTCAAAGGATTACCCCTCGTTTATTGGAAATCTTGAGATTGCATGGCCCAGTATGGATGAGTCTGCATGTTAACCATCCCAAGGAATGTACAATGGAATTAAAAGCAGCTTGTGATCAGATTGCTTTTGCTGGAGTACCTATGGGGAATCAGTCTGTTTTACTTCGCGGAGTGAATGATTCGGTATCTGTTATGCAGTCTCTTGTTCATCGATTGTTAATGATGCGTGTCCGTCCTTATTACCTTTACCAATGTGACTTGATAACGGGTAGTGCACACCTCCGGGCTGATATTGCAAAGGGCATTGAGATCATTCGTGGTCTTCGTGGTCATACAACTGGTTATGCTATTCCTCAATTTGTTGTGGATGCCCCTGAGGGTGGTGGCAAGGTGCCTATTAATCCTGAATACGTAAAGGAAATCACGGAGGCGGAAATTGTTATGCGTAATTTCCAAGGCGATGAATACCGATACCCTAGATCAACTCCATTACCAGGTAATGCTTTGGACTTTCTTCGTGAAGGGGAAGAAATCTTAATGTAGCCTTCTAGGCGAAGATTAGAATTTTATTGGGCATTTAGGAGCCAAGACTGAGGCTTAGTATTGCCCAATGGAGAGACTGTGAATCCAGTTCCCTCGATTCTGAGATTTTCAACGAGTGGGTTATCTGCATCAGATGATGTAAGACCTATGCCAATGCCGATCTCAAAACCATCCCACCATCCATCTCCATCCGTGTCATTTACATTTGGATTAGTCCCAATAATTACCTCAAATGAGTCGGGCAGTCCATCATTGTCAGAATCAGGACCAAATGTTCCTGCGACGGCCGGATCTTCCCCTAATCCGAGTTCAATGGCATCAGTCACGCCATCACCATCTGAGTCGTTATTGATAGGGCTGACACCATAAATATTCACTTCTGCACCATCCTTCAGCAGGTCTCCATCTGTATCCGGATCGTTCGGGTCGGACCCTTGTGCTTCTTCCTCAATATCAAATAATCCGTCGTTGTCAGTATCAGCGAGTTCGGGATCAGAAGCCTGTGTAAATAGATCAGAAAGTTGTGTTAGTAACGGATCATCCAAAGATACGAGATCGGGACCTTCAATGCTTTGTTCAAATAGGGTTGCAAATGGAGAATTTGCCAGAACATCAGCAAGACTGATACCGGCCAAACTATTTGCAGTTGTTGCCAGAATATTTTGTGCACCTGCTTCAATATCTGCAATCTGGTCAGCGCTTAGTCCCGCATCTTCTGCAGCCTCTAATGCCCCAGCAATGCCTCCTTGAATTGACATTGCCACCATAATGTCAACCTGAGGCGCTAATTCCTCCAATCCATAAATTATTTGCTCTGCAAAGCTTCTAAGTATTTCTTGCTGGGGATTGATGGCAGACATTTGGTTTAAAATACCCTTGAATTCATCTGACACATTCGGGAGTGATTCCACAGTTTCCTGAAGTATTTCATTCAATTCCTCATCAGTAATATCTCCACTTTGGAAGTCAGATATTGCTTGAGATAGTTCCTCTGCCGGGATGTCAGAATCTTCCGCAAACTCTGCAACAGCTTTCGCAATATCCAATAGTCCATCATCACTCGTTGATGCTTTTTTTACCGCATCCAGTAGACCGTTAATTGAAATTCCAGCTTCAGATGCACTTTCCGCAATACTTTCCGCAAACCCATTGATTGTTGCAGTTGCAATAGAAGCTAATGTGGAAGTTTCTTGACCACTCACCGCAGCCACAAACAAAGATCCCGCAGATGCACCTCTAGCACTTGCTTCTACAATTTCACCAAGTGCTTGTTGGACTTCGGCATCTTGTCCATCTATGAAACTAATCGCCAAGATGGATGCCATGTAGGGAACTAATTTTATATTCTTCATGGTTTTGTCGCCAAGCTTGGTGGTGTACAAATGCTCTTAACTCCCGCCAGCAGAAGACGAATCTTTCACCTCGGTTTTTTTGCCTCCGACTAAAGTGCTGAAAGCAGCCTCCATTGTTCCTTGAGCCATTCCTCGCGCGGCCATTCTTGCTAACTCAGAAAGAACCTCTGGTGTCTGTGATGCTGATATACCTGCTAATGTTGCGGCTGAAGTGCCTCCGTATGATGTCGCCCGTGCTATTGCCTTGAGGTCTTTTTGGGTATCTGCACCAGCCGAAATAGCTCCTTTGGCGGCTCCTTTGCATGCCGCGAATGTAATGGCCTTAAGTGTTTCAAGGTTCTCTGGTTTTCCAAAAAGATGTGTTGCAATGGAGGTTAGTCCAAGAACACTACCATTTGCTGCACTTTTTGCATAATCTGGCGCATTCTCATTGGATCCATGCAACACTGGCCCTCTTGTTGCACCGAATGCTGTTGCTTCTGCAAACTCAACTAGTTCTTGCTGGTTGACATCCACATCACCACCTGGGGGTATTAGATTTGATATGACTCCCATGGCTGCACCATATGAGGCTGATTCTAACAATTTGGCCCCTGATGATTTGACTGCGCTACCTGTTCTCTTATCTTCAATTAGCCTCACAATTCCACTAGTTGAGCCTCTGGAACTCATTAGTGCAAAGTCTAGAATCCGACCAGAATCTAATTGAAGGCTTTTGCCCATTCGGACGGTTGTGCCTGCTGCCGATTGGGTTGCCGATTTGATGATGTCGCCAGCACCTTCCAACGGCACTTTATTCGAGACAAGGCCTAGTACCAGACCTACACTCAACCCTTCTACAGCACCCTCGATTAAGGTCGCAGGCTCGTCTAATTTCACTTCTTTTGAAAGTGAGTTGCTTACAGCTGATTCAAGAAGTCCGGTTGCGACATTTCTAACAAATGTTGCTTTATCCATGGATAGGTCTTGACTCGATTTAACCGCACTTAACGCGAGTATTTCAGAGATAAGACGCATATTCTGAATTAAATCTTTTTTCTGTTGGCGTACTGCGTTAAGCGAGCCATTGAGTAATGCTGCATAGGCGTTTTTTATTAACAATTCAGATAATGTACTTTCAGCACCGGCTATTAGATTCACACTAGTTGTGTAGAATGGTGAAAGGTTATCGTATCTTATTTGCTCTACCTTAAAAACGGAGACAACAGCACCGTGTGCCATGAGTGGCAGTAGTTCACTTGCACGCTTCGCCTTATCGTTCTCCATGAGAACTTTTATCACCCCTTGGGTTATTGCTACATGAATTGATCCGGTTCCTTCAGAGTTTTCAAATAGACTGGCTACGATTTTTTCTTGCAAGAGTTTGTCTGCTGATGGAAGCAAACTATACATTTTGGTGGACCAAGTGTCAAAGGCCGCTTCTTTGAGTGAGGTACCGTCAATGCTTGATGGCAAATCCTCTCCGAGTGTCTCCTTCACTCCTTTATAGGTGGATCCTGCTAGAGTTGCCAAAGCTTCGCTATCAAGACTAGCTGGTCCTTTGGAGCTAAAAACACCCTCCAGAAGCCCGCGCACTGCTGCTTGTGCATTGATGCCAACTTGTCCAGAATTGTTGTCTTTCGCCGTTAATTCGATTGTTCCTGAATAAGCCCCTTTGGCAATTGCTTGGCAAAGTTCTGTGATGTTCTTGGCCTTTTTAACGGAGGCAACCTGAATGGTGCCATTAATCAATCCGTTACATGCAAAAGACGTCGTAAGCGTAGCGTCAAAGTTGTTGATGCCTGAGGCGCGAATCGAGCCTTCCAATGCCCCCTTGGCTAAGCCTGCTAGATGAGCAGATGCATTGGCCGAATCATTGTCCAGTACTGCAAGACCAACTCCAAATGCAATGGCTTGGGCAACGAGATTCAGGTTTTTCCCCGGTTCTGTACCAGTTTTCGCAGAAAGAGAAACGAATTGGAAAGTGACGGCGTTAGCTATTTTTTTAATAGCTTCTTCTCCACCGGTTGTTTCCGATGCAAGTGCGGCGCTGACCGTGCTCAGTGTGGCTATTTTAATTACATGGCCTATTCTATTAATGGTGTTGCCTGGGGTTTGCGTAGCCTCATTAATGGCCTCGCTGACAATTTGAGCGAGTATGCGAGTGTCGTTGCTTCCTGTGCGCTTAATTAGGTCCGTAAAGTTCGTTTGTAGAGTGTTTTGGGCAGAAACATTTCCTTCGCCTTTCACAAAAGCAGCAACATCTCGCTTAATATCTGCACTAAATTTAGGCTGTAGACCTCCAGGTTGTTGTGCGTGGATTTGGTTTGTGCCGGCAAGGCTGAATAGGGCTGTGCCAATTAGCAGGAGAGGGAGTTTTTTCATCTTTGGAAGCTTTATCTACAGAATGGGGAGGGATTTGATTGGAGTGTCAGAATTTGTCTAACGAAGGCAGACTTACCTGACTTTATTTTATCTCCACTTATATTAAGGAAAGCTTTTAGCTAATTTAGGGCAAGGGCAAAAAATATTTTCAGGTGATCAAATAATTAGTACACGAATCTCTGGTTTTGCTGAATTGATTTTCTTTCTTTCTCGATCAATCCATATTTCGTTGAGATTGCTACTAGTATTGTCATGAGAAATGATACGGCTGGTGTTCTGCAGGGAAATTCAACAATTGAATAAATAATTATCACAATCGTACCACCCCAGAGCCATCTCGAGATGGGGTTCGTTGTCCCCTTGCCACGATATATTTTATACGGCGCGACAAAAATGAAACCAAGAAGAATGAAGCCCGCAATTCCTGTTTCTGCGATGTATTCGAGCCAATCGTTATGGGCATGGTCAAACCTGGTCCCTTTGTGTTCAGGCCCCAAGTATCTCCCTACATTTATTATGGAGGAATAAGATCCTAGACCCCATCCAAACAGAGGCTTTTCCCTAATTAATTTTAAAGTATCTCGAGAAATATAGAAGCGAGTCTCTTTCTGCCCCTTATCAATTAGGTTTTTATATTGCCTCGAAGTTGTGCGGAAAATTTCTTCTTTATTTTCTTCGTGCAATAGCAAGGCTGAATAGGTTATCATAAGACTTACTCCTACGGCAATGGTACCAGATATAAGGCTTTTCATCCTAATCGAGTTAGAACTAGTTAATTTATTAACGATCAGTTTTCCTAGGTAGACAGCGAAAAGTAAACCATACAAGACACTGCATGACCTTGAGCCAGAAAGGGGAACAGTCAGGCCAATTATGATGCCCGCATTCACAAGCAAAGGAATCGGTGAGTTGTGTTTGGACTTCCCTGGTTGTTCCTTCTTTAGGTGGAAATGAGTTAGTGCACCAATTACGCCAAGTGTAAGAATGCAATAAGCCCCCCAGTGGTTCTTGTATGAGAATGTGGAGAAGAAATACCGAGCATCAGTTGGCTCGATGTATCCTAGTATTTTTCTGCCACCACTTAGTTTTACAAATATTCCTACGATCGACAGTATAACCATATTAGCTGTGATCCCCCAGAGAATTAGCCTCAAGGTACTTCTTCTGTTAATCAGGAAGAAAACACTTGGTCCTAGAAGAATTAAAACAACAGCCAGTTTGGGTAACCTTTCGAATGTTAATTCTTGAAGAACAGTAGATGGACCCCATGGAACATTAGGTATTGAAGTCAAAAATCCTTTCACTGAACCTGCTGGTTCAAAACAAGGATTAATTCCGCCCAGTATCACTAGGCCAAAAAACAAGAAAACTATGCTTGTGTATGCCCGGTACTCAATGATTGAATTTTTAATAAATGGGATGCAGTGGCAGAGTGTCGTTCTTGGGTGCCTCCAATTTGCAAAAAAAGGCACAGCAAGAAAAAGTAGACATCCCCATGTCAGTGCATTTTCCGTAGGAGTTATTTGCCCTGGCGCCCCCCATGTGCTGAATATTATCAATCCTAGTATCGCCAGACCGCCCAGCTTTTCTTGTTCATTTTTCATTGCGATGATCCGAGCCTTCAAATCAATTGCACCACATAGTGGAACTCAATTTCAACAACTTATCTCAAGCATTTGGCCTTTACAAATTTCGCTGGATTTGTTTAATATCTTTTTTCTTACTCCCCAGATTCCCCAAACTCTCCCTTATTAATTCCGACAGCAACCTTCTTCGAGTGGTTATTGAGGCGCTAACTTTTCCCCAGCAGAAAAATTAGTATTTTAAAATACAATACTAGCCAATAATCCCGTCCGGCACTGTCAAGTCTGCACCTTACATGGATGAAACTGTTAACTCTTCAGCTAAGAAAAAATTAGTCAAAATGCTCTATTTTATGGGTAGATTTTCTTGGGTTCTTGCAGTGCTCATACCTATTCTCACTTGCTTGAGGACAACGCATGCAGTTGTAGAGAAGTCGTTGGGGCGCATAAATGTACAAGCTACGATTGAGGGTGTGTATGATTCAAACATTTTCTCATCTTCTTCTGAAGAGGGTGATTTCCTTGTTCGTTTTCTACCCCTAGCCAAATATAGCAAGCGCTTGGGACCAATTATAGTTGATGGTGGTGTCGGTGGGAATTTCGGCCGCTATTTTAATAATAGTAACGAGGATTTTAGTGATCCCGTAACTAATTTCAGCATCAGAATGGCCGAGGATTTTGGGCTTTTTTCCGTAGACAAGAGAACCGCAGGGAAGATACAATTTGGCTTTGATACAGATATTTCGCAGCGAACTGAAACAAATGAGCAACTTCAGGATTTGATTAGCTACACCCTTTATTCTGCTGATTTCAGTTTGCGGTACAATCACAGCCCAAAATTTGGTGTTTCTGGAGATGTTCAATATTCCTTTCGCGACTATCAGCAATTAAGCAGTCAAGGTATCCCCTACAGCAATATTGAAACATACACCTATGGTGCTTCTGCTTATTACATCTATTCTCCCAAACTTGATTTATTCTTCCGTTACCAATATCAGATAAATGAAAGTCCAGGAACAGAATCCAACTTCATCTCTAATCACCTCAATAACTTCTCGATTGGAGCTGATGGACAATTGACCCCAAAATTAGATGGTACCATTTCTTTTGGTTATGGTGTATTGGATTATGGTAGTACAGAGGTCGATTCCCAAGATTCCATTCTATTTCACGCTGGTTTAAATTGGGCATGGCGTGAGAAAACAAAAATAGGATTAATGATGGATAAGTCTTTTTCACCATCTCCTCAGGATCAGGTTATGTTATCTACCACTTTCAGCGCTCAAATTTCCCAACGTTTTACTAAACGGGTTGCCGGAACCCTTGCTGCCAATTATGGATTTGTAGACTTTAGTTCTTTTCGAGAATTTGGACCTCACAATGTTCGTAGTGATCGTGTTGACGATAGATATGGTGTGTCATTGAATATCCTTAGTAATTTCACCTCTTATCTTAACGGAAGGTTCTCTTATGCTTATTCGACAACTGCTTCTGGTTATGGAGATGAATTCTCTAATGATAGGCATTTAGCGAGTATTTCACTAATTGTGCAGTATTAAGCTATCTATTAGAAATCTGACATACGCCGTGAAGCATTTTTTTTTACTTTTGTTAATTGCCCATGTTGCATCAGTTCAGGGGAACCAGCAAGTTGCGGATAATCCTGTAGCCAATTCTGATCAATCGTTACCTAAAATCACTGTTGGAGGTTTTCGGTTCGGGACATACACGATTACTCCTCTTGATCGTATTCAAGTCAGCATTTATGGTGAACCGGAGTTGTTGGTCAGTGAAATTGTTGACCGTCATGGAATGATTTATCTCCGCTTGGTTGGGGAAGTGAATGTTGCTAATTTAACTGTCAAACAAGCTGAAGAAAAAATTGAATTAGAGTACATAAACAAAAGGTACCTTCGTAGACCAAAGGCACGAATTCGTATGGTCGATTATGCTCCACAAGAAGTACTCATGCTTGGAGAAGTTCGTAAGCCAGGTCCATTTAGTTTTCCCCATGAAGTTGAGGCAATGGATATCGTGGAGGCCGTTGCGAGAAGTGGAGGAGTCACTGAACTTGCGAGTGAGAAAAAGGTTACTGTTAAAAGAAAGACCGATGTAGGATTTGATGTTTACCGCGTTGATCTGAAGAGTCTTAAAAGGGGCTTGGAGGAGGGGAATGACGAGGGCCGTTTCTTTTTGCAACCTGGTGATATTGTATTTATTCCTGAAAGAATAATTTAAATTTTGAGCAATGCAATTTTCTACCCGTTATCTACTTTGTTAGCAACCAGCAGACAACATTGACTATGGATAAGGACGGAGATTTCCTTCAAAATCAACCATCACCAAGTGCGAATTCTGCTAGATTTAGGGGAATCGTTGATTTTCTGCTCATTATTCGAGATCGCTGGTTATGGGGACTTAGTATTGCTCTACCTGTTAGTCTTATTTTTGCATTCAAGCAGCTAAATGTAGATAAATTATTTTCCGCGAGTGCTTCATTGAATTTTGAACTTCCGAAGAAGATTCTCGATTTAACTCCTGTCCAAAGGACTGACTTTTCCAAGCAGGTTTTGGGAGAGCATGTACAGCGACTGAGGAGTAAAGAGTTCCGTGACAGGTTAATGGCTTCTTTTACTGACGATGAAAAAGAAAAATTATTAAGTCCATATCGCAGTCTAGATGTTCAGAATAATGTCATCCCGACAATCCCACAATTGATCCGTTATAATGTCATAATGGGTGGCACTCATATCCCAACATTAACTATTACAGCAACATCACTTCATACAGGGGATGGAGCTAGTATTATTGCAAATAAAGTTCAGAATGAGTACCTAAGGCACATAAAGTCGACAAGATCTCAGATTGATTCCGTTGTTATCAGCAAATTGAGAGATCAGCTAAATCAGATGTCCGAGGAAGAAAAGAGCCTTGAACTTGAATTAGAGAAGTTCAGAGGGGAAAACGATCTGGTTTCCATCCAAACTGCTCGTGATTTTATAGTTACAGCCATGACGGATCTTAAGAACAAGATCAGTAGTGCCAATATTGAGAAATTAAACAACGAAGTAATACTTCTGCAAATTAAAAGGCAACAGGCAGATAATGTATCTCAGGGATTTCCTGAAAATACAAATCTTCATCTCATTAATGAAGTTTCTGCCTACGGTTCTGTGCAGCAATATCGTTCTGAAATATCAAGTTTGAAGCGTCAGAGAAAAAATCTTGAGGAAAAGTATTTGGAACGCCATCCAGCCATAATTAGGAATTTAGATGAAACACTTGAATATGAAACATTACTGGCAACGGAAATTAGTTTGGCCGAGTTATCATTTGTGCAAAATGTGACAACCGCTATTGGCAGAATTTCAAATTTCAACAAAGAGTTAGAGAAACAATTACGGAAATCGCAAGATCTTGATAGCATCAACATAGGCTATCGTGTAATTGAGAGAGAAGGGGAGGCCAAGACAGCACTGCGTCAAAGTATTCTTAAAAGAATTAATGATATTGAAGTTTTACAAGAGATTGAAGAGTCGGACTCAACATTGACTGCTGGATCTCCGGCCGGCACACCAATGGTGCCTATTTCCCCTAACTCTAAGGATATAATCTCTAAATCATTTGGGGTGTTTTTCATGGCATTTATTTTGATCCCAATCGGTATGGAATTTTTGGATAATCGAGTAAAGTCTCCTTGGGATATTGAGGTTTTTATTGGCAGAGAAATGTTAGCCGGTATTCCCCGGATTTCATTAGTCAGTGAAACCAACCGACCTCTTATTGTGGCGCAAGACTTGGATGAAAGTCTTGTCGAATCGTTTCGAGGGCTTTACAGCCGAATTCAAATGAATTCTGATAATATTTATCCTAAAAGTATACTTGTCACGAGCGCCATTCCTAGTGAGGGGAAAAGCCTTCTTGCCGCTAATCTTGCTCATTCTTTTGCCAATCATGGGCGAAAAACATTGTTGATGGATTTTGACCTACGCCGACCAGGATTACATAAGTTCTGTGGATTGAGTAATGATAGTGGATTACTTAGTTTTGTACAAGAATTACAGGCCAATCCTGCTGCTCCATTGAATATGGATGATATACCTGAAGTTTATCCTAATCTACGTTTGCTTCCTTCAGGTGGTAAGACCCGTACGGCAACTGAACTACTGGAGAAGATGTCATTCACTAACCTGCTCATTAAATTAAAAAGGGAATTCGATGTATTGTTAATTGATAGCTCTCCAGTCGGGTTGTTCCCTGATTCTAATGCACTTGCAACAAAAGTTGATGATTTAATTTTTGTTACGCGTTACTCCAAGGTCGGTAGACGTACTGCAAAAACCATGCTTGAAAAACTGGAGGAGACGGGTGCTCGCATTCTTGGAGTCGTGCTTAATGACTTACCTGAAAAGAAGAGCTCTTCCTACTACTATAATTATGGTTATTATGGTTACGGCTACGGGTACTACCGCTATAAGTATTATAGCAAATATTACGGTGACAGTGGATCTGATACCATGGCCAAGCAGAAAGAAACCCGAAAGAGTTAACTTTTTAGATTTTTTAAAAACTAGATGACCTCACTTGGGGTTTTATGGCGATTTAGTCTGTTTTTTTTAAGTTCAGCGGTTTTGGCAATTGTTAAAAACTCGTAAGTCGAGTGTAACCTCGCAAAATAATATCCTTCTCTGCCGTCGAGGAATCCTTTTTGCCAAATATAAACATAAAGGAAGCGCAGGATTGGTCGGAAAGGAAGCTTGTTTACGTACCCTTTGATTTTTCGGCGCATATTTACAGTCTTGTTCTGTAAGGGCTGATTTGCCTGCGCAGATTTTTTTTCCAGAGCCACCCTTGCTTCCCAGTTGGAATATCGATTGTGCTTTTCAATAAAGACTTCTATGGATGGAAATGCGTAATGGTCCATTTGACTCCTCATTTGATATTTACTTGAGCCTTTCACAACGACATGCTCATGGACCTCGTTGTCACCACTGGCTGTATCCACACCAGTTAGTTTTTCGTATCTTCCCAGTTTGTGTCGAAATAACCGTAGGTTCCAGTTCGGATAGTAGGCATGTCGCAACCATTTGCCCATAAACATGAAGCGTCGATTGATCCAACAACCATCAATCTCCAAATGTGGCGATGTTATGAGATTCATTATTTCCGATTCCGCTTCAGGGGGAAGGACTTCATCGGCGTCGAGGATAAATACCCATTCATTTTGAAATGAGAGGTTTTCAAGAGCCCAGTTTTTTTTCTTTGGCCATGTCCCATTGAAATGAAACTGGATGACTTTTGCCCCATATTTTTCAGCTATTTCAGCGGATTCATCTTCACTTTGGGAATCTACAACAAATATCTCATTCGCCCATCGCACGGAATCAAGGCACCCAGGTAGGTTTTTCGCTTCATTTTTAATGGGAATTAGAATAGAGACTGGAACCTTCATATTTTACTGTGCCGCAATCACAAATGCTGGAGAAATCTGTTAGCCTACCCGAATTGTGGTCGCGGGATTACCGGCAACTGTGGTATGTGCGGCGACATTTTTTGTAACTATAGATTGAGCACCAATTACTGCTTTTTCTCCAATTGTGATATCTGGTAGAATCATCGCTCTTGCTCCAATAAATGCATTGCGTTTGATTAGAATTCGCCCTGTTTGCAGAGGTATTGCAGGATCTTGAAAGTCGTGTGTGCCAGTGCACAGGTATACTTCTTGGGCGATTGTGGCACCTTCTTCGATTTCGATTGGCCCGAGAGAATATGCATTTGCCCGATCTCCAAGGCAGGAGCGGTCTCCTAGTTTCAGATGCCAAGGTATTTGAATACGTGCTCGTTGGTGCACAAATGGTCTTCCTTCTATTGTCGCGCCGAAGAATTTCAAGATCAGCAATCTCCATAGATTGAAAGGCTTTGGAGTCCAAAAGCAGAGAAGACCCCATGCACACTCCCAAAGAATCATTCGAATTTTTGTTGATAAATCCCATGGACTTTCAAATTGAGAGGATTGACCTGATTTAACACTTTTCATTTTGGCCTTGGAGATGAGATGCCGATAATTTCTTCAAAATCCTTAATGAATTCTAGGCTAACTCTTTTAGGAGAATAGGCAGTTGCAGTTTCAACTGCTTTTTCACTCACAGAATTATCGGTATCATATACTTCTATTATCAATTTAAGCTTTTCGGCCAATGCTTTTTCAGGTTCATCAATGCGGTGATTGAAGCTAAATCCATTAACGCCATTATTGATAAAATCTTTAAAACAAGGCAGACCTGAAACGAGAGTTAGGCATCCTCTGGACATTGCTTCGAGTGCTGCCAGTCCAAAAGTTTCTCCATTTTCCGCCAGAGAGGGGTAAACGAAAATGGAAGATCGGTCGTACTCCTGAATTAATTTATCCTGATCAAATATGGGGTTTTGGAAATATACATTATCCATGTCTTTTGCCAATAATTGAAGTTGCTTCCTATATACACTGCCCGCACCTCCATGCTTTTCTTTCCATGGTCCAATAATCTTAAGCTCCCATTTTTCTTTTATTGAATCTGGTAGGCTTTCGAAACTTTTAATCAGTAGATTGATCCCTTTTTCTGGGTGTATTCTTCCTGCGTAAAGAATCCTATTTATCTTAGGTTTTTCAAGTGATGGCCTTCCTATAAACAGAGGATCCAGCGGGTAGGGGAGTACTTTCACCTGCCTTTGTTTCTTGCTTGGTATTTCCTTTTGAATTGCATCGGCAATAGGTCTTGAAACGGTTTGTAGTCTGGCGGCATTTTTATAGAACCTCATTTGCCCCTTCGGAGATCTTCCCACGTGAACATAGGTTGCACCATGTTTTTTTGGCCTTGTTGCGATAATGGGTAGCCAAAAAGTGTGGGTGATCAAAATGTTAGCTATCGGAAGTATACGTCGTGCTCGTATACTATAGAGTAAATCCTTCCACTTTAATTTTAATAGAGAACCTGAAGCATCATATCCCTTTATCCGTATATGCTTAAGATTGCTGTTCTCAGTTTCTTGTCGTGCCAAGCCGTCGCATTGTCTTGAAATATAGGTGACTTTGTGACCGTTTTTAGCAAATTCCCTTGCCAGCGAGTGGAATGCTTTTTCAATAGCGCCTCCTCTTAATGGCGGAACTGGTAGGAATGCACCTTGCACTATAGTGATCCGCATTTATTTGTAATCCTACGTTTTCAGGTGTGGCGAACAAATTTCTATCAGGTTTGCGGCGGCCCTTGAGATTTCAAACCTTTTGTTAAAGCTACGACTGGCATTTTCTCTCATATTCTTATGTGCATTGGTGTCCAGTTCATCCCAGCGACTAAGTAGCTGAATCACTCCATTGATTGTATCCTCTTCTGCTAATCCCGATCCATCATCTACTATTTCACGCCAGATATTCACTTTTCTTGACAGAAGAACTGGGGTTCCAACGGCAAGTGCTTCAACCACCGCAATTCCAAAATTTTCTTGATGAGATGGCAGAATAAAGGCGCCTGCAGTTCTTAGTGCACCCCATTTTAGGCTTCCAGTTAGCATCCCTGTCCATGTGATTTTCCAGCCATTGTGCTTGCTTGCGATTTTTGTTTCTAGTTGCTTTAATCTTGCCAAGTAAGTTGTTGATTCGATGGGGCCTGCAATTGCGAGTTGTGGTAAATCTTTAGGGAATTGTTCCAAGGCTTGAAGTAGAACGTCCAGACCTTTCTTTTCATGAACACGACTCAGGAAAAGCAGGAAATTACCTTCCTTTAGATGGGGGAAATTTGACAGGAATATTTGCTCTTGATGGTTACAATCATCTGGTGGCGTGCCAATTCCTAGGGGAGCGATTGCTTCATGGCAATTGTAAGGGCTGAAAGTATGCTGGGCAAGGCGACGTTCTTCTTTACAGGTGAAGAGAACGGCACGTGCTTTTTTAAATAAGCGATTTTCAATCAGTTTCCAGTAGATTGATTTCTTTAAGTGTTTCAGTGGGTAGGTGTGTTTAAACCAAGGATCAAGCATTCCGTGGGGATAGACAAAGAAGGGTATATTAAGTCTTGGAAGGATTTTTAATGCCGACCGCCCTGGATATTGCCAGAGGCCATGTACGATTGCACAGTCAAAGTCTTTGCCATTGTTTTTTAACCATTGATCGAATGCCTCCGTGTAACCATGACTGTTTCTCGCTGGCCCCAATGGCTCTATTGGGATATTTGCCTCTTTACACCAATGTGCCTCTGGGTCGTCCGTTGTGATTGTAAGTACTTTGTGCCCCTGCCGAATGTGCTCCAGTGAAAATTGCAGGACCACTTCCCATGGTCCCCCTCCTTCAGGATTACATGAATGTATGCAGTGGAGAATTTTCATCTGGTTTTCGTAGTGTTTAATTCTTCCATTTCGCAGTAGATTTGGCAAAAGGCTTTAGTCATGGCACTTGAGCTAAATCGATTGGCGTTTAGAAGTCCTTTTGATACAAGGCTGTTACGAAGTTTTGAATCAGATAGTACACGTTGTATATTTTTGGAATGGGTGACTGTGTCATTCCAGTTTGCGGTCAACCCGCTATCTCCAAGAGTTTCAGCAAGAGATCCATTGTGGCTTGCCACAACTGGGCATTCTGTACTTTGAGCCTCGAGGGGGGGCCACCCAAAGCCTTCATGCCTGGATGGGAAAAGGAAGACATCCGCAATACTGTACAGGGCTTCCAATTGTTCCGAGTTAATGGAGCCCGTACATTGGATATTCTTTTCAATACGATGCGTTCGCGCAAAGTCTATTTGGGTTTTATCCAGTTCGGGACCAGCAAGAATTAAGCAAACATTCCTATTGTTATGAAGCCCCAGGAACGCATTAAAGATTTTAAGCACCCCCAATCGGTTCTTGTACCATGCATTATTGCCAACGTGAAGGATTAATTTTGCTGTGATGGGCAGGTCAAGATGTTTGACTTTTTCTTCAGCTTTTTCTCGAGATTGCCTCTTATAATTGGAGTTGAATCCATTGTGGACAACTTTGGTCATATTTCGAGTGCTTGGATGAATCCTATGTAAATCTTGTTCTGTTGTACTTGAAACACAAGCAATACGGGTTGCTTGAGGAATTGCCTTTCTGATATGATTTTGGAGTATTTTTCCAGACCATTTAATTTGTTCGCCTTGAAACTCCCCAAGAGCAGCACGTATTGCGATTAAATCGTGGCATGTAAGTAGGCTCTTTCGCCCTTTGGCTACTTTTAGTAGCGGGCTATTCGAGTGATCGCACACATGCAATATGCAAACCTTCTTATTTATTGAATCAATACTGTTGAGTCGGTTTTTTAATTGCAGAGGAAATAGAAGCAACTTGTCTATATATCCAAGCCATTTGTTTTTAGGATTCAATCGACCTAGACTTACGCTTGGCGTAATATGTGTGACGTTTACATCAGCAGCCTTTAGATTTTGCTCAAGCATACGTGAGTAGAGTTGCATGCTGAACTGGCGGTCTGCCAAGTAGTTCCCGATGAGTACTACAGGGGAGGTTGGAATCCTCATTATTAATTATAGATAGATTTATAATCTATCTATGGTTTCTTACTATCGGTTGCGATCGAATGGCTGCTAGGCATAGCCCTCCTCCTAGTGCCGCGAACCCCATTGTGGTTGGTTGCCCGATTGGCATCCAGAGAATTATATGACTACAGGCACCCCATATAAAAATGGGCAGATAGTTTTCCATTTTGATTGCATGAATGCAGAGGCGCAGGAGGAAGATAGCAAGTGATACTCTCCATATTATAAAGAGATTTCCTACTATTATGCCACTTTCCATGATATGTCTTTGCCACTCATTTTCTCCAAAAAATCCCTTTGGTGCGCCGAGCGCAATCCCTGCTTGAGTTCCTGACCCGATCCCTCTTCCAAACAGGTCCAATTTACTGTTTATGGTGTCTCGGAATGGAGATAGGATGATTTGTCTGTTACGCTGGAAATATGCCGAAACAGCATCTCCCTCTACATTTGAAGCTTCATCAAAACGCATTTTAAGGAAGGATACCCCTTCTATATAAATAGGCGTTTTACTAATGATTATTACAACGATGGTGAGAGATACAATCAGGCCAAATGCAGAGCCGAAGGCTCTGGGGTTGAAGGTGGCGAGAAATACAAAGCAAGCGAGAACATGAATTACTGCTGCGACCACAGCCCGGCTTCCACTAGTTACAATAGCAAGAACGGCACATCCCGTACCAATCCATAACAGCCATTTCCAGTAGGTTTTGGCTCGTAGAAATCCTATTATAACAAAGGCGATCAACAATGCATAGTAAAAAACGATTCCTGAGACGAAACTGAAGGTCCCTGAAGCACGAACTTTGCCTCCCGAAGTTTCCAACTGTGTCCCTGTCCCTCCAGCAGCAACGTTCCAGTCGTCATCTGGCGTAGCTTGAAACTGATTGATAACAACAAATGTCATTAGGGGAGCTAAGAACATGATGGCTCTTCCAATCTTTATAACATCTGTGTAGGTTAAGACTCTTGGAATTATAAATATAAGGGGAAAGTGTAGACAGTTTGCCCGAATGCCATACAACGTAGTCCCAATACTGAATCCCCCACCGAGAATGGCAAGTGGTAGGGAGATTATTCCAAGATTGAAGAGAAAGCGAATTCGATCATTATTGGGAAAAAGGCCTGAGTTATAGGCGGTATAATAAATCCACAGTGCAATCGGATCTCGAATAAGAAGTAGGCCCATTGAATACTGAGGTAAAATCCATTTGCGCAATGCTCCTTCAAACATTAACATCATGAAATATATCCATATCCACCTACGTGTGGCTAGGATTTTGGGCGCTGTCTGCAAGGTCGGCCTCGCCATAGTTTGAGGGCTTGGCGTGCGTTCCACTAAATTTTTGAGATTGGTGGGCTGCATATAGGCAGATTTATGCTTCATTTATAGAGAAGCTTTCAGAAGCTAAATTCTTCGATTATGTACTTTATTGTCAAGTTGCCAGCGTAGAAAGAAGTTCGGCTGCATAGGCTTTCCAAGTATAATTTGAGGCATGCCTTTTTGCATTCTCGCCCATGGAGATAGTTTTTTGGGGATGATCGGCAAAATTGAGAATTTCGGTTACAAGAGCTTCCGGATTCCCTGGCGGAACAAGTACCCCGGTTTCCCCCTCAATCACTAAATCCTCTCCTCCTGCATTTGGTGTCACCAGTAAGGCCATCTCTTGGCTCATTGCTTCCTGTTGCACCAATGCCCGACCTTCGGCAATTGAAGGCAGGATCAAGACATGACAGCTTCTCATTAGCTTCAATACATCAGCATGTGGACGTGGGGCTTCGTATATGAAATCATCAAATTCTTTCCGATAGAATTCCATTTCCATCATAGGCTGCCCTAAAATTACGAGTTCTACATCATTTCTACGTATTTCTGAAAAGGCATTCAACACATCCCCCAACCCCTTGCGTTGTCCCATGGAGCCCGCAAAGAGGAATCTAGTTTTTTTTGAATATGGTTTAGATTCTTTGTTTTTTTCTGTATCGACCAGAGGGGTTCCAAAAGGCGCCACTATACAGGTTTTGTCTTTTCGAATAAATTCGGGCAGAGAATCGAGGACAAATTGGCTTGGGACTGCA
>Ga0209660_1000455_pt1 | contig 24467 bp, 23 predicted proteins | sample SaaInlV_100m_DNA_2_FD_184659 | JGI IMG/M metagenome (GOLD analysis project Ga0209660, IMG submission 184659) | Marine microbial communities from expanding oxygen minimum zones in the Saanich Inlet - SI072_LV_100m_DNA (SPAdes) (version 2) | ecosystem: Environmental > Aquatic > Marine > Intertidal... | reverse complement strand
ATCTCATCGAGTCCCGCAATGAAGGAACCATCTGATATACGGCTGTAGAATGCTTTCTCCTGTTCCAGCACCTTTTGGGACACTCCATTACGAATAGCAGAGACTGCATCCACAATATCACTGATCACAGCAGAGGCCGTGGCATCCTGCCCTGCACCACGACCAATAAGGATGGTGTTACCGGCAACATCGCCGGTTATACTGACTGCATTGTAAACATCGTCGACCTGGGCCACAACCTCCTCCACAGGAATCAGCATCGGGTGGACACCCGCACGAAGACGGTTGGTCTGAAAGTTCTTGGATATGATGGCGAGAAGCTTGATCTTGCAACCAAGACGACGGGCAGCCTGAATATCATCCAAAGTAACTTCACGGATTCCCTCAACAACCATCTCGTCCAGCGATATCCATCGACCATGGGCGAGGTAGGCCAGGATGGCTGTCTTATGTGCAGCATCAACGCCATCAAGATCGAGTGCCTCATCAGCTTCTACGTAACCAAGATTGCGGGCCTCAACCAGAACATCCTCGTAAGCGAGACCCTCCCGTTCCATACGAGTCAACATATAGTTTGAAGTGCCGTTGAGAATACCAAAAATATGGGAGAAGCGGTTGGCAACCAATCCTTCCCGAAGGGCCTTGATCACAGGAATCCCACCAGCAACACTTGCCTCGAAAAGATAGTGAACACCGTGCTCACGCGCGCTATCAAAAAGCTCGGTGCCGTGTTCGCAGACAAGGGCCTTGTTGGCCGTTACAACAGATTTGCCGTTACGAAATGCACGAAGGGTAAGATCAAGAGCCTCCGTGGTACCGCCCATCAGCTCGCAAACGATGTCAATATCCGGGTCATTCACGATGGAAACAGGATTATCCGTCAAGGCATCGACAGGAATGTCTTGAAGGCGTTGACGGGAGACATCACGAACGGCGGCGCGGTGAAGATCAAGCCCTACACCAAGGCGGGAACGTAGGGCTTCCCCATGGCGCAGGATATGCTTCCAAACACCCTGACCGACAACACCCATTCCGAGGAATCCGAGTTTTAATGAGTCTTTTTCTGACATATGTGAGAAATTGAAAAATTAGGGGGAAAAGAAAGGGGCAATGAAAAGCCTGTTCATTTACAAGGGGTAATCGTTTCGGGAAATATGGCAAAGTTGTGTACTCAACGCATCAAAAATGGGGATCTTTTTATAAGTAAACATGGCATCGTTGCGGTTTAAATCAAAAGGGTTTTGAAGTGGAATACGCTTTAATCCTTCTTTTTGAAGGAAAGTTCCTCACCTCGTAAAAGTCGCACAATATTGGTGCGATGCCTCACCAAGATCAACAAGGAAATCAATAAGGCAAATACAAGTTCGGACTGATGGTCACCACTGCCATTATTGAGAATATTGACAAACCATCCGGGCTTCCACGCCTGTAACCCCCAACCTGCCAAAGGTAAAGCCAATCCAAAAGCAATCGAGGCCACGGACACAAGGCGAATTGTGTAAAATACGACCACCCACGAAAGGACGCCTATCAGCATAACAACAGGCATAACAGCCAGTAAACCACCCATGGTAGTGGCTACTCCCTTGCCTCCCTTGAAGCCATAGTATACAGGAAAACTATGCCCAAGGATGGCACCGGTTAAACCAAGGATGGACAAGAGACCGGAATCATTGGCAAAGACAAGCATTGGCCAAAGCGCGGGCAAAAAGCCTTTCAGGAAATCAAGAAGAAAAACAAGATTGCCGGCACCACGACCGAGGGCGCGCTTCACATTGGTCGCACCGGGATTTCCGCTCCCAACAGATCGAATATCCACGCCCCTGGAACGTGCCACCAGGATGGCAAATGAGAGGGACCCCACAAAGTAACCGACACCGGCGGTTAAACACATCTGGGGAATGGTGAGCATCAAGTCAGGCTTGGATAAAAATCAGGTCATTGATATCAGGATTTGCAAGGATCTCCGAGGTGGCTTCCTTGGAAAGACTGGTATCCAGCTCGAAAATAGTAAGGGCATTCATCTCCCCTTCCGCCCGGCTTAATGACATATTCGCGATGTTGACAGAGTCCTTGCCAAGAATGGTACCAAGGAGACCGACGATACCGGGCGTATCCCGATTATAAAGAATCAATAAATTTCCGCCAAGGTTGGCCTCAATGGAGCGCCCGTTGAACTGGACAAGCCGGGGTAGGCTTTCCTTGCCCATGATGGTACCGGATACACTAATCGTATTGCCGTCCGAGCAAACAGCCTGGAGTTCAATAAAGTCTGTGTAATCCACTTCTGCTGTTGAATTAACAATCTCGATGGACACTCCAAGGTCCTTCATCTTTGCCGGGGCATTGACATCACTAAGGTTGTCTCCGCTGATGCGGCGCAGATAGCCCAATTGAATGGCGCGTGCAAGAGGCTTGTTATCCAGTTCATTTACAGGCCCCCATAGGCTGATACGAATCGTCTCAACCTGCGCAGTAGTCGCCTGCTGAAGGACCGAGCCCAACTTTCCGCCGAGAGACATGTAGGGCTGAAGCGCCTCAAGGGTCGCCGAATCAACTGATGGCATATTGACTGCATTGCGGGCTGGACCGCCCTGGAGAACCTGGGTGATTGACTCGGCGATCTCGAAGCCAACACTCTCTTGAGCCTCCTGAGTGGAGGCACCGAGGTGGGGAGTCAGGACAAGATTTTGAATATTTCGTAAAGGACTGTCACTGGCAAGCGGTTCCTCTGCATAAACATCAAGGCCCGCAGCGGCAATCTTTCCGGAATTCAACCCTTCGGCAAGGGCAGACTCGTCGATAATACCACCCCGGGCACAATTAAAGATGCGTACACCGGTCTTCATTCGGGCAATGGCTTCGGTATTGATCATGCCACGAGTGGAATCTGTAAGAGGCATGTGTACGGTGATGTAGTCCGCCTCAGCAAATGCAGTACCGATGTCCGCGATCTCCACACCCATGGTCTCAGCACGGGACTCGGTGAGATAAGGGTCGTAGGCAATGACTTTCATCTCGAAAGCCTTGGCACGCTTGGCAACTTCAGAGCCGATACGCCCCATGCCGAGGACGGCGAGGGTTTTGCTTCGAAGTTCGGTCCCAGGAAACTTTTTTCGATCCCATTTGCCCTGGCGCATGGTTTCGCAGGCCTGCACAATTGGCCGCGCCCCACAAAGCAAGTGCGTAAAGGTCAGTTCAGCCGTGGCGATTGTATTGCCACCAGGAGTATTCATGACAACGACACCAGACTCTGTCGCACCATCGATGTCGATATTATCAACCCCCACACCAGCCCGGCCAACAGCGACCAGTTCCTTGGCGGCGGCCAAAACATCCCGGTCCACTTTCGTCTCACTGCGGACGACGATGGCCTTCACGTCCGGAACAATCTCAAGAAGCTGCTCCTTGCTGGATCCATAAGCCTCGATCACCTCGAAACCATCTTGCGCTTTAAAAAATTCAACCCCCTTTTGGGAGATACGGTCTGCTACTACAATTTTCATTTGGATCATCGAAGAAAGAACCTATCGAGCAAAAGGCAATGCCGGAAAACAAAAGTAATGTCATAATTAAAGCCGAGGAATCAAATAATATGAGAGTGTACACCAGCCTCAAAGCCTCAAGACAGGAATAGAATTTGAATAAATGCATGGATAAAAGATTGCCCTTAAAGCCAATGCCACTAATCAAAACTGAAAAATCTTAGACAACAATATGTTTGAAGGACTAACAGAACGCTTGGGAAAAACATTCCGTGATCTTGCGGGCATCGGCAAGCTCACCGAGAGCAATATGGCCGACGCCCTGAAAGAGGTTCGCTCCGCACTGCTCTCCGCTGACGTGCATTTCAAGGTGGCAAGGGAATTCATTGAGAAGGTAAAGGAGAGTTGTGTCGGTCAGGATGTGACCAAGGCAGTCAGCCCGGGCCAGCAGGTCGTAAAGATCATCAATGACGAACTGGTTGAACTACTTGGTGGCGAGTCTCCTCCCCCACTGTCAAAGAAACCACTCAAGGTAATGATGGTCGGCCTTCATGGCTCCGGTAAGACAACCAGTAGTGCCAAGCTGGCCAAACTGCTCAGTAAAAAAGGAAACTACCGTCCGATACTTGTAGGTTGTGACATTTACCGTCCCGCAGCCATCGACCAACTGGAAATCCTGGCAAAGAATGAAGGATTCCTGTTCCATGGTGACCGAGAATCCAAGGATGTTCCAGCTATTGGCAAGGAAGGATTGCACAAAGGACTGGACGAGGGAGCCGACCTAATAATATTTGATACCGCGGGCCGACTCCAGATCGATACCGATCTGGTCGAGGAAATAAAAAGACTCCGCTCCATGGTAAACCCGGACGAGGTCTACCTGGTTGCAGATAGCGCCTTGGGACAGGAAGCCGTAAATGTGGCCAAGACGTTCCATGAAGCCGTTGACCTCACAGGCATAATACTGACCAAACTCGACGGGGATGCACGTGGAGGTGCTGCTCTCTCCATGAAGCATGTCACAGGCGTGCCTATACGCTTCGCTGGAGTTGGAGAAAAGGTGGATGATTTCGATATATTTTATCCTGATCGGATGGCTTCACGCATCCTTGGCATGGGTGATGTGGTTTCACTGGTTGAAAAGGCCCAGGAAACCATAGATGAAAAAGAGGCCGAGCGGATGGCTGAAAAGATGCAAAGGGCAGACTTCAATCTTGAAGACTTCCTGAGCCAGATGCAACAGATGAAAAAAATGGGATCACTGGGTTCAGTCGTTAACATGCTACCTGGAATGAATGGCATGGAATTTGGAGACAAGGAGGATCAGCAGATGAAAAGGACCGAGGCCATCATCCTTTCAATGACCTTGGAGGAACGCCGCAACCCCAAGATCCTGAACGGCAGCCGTCGCATGCGAGTCGCGAATGGATCCGGGATGAAAGTGAAGGATATAAACCAAGTCCTGAAGAACTTCGGTCAAATGCGAAAGATGATGAAGAAGATGCGGGGGGGCAAGGGCCGTAAAATGATGGAGAGCCTGATGGGCGGGGGAATGCCCGGTTGATACAGGTTTTAAAAACTAAAGGAATTTAAAAAGTAACTGCCAACCAGCCAATTCTGTACATCGCACTTCCAATGAGCTGTCCAATATTCACAATAGCCAACCAGAAAGGGGGCGTTGGGAAAACGACCACTGCCATCAACCTCTCCGCCGCCCTCGCTGCAGAAAAGATCCCCACCCTGCTGGTTGACATGGATCCGCAAGGTAATGCCACCAGTGGACTCGGAGTGGAGAAGGAGGAAGGAGTCAGCCTATATGGTCCGATCATGGGGAACGGGAAGGCGATAGAGATGGTCAGGGAAACCCCGATCGCAAATCTATCTATAATACCATCCGAGTTAGACCTTGCCGTCATTGAAACGGAACTGGGTCGTATTGATAACTATCTCATCCAACTTCGCAACTGCCTGGCTCCATTAAAGAAAAAAAATATATACAAGGCCATTATCCTCGATTGCCCTCCAGCGCTAGGTATGCTATCCATGAACGGATTGGCTGCAGCAGATTATTTGTTGATCACCCTCCAATGTGAATACCTGGCACTTGAAGGCCTTGGACAAATCCTGCGGGTCATGGAGCAAATCAAATCATCAGGTGCCAACAAGAAACTCAAGTTTGGAGGAATAATCATGACAATGTTCGATGGACGAACAAAACTATCCGAGCAGGTTGTGACTGAAGTACGAGGACACTTCAAAAAAGAATCCTTCAAGACAGTCATCCCCAGGTCGATTCGCCTGGGAGAGGCACCCAGTTTTGGGCAGACTATTTTTGATTACGACAACTATAGCGCTGGAGCGAAGGCTTACCGCAGTCTGACAAAGGAAGTGATCAAACGCTTCAGCTTGAAGTAAGCCCACTAACATTCACCCCCAACAGCCACTAAAATCCCGGCTGGATTCGCAGGAAAATAACATGGCTCAGCAGGATTTCCCTGAAGCCGCAAGGCGATTGCAAAAGCGTATCGGCTATACATTTAAGGATGGTGACCTTCTGAAGACCGCCCTCACACACCCCTCCCTCTCCAATGAAAAAAAGCTTGAACTCGAAAATAATCAGCGACTCGAATTCCTTGGTGACTCGGTTCTAGACCTCATACTTGCTGAGAAATTATATGGAATTTACCCGACGGAACGTGAGGGCTTTCTGGGACAATGCCGTTCATCTCTGGCCCGAGGGGAAACCCTAACTGAAATAGCCCGGAAATTACGGCTTCAGAAGATCATACTGCTGTCCACGGGAGAGGAACGCAACAAGGGGCGTGAAAAAGACTCCAGCCTTGAAGACGCTCTTGAATCCCTGATAGGTGCAATATTTTTGGACAGTGACTATCCCACAGCACGCGATGTCATACTCAGGTGGTTCGAGAAATACCTGTGCAACCTCGAAAGTAAAATCGCCACCGACAATCCGAAAGGAAACCTTCAGGAAGTCGTGCAGGGACAAAACAACGAAAAAATCGAGTATCGTGTCCTTGATTCCAGTGGACCGGCTCATCAGAAAAAATTCAAGATAGCTGTATTTATTGGAGGCAAACGCAAGGGTACCGGCACAGGGAACAGCAAGAAAAAAGCTGAGGAGATGGCTGCGGAACGTGCCCTGCGCCGATTTAATTGAATGACAGTCGATTCCAGCGTAAGGCTACAGATAATCCAAAGGGTCGAAATTTACTCTCCTGGTGCTGGCAATAACTCCATGGGAGCAAAGAAGGGTTCTTAAGTTTTGATTACCCAGTGAAACCAATCCAACTTCCAGCAAATGCCAAGAGCCTATTCCTCTCTGGCATACCTGAACCGGCTACAGCTGCGTTTACTGTTCGTCAACTTCAGGAGCAAACGCACTCCACGGCAATACTCCTAGATAATGACTTGGGTGAACTGGAGTTCTGGGCTCGTGAGTTACAGTTCTACCTTCGGTTAGCCGGAATGGAGAATCAGTTCCAGATCGGTATACTGCCAGGGATACCGGACGGGGAAATTGAAAAGGAACGTTTTTTCGACATTTATTGCGACAGGCTCGGAGCACTGACAAAACTTCTGGAATATCGACAACCGAAAGATTGTCATAAGCGACTGATAATCCTCACCACACCAACCGCACTTTTCCAAGCCTGCCCAACCCCGGACTTTCTCCAGAACAGGGAAATTCGGATTCGAAAAGGAGATCATCTTCCCTTTGGTCAATTCACCATTAAATTGGCTGAGGAGCTTGGTTATTATTCAGAGGTTCTTTGTGAAACGCCCGGCGAATTTGCTGTAAGGGGTGGTCTTGTTGATGTATACCCCCTCAATGCAAATGCACCGCACCGCATTGATTTTTTCGGGGATGAAGTTGACCAAATTCGTGTATTTGACCCCACAAATCAACGCACCCTTGAGGAAGTAGATGAAATAATCATCGGAGCCGCTCCTGAAGGAAAGGATCAAGAGGCCTCCAGTGACGTAATTGGCTATCTTCCTCCTGAAATCCTATGGATTGTCCGCGAACCCTCCAGACTCACAGCAGAGCACTCAGCCTGGTTCAATCATCCTGATAATTTCGAGAACCCCCACCGCGACTTCCGGGATATCTTTCAAAGAGACAAGGGGAACCTGGATGGATGGGTTGCACTTGGTGATGTCGACAACGATCCAAACTTCTTTCGGAAAACAAAAAACCGACAAGAGTTCACGGCTGATTCGGCCAGCACTTTCCTAGTAAACATTCACACCACCGAACGGGAACTTGATGAGTTCGAGACCCTGCATGAACACCGCCGCAAATTCCTAAAGGAGCTCCAAGACTGGCAACGTCAAAAAATTTATGTTGTCCTTGTCTGTCGCACCGAAAGAGACAGGAAAAAGGTTCAGTCACTACTCGATGAACAAAAAGATCTTAAAAGTTTTAAACCCGGGTTCGAAGTTGGGGACATCCATGAAGGGTTCCGCCTACAACACAAAGAATTCAGATCCACATTTCCAAAGTTTGCAGACAAGGCGCCAAATGGCATCGCATTCATAGGTACAGACGACATTCTTGGACGTCGCAAGGCCAGGCTGGGAGGATTTGCCAGACGCCTTCTTCCTCAGCAAAAGCAGGTCGACCAGTTACTGGATTTCTCGGAACTCGCAGACGGGGACCATATTGTACACCTCCAGCACGGTATAGGAATCTACCGGGGCATTAGCCGCATTGAACTGGGACCCAGGGATGAAGAGGTCATTACACTGGAATTTGCGGACGAGACTTTCCTTCATGTCCCTCTGCGGGAGTCACATCTGCTAACACGATACGTTGGCCTTGCCAAACAATCACCAAAGCTGGGAAAACCCGGTTCCGGCCTTTGGGAAAAGACTCGAGCAAAGGCGGAAAAGGCAGCACTCGACTATGCAGCAGAACTGCTACATCTTCAAGCCGAACGTGAGGTAGAGGAAGGTCACCCGTATGGCCAGGACCACCCATGGCAACAGGAATTTGAACAGGCCTTCACCTTTCGCGAGACACCGGATCAACTCAAGGCCATCCAAGCTGTGCAGGAGGACATGCAACGGGAGCGCCCCATGGATCGACTGATCTGCGGAGATGTTGGGTTCGGAAAGACTGAGGTGGCTATCCGTGCTGCATTTCGTGCCGTCATGGGTGGAAAACAGGTTGCCCTGCTCGCACCGACAACCGTTCTTGCCCAGCAACATTTTAAAACGTTAAAGGAGCGCATGGCGGATTACCCCATAATTATCCAGCAGGCCAGTCGCTTCGTCTCCTCCGGCAAACTTAAGACCAGCCTAAAGGCATTGAGCCAAGGTCGTATCGATATTCTTGTTGGCACCCACAGAATCCTCAGCAAAGACATAAAATTTAAAGACCTGGGACTTCTCGTAATTGATGAAGAGCAAAGGTTCGGGGTGAAGCAAAAGGAACGCCTTAAACAACTCCGCGCTGCAGTTGATATACTGACCCTCAGTGCCACCCCCATTCCACGGACACTATATATGGCAATCGCGGGTGCCCGCGACCTGAGCACCATCGAGACCGCTCCAAAAAATAGGCTGCCCATCCAGACCATAGTTAAAAGTTATTCCCCCGAAATCATCCAGCAGGCCATTCAAGTTGAGACCTCACGAGGTGGGCAGGTCTTCTACCTGCACAACAAAGTGCGATCCATTGAAAGTGTGGCCCGTCGCCTGAGAGAAATGTTTCCGCGACTCAAAATTGCTGTCGGGCACGGGCAGATGAGCGAACGCGATCTGGAAAAGGTCATGACTAATTTCGTTGATGGTATGTATGCAATACTCGTCTGCACAACCATAATTGAATCCGGACTCGATATCCCAAACTGCAATACCCTCATCATTGAAGGAGCAGACCGGTTTGGGCTCGCCCAGTTGTACCAGTTAAGAGGCCGAGTTGGAAGGTTCAAGCGCCAAGCGTATGCGTACCTGCTGCTTCACCGGGATACCACACTCCGCGATGAGGCCCGCAAAAGGCTGACTTCAATTCGACAATTCAACCAGTTGGGCGCCGGATTCAAGATCGCCATGCGAGACCTTGAGTTACGGGGAGCCGGCAACCTGCTTGGAACAGAGCAAAGCGGTCATATTGCCGGCATTGGATTTGACCTTTACTGCCAACTGCTTCGCCAAAGTATCGCCAGCCTTAAGGGCGAAAAAACCGCCACTAGAATCAGGGCGGGCCTAAAGTTGGACTTTGTTAACTTCGGCAAAAATACTGAAGCTAAAATCCCATCATCACAAACGGACTTTCAGGCGCTAAAAGAATCGAACCTTGAAGGGACCCGGGTTGACCCAATCCAGGCAATATTACCTGAAACCTATATATCGGAGCCACAACTTCGAATTACATTTTACCGCCGTCTCGCAACCACGTCTGACTTGGATACACTCAAGGAGATTGCTGACGAGCTCATTGATCGCTTTAAAAAATATCCCACTGAAGTCAGGGCTCTTTTGTTGACAACAAAAATTCGATGTATGGCCGAGGCACGAGGTATAATGAGGGTTGAGACCCAGGGAAACCGACTTCTTCTGCATTTATCAAAGGGAAGTGCGGACGAATATATTCGGAGTGGCAAACGATTTCCTCGCTTGACCAGCAAACAAGCTCTTTCCAGATTAAAGGAAATCGTTCAATACCTGAAAAAAATAAAGCCATGAAGAAAGCTTTCCTTATAATCACTCTACTTTCCGCGACCGTGAATGCCCAACAAGAGGCTAAGTCGCCAAGCTTCACTGCTGAGCGATTCACGCCGGGGGCCTTGCCTAGAAATAGTATAATTGCAGTCGTCGAAGGTGAAATAATAACGGAAGACGAGGTCCGGAGAATAATGCTTCCTTCCATAGGTAGTGTTATTCGTGGCGCGAAATCGAAAGAAGAACTAAATAGACAGACGGCACAACTGGCCAATGACATTATACAGAAACTCATCGATGACATTCTAATCGTCAATCACTTCAAGAAAGAAGGTTACCAGATTCCCAAGACTGTAATAGAGAACCAATACAAAAACGCCATCAAAAGGGAATTCGGGGGTGACCGAAGCCGTTTCCTGCGATACCTCCGTGACCAGAGTAAAACCGTTCGTCAATACAGGGAGGAACTCGAGGATAAAATCATCATCCAGTCAATGTCCTCCCGCATGCGCAAAACTCAGGCGGAAATTAGTCCTGAAAAAATCGAGGAATATTATAAGAAAAATAAACTTTTCTTTTTTCAGGACGAAAGTATCCACCTCTCCCAAATAACACTCGCCCCCTATCAGGATGTGGGGCCCGAACAGCTCATAAAAACAGCTAATCGAATTATAGCGCGCCTCGCAGATGGAGAGGATTTTTCCAAGCTTGCCAGAATCCACAGTAAGGATGATCAGAAGAAAAACGGAGGTGACTATGGATGGATAAAGCGTTCGGAACTTCGTAAGGAACTTGCTGATGTCGCCTTTAAATTGCGCGACGGCCAATACAGCGAACCCTTTCGCCTCGCAGACCATGTCTTTATCGTCAAAGTCAACGAAAAGCGCGGAGAAGGCATCCAGCCCCTTGACGAAGTTCGGGACAGGATAGAAAAACTCCTCAATGACCAGACGGCACGAGAAGCCCAGCGCTCATGGCTATTACGGCTCCGTAAAAAGGCACTGGTACAATATTTCTAGCTCACCTTTGCCCGGGGGTGGGCCTGTTGATAGACTTTCTTGAGGCGGTCAACCGTAAGATGAGTGTAAATCTGAGTGGTTGAAAGGTTGGCGTGACCGAGGAGATCCTGAACAACGCGGAGATCAGCACCGTTATTAAGAAGGTGGGTTGCAAAGGAATGACGAAGCTTGTGGGGCGAAATATCCATCGGGAGACCTGCAAGACCAAGGTATTTTTTCAACAGTAACTGTACCCGGCGAATACTAATGCGTTTGCCTCCAGTTTCAACCAGAATGGGGTCATCCGGGGCAAGCCTCTCCGCAAAGTTTTTCTTGTAATAGTCGAGACAAAGCAATGCCGCTTTACCCAATGGACAAAGACGCTCTTTACGTCCCTTGCCAACTATTCGGGCTACGCCCTGGGCCCAATCAATTTGTCCGTAGTTGAGAGCAACCAGTTCGCTAACACGCAACCCAGCGCCATAGAGAAGTTCCAGGACCAACTGGTCGCGACAGGCCTCCGAATTGGTGATGACATCATTCTGTAAAAGGCGGGAGGGGCCTTTAATCAATTCCATGCACTGATTTTCACTGAGGAACTTAGGTAGGTTTCTGGAAAGCTTGGGAAGAACAAGACCATTGAAGGGATTTCTCTCGATCCATTTCATTTTAAGGCAGTAACGGAAAAAAGTTCTCAGGGCAGATACATGATTATGCAAAGTGCGGCGTGCCAATCGGCGTTGCTGCTCGATAACAAAATCACGAATGGTCTTGCGGTCAAATTCTCTGGACCGCAACTCTTCCTGAGTAACAGGCCTGTCCGATTCCTCCTCTTCAGCTAAATCCTTGCGGAGCCAAATGAAAAAATTCTCCACGGCATGCCTGTAGTTTCGGATAGTATAAGAAGACAGTCGCCGCTCGTTAGACAAATGATCGATAAACTGGGAAAGAGGGTTCATTAAATCCTGTCTAGGAGGATAAGGCGGACTCATCATCAGGGACCTGTGAGTCTTGGGTTGATTTAATCTTAGCCTCCCAAGAATCCTGATCCATCTTCTTGCGAAGTGCCTCCTCTCGGTACACAACACGAAGCAAAACCACAGTGCATAGAATCAGTATCGTCACAAAAAAAACGATCATAAAGAGAGCCAGTTTGGGAATTGCTGCCAGAAAAAACATGTTAGAGTTTAGTTTGTGGAAATTATCTTACCTGGCAAGGCTTCGTGGAAACGCATAAGCAACAAATGAACAAGTTTGGGATGCAACCCGATGGGATCGGCAAGTAATAATGGATGCACCGTCGATGCCTTGCAAATGCTATCAATGTCACCACCAGGTCCGGCGTGGCGACCTTTGGAAAAGAAGAGAGGAACAACGATTGCGCCATCACTGAATTCCGGTTCCTTAAGCAAATTTTCAAGTAGTGGCTCGTTGAAATCAAATTCTGGTCCATCCCTCCGTTCCATGCTACATTCCTGAACTACAAAAGATGACTTTAACAGGCATTTTCCAAGTTGTTTTGCAACTACCCGGCGAACACGGTTAACATCAAAAACAGGGGATCCATGGTCCACCATGATAACTCTCTTCGGCAATGAAGTACGGTTGCGAACAAGTTCCATCAACCTATCGCGAAGAACGTCAGCAAGTAAAAGGCCTGAATTATCTGAAGAATTAAAAAGACAATTCGCCTGAAAAAAAGAGGCATCCGGATAAATCGTCTTAAAATCAGACAGGATATCCGGGACGAAATCCATGACGGCGCGACTTGGCCCCAAGAACTGAGGTAGAATAACAAACTCACGGATACCGGATTCGAGCATTGCTCGGATCGTCGATTCGAGCAAGAGGGCAGGCTTTCCATTAAGCAAGTTAGTATCAACACCATCAGAATGCAACAAACTGGTTGCAACAACAGGTAAACCCAGGTTGTGCTGAAGCAATTCAGCCAATGTCCGTAAATGTAAGGTTGGGTCAGGTCTCAATGAGCCGTTATCATATAAAATACATACGGGTTCAGCAACGCCTTCATCTTTTTTTTTCACTAGATGTAGAATTTAGTTGAACAAATCAAAATATTATGGTTACTAAATTAATAAGCTTCGGCTTAATGAGATATTAGGGCAAACAACAAAATTGAGGATTGGAAAAATGCGATATTTATTGCGGTTATTCGTTTTTGGAATGCTGGCGTTCTTCTGTATGGGAGCAAGCCGATGTAAAAAAAAGGCACCGAATGAAACTGACACCCAGGCAACTCTGGGCGATGGATTGAGTGATCCATCTCGCCCGGATGGATTAGGGGATAGTGACGTCAACCCTGAATTACCACCATTGATTGAAGACCCGGAGGACGGGTTGCTTGTAGAACGAGGAACCCAAGGGTTTAGTGATCCAAGCAGGGACCAGTTTGAACCGGTCTATTTCGGGTTTGATCAATCATCCCTAAGTGGAGATGAGCGAAATAAGGTCGAGCGCGTTGCCGGTTTCTTAATGTCCAATACTAATGCTTCAGTAATAATTGAAGGTCATTGTGACTGGAAAGGAACTACTGAGTATAACATATCATTGGGGGAACGACGCGCCACAGTTGTGAAACAGTTCCTCATGGCCATGGGTATTCAAGCCAAACGAATTTCCGTTAATTCACAGGGTGATTTGCTTTCTACTGAGAATGGCGAAGGATCAGCGATGGCAAAGGATAGAAAAGCCAGATTTATAGTAGTTCAAGGATGATTGGCATCAAAAACCTCTAATTCTTTTTTACGCCTCCTTCCCTAAGTGGAAGGAGGCGTTTTCTTTTTTGCCCCCCACGGAAAATTATGCGTGTAGACAAATGGCTCTGGGCAGTCCGGATTTTCAAGACCCGTTCTCTATCATCGACAAGTTGTAAATCTGGAACAGTCAAGATTGGTGATCGTCGTGCAAAGCCCTCAAGCGAGGTGAAACCAGGGGATGTACTACACGTAAAAAAGGATGGCGTGCACCGAACCCTTAAAGCGATTGCCCTGCTGGAAAAAAGAGTGGGGGCCAAGCTGGTCGCTGACTATATGGAGGACCTGACTCCGCAAGAAGAATGGGATCGCGTGAAACAGGCACGGCAGGAAAGTACCCGGGGGCAAGGATTCGGTCGACCCACAAAGAGGGATCGACGGGAGATGAACAAGTTTTTTGGATAAAGATATTGAAGGAAATCCAAAACTTTTAATGGCCAGCCAAATCCTTAAAGAATAATTCAAATGCACCAACCGCCTTCTCCAAAATTCCAAGATGAAAACTTTCATTGGGTGCGTGAAGGTTATCCTCGGGAGTAAAGAGTCCAATAAGAAGGGAGTCCAAGCCAACGACATCCTTTAGATCAGAGATAATTGGGATGCTTCCTCCTTCACGAAGATAGATGGGTTTTGTCCCAAAGGCACCCTCAATAGCAAGCTCAGCACGTTCAAATGCACGGGCAAAAAATGGAGACATGTCCTCTGGAGTATTTGCACGACCTGGAGGCACGACCAAATAGGGATCGCCCATCTCAGGGTCAGTTATCTCAACGGATACAGAGGATGGACAGCGTTCACTTATCGTCTGCATGACAAGTTCTGCAATTTTTTTTCCGCGCTGATTGGGCACAAGACGACAGCTAATCTTTGCAAATGCTTCACTGGGAATAACAGTCTTCTTGCCCTCGCCCTGGTAACCACCTCCTACACCATTAAATTCCAGAGTTGGACCGAATCGAATTGCCTCAAAAGGTGTATATCCTTCGGCGCAATGAAAATGTGGAACACCGAGGAATTCCTTATATTCATTTAGGGTTGTTGGCAATCGAGACAGTTCTTCCTGCTCCCATTGATACACAGGTAAAACATCATCATAAAAACCTGGAACATTTACTCGGCCATCGGGATTATGAAGCGATGAACAAATCTGCATCAATGCCTGTAGGGGGTTCATCACAGATCCACCATGAACTCCTGAGTGTAAATCTGACTTGGGGCCTTTAACCTTCACCTCAAAACCAGCCAGACCACGAAGACCCGTGGTAATAACAAGTTGTTCAGGACTGGGACTGCCAGTATCAGAAACAAGAACCATGTCTGCATCGAGGCGATCCTTGTATTTGCTTAAAAAACCCTTAAAACTGGGACTGCCTATCTCTTCCTCCCCCTCGATAAGGTATTTAATACGAAGCGGCAAATCAGGGTGCTTCTCGAGAACACGGCCAAGGGCTGTCATGTGAACGATCTGGGGTCCCTTGTTATCGGCGGCACCACGGGCAAATATTCGACCGTTACGGATTCGCGGCTCGAAGGCTGGACTTTCCCATAGCTCAAATGGATCAGCAGGTTGAACATCATAGTGACCATAGATAAGGACACATGGCCAGGAAGGGTCCCCTCCCCGTTCCGCAAGGATGATCGGATGCTTTGGTGTATCAACAATCTCAACGTCAAAGCCAAGTGCAGTCAATTGAGATGCCGCAAAAGACCGGGCGGCATCTAGTCCATCGGCATAGGTACTGTCTGCAGAAACACTAGGGCATCGCACGTATTCGGATAAGGCTTCAACTGGGTCTTTAATCATGATGTTTTTCCTGAAAATTTAATTGAGGGCGCGAACGGCATCGTACTCTGCGACCGCCCAGTCCATGGTTGCATTTAATTGCCGAAGCCGACTCCGGTGAGCGGGATGTGTGGAAAGAAAACCAGGGAGGACTCCGGCTCGCTGCTTGACCATCATTTTCTCCCAAAAAACCAAGGATCGACGGGGGTCATAACCGGCACGAGCCATGTAAATAAGCCCCAGCTTGTCCGCCTCAAGTTCGTGGCCACGGCTGTATGGCAAAGTAATTCCCAAGGTGGTGCCTGCACCATATGCAGAAAGAACTGCATTGCGAGTTCTCCGGTCCTCATCGTCTAGGGCTACACCCAGCGCTATTCCACCTGCGGCCAGAAGCAATTGCTGGGACACGCGCTGATTACCATGGCGTGCTACCACATGGGCGATTTCATGGCTGATAACAGTAGCCAGGTCAGCATCCTGATCCACTAAATCAAAAATGCCGGTAAATATCCCGACTTTGCCACCAGGCATGGCAAAAGCATTGGCTTGTGATGAATCCTCAAAAACAATGAAATCCCAACTAGTAGCGGGCATGTCATCGCGGACGACTTGAGCAATATTTCGACCGACGCGACGAACCATTGCATTAAATTTGGTATTGGTGGAGACACGGTTCTTCCTCCGCATTTCCCTAAACAACGAGTTGGACTGCTCAATTAGCATGGATTCAGGCACAAGAATAAGAGCCGAACGTCCTGTCCCTGGCACGGTGGTACATCCCGAAATCCCAAGTAGAATAATAAATGAAATACAAAAGGTTATCAGTTGAGAATACATTCGGAACTAGTGGCGGAAATGTCTCATGCCAGTAAATACCATGGCCATATCGCGTTCGTTGGCGGCGGCGATAACTTCTTCATCGCGAACACTTCCACCAGGCTGAATAGCAGCAACGGCACCCGCCTCTGCCGCGGCAATTAAGCCATCAGCAAAAGGAAAGAATGCATCCGAAGCGACGATCGATCCATTAAGTGAAAGTCCGGCCTCACCAGCTTTCCAGACTGCAATCTTGGAACTATCCACCCGGGACATCTGCCCGGCACCAACTCCCAAGGTGCACTCACCGCTTGCATAGACAATGGCGTTCGACTTGACATGTCGAACAACCTTCCACCCAAACAAAAGGCTGTCCCATTCCTCGGCAGTTGGTTCACGATCAGTAACGACTTTAAAGGAAGCAGGATTGATACGTACTCCATCACGATCCTGCAAAAGAAAACCATCAGGAACTGCGCGAATCTCCTGAAGACTGCTGGCTCCAGGACTACCATTGGCATTCATTAAACGAAGGTTTTTCTTTTTACCAAAAAGTGCACGGGCCTCTTCTGTAAATTCCGGGGCAATTATGACTTCACAGAAAATCTGTCGAATCTCCTCGGCAAGGTCCTTGCCAATTGTCTGATTGGCAACAATAATACCACCAAAAGGAGCCTGCTTATCTGTCTCGAAAGCCTGTCTCCATGCATCAACAAGGTTGTCCGCACTGGCGACACCACAAGGATTTGTATGCTTCAGGATGGCAACCGTTGGCTTCTTAAACTCACCGATCAGGTAAACAGCAGCAGAGATATCGAGGATATTATTGTAGCTCAATTCCTTCCCCTGAAGCTGTTCAAAATTATCAAGAAAACCACCGTAAAGAGCCGCTTTCTGGTGAGGGTTCTCGCCGTAACGAAGGGTCTGGGCACGAGGTGTCTGCAGGAAAATCGATGAAGGGACACCGGAAATCGCATCCAAGTCAGGTTCATCACTGCCATGTTTCTCCAGATAGGAGGCAATTGCATGGTCATAAGTTGAGGTCCGCTGGTAGACCTTGAGTGCAAGTTCGCGGCGAAGGTTGCAAAGAGCTGAATCATCAGTCAGGGCATCCAATAGACGCGAATAATCTGATGGATCACAAATTACACTGACGGCAGAATGGTTCTTGGCTGCACTACGCAGCATCGATGGTCCACCGATATCAATATTTTCGATGGCCTCTTCGATGGTCACATCCGGACGTGCGACTGTCTCCTCGAAAGGATAGAGGTTTACGGCAACAATATCGATAAGTGGAATATCGTTGGCCACCGCCTGATCCAAATGGTCCTGCTTGTCACGACGACAAAGCAAACCACCGTGAATCTTTGGATGAAGAGTCTTGATTCGCCCTTCCATCATCTCAGGAAAACCAGTGTGGTCACTAACCTCAGTAACCTGTAGACCCGCTTCACCCAAAGCCTTGGCGGTTCCACCGGTAGAGAGGATACTATAACCGTGTTGATTAACAAGAGACTTGGCGAATTCAACAACGCCTGTCTTGTCACTGACAGAAATGAGTGCGAACTTATCCATATAAGGAATGTTTTTGCCCACGGCATTAAAAGCCTGCAAGTAAATTCCCGTTCCAGCTTGCTTTGCGCGTCAATCCCCTTTGGTCTGGCCTGAAAATTAAGCTGCGTAAATGAATTCCACATTGCAAACAGAACCTCTGCAAATTGCAGACCGAACTTTCCATTCGCGCCTTTTTGTTGGCACAGGGAAATTCCCATCCAACCAACACATGAAGTCGGCGCTGGCTGCCTCGGGAACAGAACTGGTGACAGTAGCTCTAAAGCGAGTCAACTTGGATAAACCAAATGACCCTTTTGCCGACATACTTGAATTCCTGGAACCGGAAAGCTATCTGATCGTCCCCAATACAGCCGGAGCAATGAATGCAGAGGAGGCGATAAGGATTGCTCGATTGGGGGCTGCAGCAGGACTTCCCAAGTGGCTCAAGCTTGAAATTCACCCAGACCCAAACTATCTGCTACCAGACCCAGTCGAGACTCTCGAGGCTGCAAAAACCCTTGTTAATGAAGGGTTTACAGTTCTTCCATACATCAATGCAGATCCAGTCCTGGCACAGCGCCTACAAGATGTGGGTTGCGCTACGGTTATGCCACTTGGTGCACCGATTGGAAGCAATCGAGGATTGGAAACCCGGTCTCAAATCGAGATCATTATCGAACAAGCACGCGTGCCTGTGATTGTGGATGCTGGCATTGGAGCTCCATCACAGGCAGCTGAAGCGATGGAAATGGGTGCAGACGCCGTTCTGGTGAACACGGCCATTGCCGTTGCCGGGAATCCAGATAAAATGGCATGCGCTTTTGCAGCAGCCGTCGAGGCTGGCTGGACTGCCCGCCATATAGGGCTCGGGGGAATACATGAAAAGGCCAATGCCACAAGTCCACTAACTGCATTTCTTGACTGAAAAATGAACCTCAGGTTTTCCGAAGTTTTTTCAGGCTTGCCTATCAATGCCCTTGAACAGGTATCTTCGGGCGCATCGACAGATATGGTTGACCGTATTCTGGACAAGGGGCGCATCCGCAACCTAGAGGAATTTGCAATTATGCTCTCCCCTGCAGCATCTGGTAGGTTGGAGGACCTTTCCCGACTATCCCAGCAAGTCACCCGTCAGCACTTCGGTCGGGTTGTCCGTCTTTTTGCGCCACTTTACCTTTCAAATGAATGTGTCAACATCTGTAAATACTGCGGATTTTCACGTAACAACCCAATCCCCCGAATTACATTGCCAGTAGAAAAGGTCGGGAACGAGACCTTGCTATTGGCAAAACAAGGCTTTCGTTCCCTACTGCTCGTGGCAGGGGAACATCCAAGGTTCGTTTCTGAAGGTTACGTACAGGAATGCATCCGCCAATGCCTAAAGCATATGCCCAGTATCCTTGTTGAAATAGCCCCAATGGAAATCGATGGCTATCGTCCAATTGTCGAGGCAGGAAGCGAGGGAGTAGTGGTCTATCAGGAAACCTATGATCGTGATACCTATCGTGAGATGCATCCCCATGGTCCAAAGAAAAACTTTGATTGGCGACTCGACTCTGTGGAACGAGGCTATGAGGCTGGCTTCCGCCGACTGGGAATCGGTGCCTTATTTGGTCTACATGACTGGCGACATGAAGCCCTTGCCCTTGCAGCGCATGCTCAGCACTTAAGCCAAAGATGTTGTAACGCGCAGCTGTCCATCAGCTTCCCAAGAATGCGCCCGGCCGCTGGCGAATTTGAGCCCAAGATCCGGCACCTCCTAGGCGATCGTGATCTGGTCCAACTGGTCAGTGCCCTTAGAATATTCCTTCCTCATGCAGCATTTGTACTGTCCACCCGTGAAACGCCACAATTCCGCGATGGAATTTTCCCCTTGGGCATTACAAACATGAGCGCAGGCTCATCCACCGAACCCGGTGCCTACAGCGATTATGAAGCATCCACATGGAAACCCCGACGCACCCAACCCGGGGAGCAGTTTCACATCGCTGACGAACGATCCCCGGCGGAGATAGCGCAAGTACTTCGCCGCGATGGATATGAACCTGTCTGGAAGGATTTCGATGCAACATTGGTCACTGCTGAGAAAACCGCATAACCCAAACCTGAATGAGCAATGAGCCAACAATTAGTATCACCGCCAATGGCAAGACATACGTGGTGCCCGAAGGGACAACAATCATCAGCTTTCTTGAAAAGATGGAACTTGCGCCCCATCGGGTGGTCATTGAACACAACCGCAACGCCCTGACCCCAAGTGAAATCCGAAAGAAAACCATTTTAGACGGGGACATCATCGAAATTGTAAAAGTAGTTGCAGGAGGCTGAAAAATGGCAGAAATAAAAATAACAGACCTGAACACACATGGCGGAATTGGTGCCAATTCTTACCTGATTAAATTTGGTTGCTGGCGAATGGTCATCGATACAGGACTGCACCCAAAATATGCGGGAAATGAAGCTGTACCCAACTATTCCCTGGTCAGCGATGACAGCCTTGACCTGATCATTGTCACCCATGCACACTTGGACCATCTTGGTTCACTACCGGTCCTGGCTCGCCGGCATCCTGATGCCCGAGTAATCATGAGCAGTGGAACCTCTGCCATTGCCGGCCGTATGCTGCGCAACTCCGTACAGGTCATGAAATATCAGCGAGAAGAGCTCGGTATCCCGGAGTACCCACTCTACACCCGGGGGGAAATCACCATGCTTGAAGATCGTGTCCTGCCATTGGAATTTATGCGACCACTTACCCTTGGCGAAAGCGACGAGGATGAACTGGAAATCGAACTCCACCCATCCGGTCATATTCCCGGGGCGGCATCGGTGCGTATTTCCCATGGCGGTCGAACCATCCTCTTCTCTGGCGACATACAGTTCCAACACCAGCATATCCTTGACGGTGCTTATGTTCCTGATATCGAGCCTGACCTTCTGGTTCTCGAGACAACACGGGGAAGCACTGTTCCCAAACCTGATGGCAGTCGCGAAATGGTTATGGATGAACTGCTCATGACAGTTTCCAATATACTAAAGCGAGGGGGTTCCTGCCTGATTCCGGTATTCGCCCTCGGTAGAATGCAGGAAATGCTGGCAGTCGTGCAAATGGCTATCCACAGTGGAAAACTGCCAGCCACGAAGGTCTTCTGCTCCGGACTGGGAATGGATATCGTCAACTACTTTGACCTACTCTCCCGCAAAAAGGGCTATCCCCGCTTTGACCGAAGTATCCTCAAGGATTTGGGCGTAAGACCACCATCCCGTGATCTTAAGCCTGGTCGTAATCCGGGAGAAAAGGGATTATATCTGGTCAGCAGCGGCATGCTGGTGGAAAAGACCCCTTCGTATAAACTAGCAGCATCGATTCTGGATGACTCTGCAAATGGCATCTGCTTCATTGGCTATTGCGACCCGGATACCCCCGGGGGGCAACTCAAGGAATGCGAGCCCGGTGAACGCTTCTACTTCGAAGAGCTCAACCACGAGGCTAAAGTTAATGCAGAGATTCATAAATTCGATCTGACTGGACATGCTGAACGTGACGAGCTTTTGGATTTTGCCAAAAGACAGAATCCAAGGAAAATCCTTCTGACACACGGGGACCCGGAAGCCCGTCAATGGTTTATAGACAATCTGCCTGGCACTTGTCCTGGAGTAGAAGTGGTCAACCCGAAACCGGGCCGACACATCGAAGTTTGAACCTCCCTGACAAAGATACTGCCTGCACCCATTCCTTTCATTCCGTTGATAATGTTACTTTTCCTTGTCACCTGCCGAGACAGGCTCGGTAAATGTTGAAGCAAGTTCTCGGGCAGAAGTAATTTCGGCGGGAGTCATCCATTTCTCCAGCTGTTTGCGCAACCTAGCCGACTCCTCATGACCATTTAATTCAGCAAGATGATACCAGGCATGGGCGTGAATGCTATCCTGCGGGACACCTTCACCCTTGTGATACATTGTAGCGAGAGTTGACTGCGAGAAGGCATACCCCTGCCTTGCTGCATGGGTGTACCATTTCAGTGCCTCCTTATCGTCCCGGGAAACACCATCGCCCTTGGTGTAGAGCTCGCCAAGATTGTTCTGTGCACGTACATCTCCTTGTTCCGCGGCTTTTGTGTACCACTCGACAGCTTTCTTGTCATCCTGTTGAACACCATGACCCTTGAGATACTTCCATGCAAGGCTGGCTTGGGCCGATGTATCCCCTTGGTTCGCGGCTTTTTTAAGCTGTGAAAGCTCATCGGATTTACTGCAGGAACCAAGAAAGATGCACAACAAGATGAGCATGGCGGATAGACTCGACATGATAAATACAAACGTAGTAACCAAAGCTCAAAAGTGCAAGATTTTTGAGACACAGGTTTTATATTAATCAATCATTCGCGGAGTTGGACAAACTTGACCCCGCTTCAGGTGCCTGATGTTCTGATTGAATGAAAAAAATATTCTCCATTGTCTTGTGGGCGATGGCGGTCTCATTCGTCTCAATCGAGGCAAAGGAAACCTTCCATTGGGCAACCGAACATGGATGGTTTGGTGAACGCATTACCATACCAACAGCCTTTGCACCGGATATGTCATGGAAGGGTATTGAGGAAATTCGCTTTGCCCCCGGAATGTTCAAACCACTTAAACCTGACTTCTTCAGTTACGCCTTTGTCTTTTCACTTGAGCCTGAAAGTGACCTTTCGGCCAAAAGAATACAGGAACAGATTCTAATTTATTACAAAGGACTTTCCAGTCAGGTTTCAAAAGGTAAGGGGCGAAAAGTTGATGTCTCAAAATTCTCCATGGAACTGGTGCCGGAGAAAAAATTAAACATCATACCGGCTCAGGCAGATAAATCATCAAGTTATATCGGGACTCTACATTGGGTTGAACCATTTGCGACAGGAAGGGCACAAACACTGCGTTTCGAAATACAGGCATGGAAGAATGATGATCGCAATCGAGCCTATGTATTTGTTTGTGTTTCCCCTCAAAAAACAGATGCACCCATTTGGAAAAAGCTTCGCGGAATCGGCAGGAAGTTCCGGGTTTCCAATGACGAGTAACCGGCTTGAAATTAAGGTTAGCAAAAAAAAATTAAAACCAGACCCATTCAATCCGACTCATTCCATCGGAGATGCAAGTCAGATGAATTAAGTAAGCATGTGATCAGGAATGATGCACTGAAAGGCCCATGACCTTAATTCTTTAGATGTGAATCAGAACGAGACCGAACCGACGACCTTCACATGAGGGTGGCGACCTGCCAATTAAAATATTTAATATTATTTATATTGTTTTTGTATTTTTTATTATATGTTATTTATGTTATTTTATTGACGGGGGTACCGAGACCACTAAATTTTCATTTTGATATAAAAATATAAACCTCAAACTTAAACCATTCATGAAAAAAACCCTAACAATCCTGTTCACGATAACACTATTGATAATCGGAGCAATTGCTGCACCAGATAAAAAATCTGGCATCAAGAAGGCGACCGACAAGACAAAACCGGAATTGGTCGCCATCGAATTGGAAGGTAAAATCATAAAGACGGAAACGAAAGGCAAGAACGACCAGACTTATAAATATTTCTACATAGAAATAGCAAAGGGGGAAAAGGTGCGGTTGACAAAGACCGCACTTCCAAAGACGAAGAAAAACAAGGACGGGAAGAAGACCAAGCCGATAATACTAGACGAACTGGTAGGTTTAAATGTCAAGTTGACCGGCAAGGGCTACACGAAGGAATTAAAAAATAAGAAGAAACGGACATATGTGCAAACCATCGTCAGTATTGAGAAGAACTGAATAGTTGTAGTCCCCTTTACAGAGTTTCAGAAAACCCCGGTCGTAATGACCGGGGTTTTTAATTTGTAGGACTGGAGTTAAAAAAATGCGATTCTTGTAGGAAAAAGTTTGCATGGAGTAAAAACTGCCATTTTCTCGCGACATCCTTAAGTATGAATATTCACGAATATCAGGCAAAAGAGTTATTTGCAAAACATGGGCTGGCTGTGGCGCCGGGTACGGCAGGAAGTTCAGTCGAGGCCGTTACCGAGACCTTGGCAAAAATGCCGGAGGGACCACTGGTCGTGAAGGCACAAATCCATGCAGGTGGAAGAGGGAAAGGAACATTCACCGATGGCTTCCAAGGGGGCGTAAAGATTGCCTCGAATAAGAAGGAAGCCGAGGAGTTGGCCAAAAAGATGCTGGGCAATACTCTGGTAACCAAGCAAACAGGCCCCCAGGGGAAGCAGGTAAATACAATTTATTTCACGAAGGCATGTGACATTGAAAAGGAATATTATCTGGCCATCCTGATGGACCGGGCAACTTCTCAACCAGTTATCATTGCCTCGACAGAAGGTG
>Ga0209660_1000448_pt1 | contig 24545 bp, 11 predicted proteins | sample SaaInlV_100m_DNA_2_FD_184659 | JGI IMG/M metagenome (GOLD analysis project Ga0209660, IMG submission 184659) | Marine microbial communities from expanding oxygen minimum zones in the Saanich Inlet - SI072_LV_100m_DNA (SPAdes) (version 2) | ecosystem: Environmental > Aquatic > Marine > Intertidal... | reverse complement strand
CCTCCCATCCATCCAGGGAGGAAGCGGACTCGCGGAGAGACTGGAATACCTCATTCGAGGCTGTGTAATCCAAGTCAAAGGCAAAAGCTATTGTTGGCATTGCGCAAAAACGTATGATAAATTTCGGAAATACGAAAAGACTTTTTTTAGTTATTTTGTTATAAATACAAAAACAATGAGTATTTCACCTCCTTTAATTGACGTGGTTGCCTGAATTTCATCCAAAGCCTGATCATATGAAAAAAGCACTTGTTACCGGTATCACAGGGCAGGACGGCGCCTACCTCGCTGAACTCCTGCTTGATAAAGGCTACGAGGTCCACGGCATCATCCGCCGTTCCTCCAGTTTCAATACCAATCGCATTGACCATATTTACGATAACCCGAATCTGACGCTGCATTACGGGGACCTGACTGATTCTGTGCAGTTGGTAAAGCTTCTTTACGAACTTAAGCCGGACGAAATTTACAATCTCGCGGCCCAGAGCCATGTCCGCGTTTCATTTGATATTCCCGAGTACACCGGTAACGTGACCGGTATGGGGGCAATTCGCATCCTGGAGGCCATTCGAGAAGCTGGGTTGGTTGAAAAGGTTCGTTTCTACCAGGCATCCTCGTCTGAAATGTACGGTCTGGTTCAGGAGGTTCCCCAGACAGAGACCACCCCTTTCTGGCCGCGTTCTCCATATGCATGCGCCAAGGTCTTTGCCTATTGGTTAACCATAAATTTCCGAGAATCCTACAACCTGCACGCCAGCAACGGTATCCTGTTCAATCATGAGTCTCCCCTCCGTGGCGAAACATTCGTCACACGTAAGATTACACGCGCCGCCACAAGGATCAAGCTGGGTCTGCAGGATGCCCTCCATCTCGGGAATCTCGATGCAAAGAGAGATTGGGGGTATGCCAAGGAATACGTAGAAGCTATGTGGCTCATGCTTCAGCAGGATAAACCGGACGACTATGTCATCGCCACCGGCGAGACCCATACCGTCCGCGAGTTCTGTGAAGTTGTGTTTGAGCTACTTGACCTCGACTGGAATGAATACGTCAAGTTCGATGCCCGGTACGAACGTCCCGCCGAGGTTGAGCTTCTTATCGGGGATCCTGCCAAGGCCAAGAAGCAGCTTGGTTGGGAAGCCAAGGTTAAGTTTCGTGAATTGTGCAAGATCATGATCGATGCCGACATGGTGATTGCCAAGCAGGAGCTCATCCAGCAGCAGGCTCTCGAGAGCTAACACGGAACACCCAACCTTTTCGACCATGGGAGAATTTGGTAAAGTCTTCATCGCTGGTCACCGGGGCATGGTGGGGTCCGCCCTTGTGCGGAAGCTTCAATCAGTGGGGGAGAAGGACCTTGTTCTTCGCTCCCGCCAGGAACTGGACCTAACCAGTGAGGCCGCCTGTGATGCCTTCTATTCCACAGAGAAACCGGATACTGCCATCATTGCGGCGGCCCGTGTCGGTGGCATTCATGCCAACAGCACCTATCCGGCCGAGTTTATCCAGGAAAACCTCGCCATTGCCCTTCACAACGTGCATGCCGCTTATCGGCATGGCGTGCGCCGCCTTTTGTTTCTCGGTAGTTCCTGTATTTACCCGCGAGGTGTGGAGCAACCGATGAAGGAATCCGCCCTCCTTACCAACAAGCCCGAACCAACCAATGAGGCCTATGCCGTTGCCAAGATTTGCGGTCTCAAGCTTTGCGAGTTCTATCGCCAGCAATACGGTGTCCTTTTCCATTCCGCCATGCCGACCAACCTTTACGGTCCGGGTGACTACTACCATCCAGAAAACTCCCATGTGATTCCAGCCATGGTTCGTCGCATTCATTTTGCCAAGGAGGCCGGCGATCCCGAGGTTGTCATCTGGGGCACAGGGACTCCCCGCCGGGAATTCCTCCACGTCGATGATCTCGCCGAGGGCATTCTTCATGTTCTCCGTCTTGATAATCCCCCTGACTGGGTCAACATCGGTTACGGGGAAGATCTTTCAATCGGGGAGCTCGCCGAACTCGTCAGTAAGACAGTTGGTTATGAAGGGGAACTTACCTACGATACCAGCAAACCGGATGGGATTCCTCGTAAACTCATGGACAATACACTCCTTCGCGATACGGGTTGGACGCCATCCATTGGTTTGGAGGAAGGTTTGTCCACCGCCTATGGTGACTTTTGTACACGCTTGGCCGATGGTACACTTCGAATGTGATTTCCTATTGCTTCTTCAACCGGCCCCAGTGTTCTACCACGTTTAAACCCCTTCGATCCCTTAGCTAAGCTGTTTAGAGCGTATGCTTCACACGCATGAGGTCACAGGTTCGAGTCCTGTACGGTCCACCATCCTTTTTGTTATGTTCCTGTCGGTTTTGTTCAACTCAGCCTAGCGAGAACATTGTTACAAAGCTTTTGAAACTAAACTTGGGTTCCTTTGCTACCGGGGAACGCACTTCTTAAACGCGGTTCAATGTACCAGTATATCCAGCAAATGAATCGGTTTCGACGCCGAGCCTCTGCAGGATGCTCACGAACAGTTTCGCAAGCGGAGGTTCTTCTTCCACCACTTTACTATTCCACCCGGCATCACTTATGACTCCGGCACCGGGGAGGCTACCATCTTCACGAAGGCCAACAAAATTGAGATAACGGCCATTGGCAAACCCAAGGTTTTTTCCTCCCGCTGAAATAATTGGGTAATTTCGGGAGAGGTGAAAACTGCTGGATGCGGAACCGTGCATGGCAAAAGTATTATCCAACATGTTGCCTTCGCCAATTGGTTCGGTCGTATTCTTGAGTTTTGAAACGAAGCGCCCGAACTCCTCTGCCTGATAGCGGTTGTAAGTCCCGAGGTTTTCCCACCCGTCTTTCTTTTTGACGGCATGAGTCAGGCCATGAGCAGCGCCCAAATCCACGGCCTTGGAAAGCAAATCGTGCGGACCTCCCCCATTCTCTCTTCCCAACTGGAAAGTCGCGACACGTGTAGAGTCGCTCAAAAAGGCAAGATAGATCAAATCATACATGGTCTGAAAATATTGCTTCGCCTCTTTGGGGCCCGCTTCGAGATGCAGACTTGAAGAATCAACTTGAGGAAAAGGGGCATTCAACCATTGCTGGGCTTTGGTCAGTTTGACCTCGGTATCCCGAACCGAATCAAGATACTGCTGAAGAGTGTCTTGGTCGTGCTTGGAAATTTTTCTTCCGAGGGAACGGGTGTCTTCAATCAGAAGATCCAGAGCACTTTTCGATCTAGCCAACCGAGCGGATGCATTCTTGTCGCCGGCGACAAAAAGCATATCGAAAATTTGCTTGGGGCTATTCATCGCAGGAATGGCACGCCCTTCCCGGCTAAAGGATTGGGTTTGGGCGCCACGAGGACCTCCGATGCCACCATTTGTGGACATGACCAGAGATGAATGCCGGGTAAACTCACCAATGGATTCGGCGTATACCTGATCAAGGGATATCGAATTCCTGTAAGGGCCGTGTCCCTTGGTATCTGCACCAGTCAAATATTGGTCTGCGTTGGAGTGCCCGTGGACTCGCCTTACCGCGGGATGTGAAAGTCCTGAATATATCGTGATATCACTTCGTAAGGGCTCCAGTACATCCAATACCTTTGTTAATTCAAAATCCTTTTCTCCGCCGTGTGGAAACCAACTCCAATCTTTCCACGCCGGATCAGCCTTGACCGGTACACCAACCCCATCCGGGTGGTAAACGCTGAGAAAACGTTTGGGTGTTTCATTTGCTGGATTATCTGCCGCAAATGTTTCCAACCAAGGTAAAGCCAAGGCTATTCCGGTACCACGTAGAAATGCCCTCCGCCCGAGAGAGTTTGATTTGAAATCCATTGTCTGTTCCTTATATCTTCAGTATTCTAATAGTGCGCAGTCCAATTATTTACCGTTGAAAATACTACTACGGGTTAGCATGTGTATCAGGTCTGCAAGCCGGTCTCCTTTTTTTCTGAAACCTGCTGTTAAGTCTTCAATTTCGGCAAGGTCTGCAAAAGACAAGGGCCGACCAAGTGCATAAGCAGACATTTTGTGAACCATGGCACGGGCGAATTGATCCTGTCTTTCCTCGAGCAGATGGCGCTTTAGCCCGTCCATTCCCGCCAGGGGCTCTTTATTGAACAGCTCTGAGGTCGCGTCTACTGGTTTGTTCTTGATTCGTGTGCGGTATGATCCTGATGCATCATAGTTTTCAAAAGCAATTCCCCATGGATCGATCCTTGCATGACAGGAATGGCAAGCAGGGTCATTCCGGTGGGCTGAAATCCGTTCTTTCAAAGTCATTTTCTGGATTTCCGGATCGGCAAGGTCTACCTCCGGTACATTCGGGGGTGGGGGAGGTGGTGGATCATTGAGTATGCGTTCCAACATCCAGACCCCACGTTTAAGAGGGTGGGAATCCTTTCCATTCGAATTCATGGCGAGGACTGCGGCTCCTGTTAAAAGTCCGCCACGATTTTGTTTTATCTCGATGGGGGTTTTGCGAAATTGATAGCCGTAAATATTCCGAATGCCGTAGTGGTTTGCCAACCTTTCGTTGACCATGGCGTAGTCGGAATGAATGAATTCCATGATACTGCGATTGTGTTTCAGGACTTCTTCAAAAAAAGCTACAGGCTCTTCCTTCATGGCTTTCTTGAGCGATTCATCTGTAATGTGAGTCTGGCTATCCAGATCATCCAAGCCAAGCCATTGCCCAACGAAGTGCCGGGTGAATCGCTGGGACCGGGGGTCTGACAGCATGCGTTTGACCTGGGCTTCAAGTACCTTGGGTTCACTGAGTGTTTCTTGTTTGGCAAGTTTCTGCAGTTCGCCATCAGGTATGCTTGACCATAGAAATACGGATAGCCGACTGGCCAGTTCGTGGTTGCTGATTCGGGCTGGTTCAACTTTTGCTTTACCGGCTGCATGTTGAGTCAGGTACAGAAACTCGGGATGCGCCAGTACCGTTGCCAATACTTCCTGCATAGCTTCTTCAAACGTTTGTAATTCTGGTCGGTACTTTGCAAACAGACCCATAAACCGATCTACATCCTTTGTGGTTACTGGACGCCGCCAGGCTCGTTCCATAAACCGAACCAGTATTTCCCGACCATATTTTTCCTCGTCCCCTTTGTTCCTACTTTCAAAGAATATGTCCGTGTGTGTCTTCGGCGGCCATTGATCATGAAATGGAGCACTGATTACAATGTGATTGATGAGAACCTGAAGAGGTTCTTTCCCGTGGGCATTCGAGATATTTTTAATATGCAGGAATTCATCCCGTCTGGGAAAGGTTGTTGTCAGTTTGCGGAAGGGGTTCCGCTGGATGTCGGCCAGATGTATATCGAAGTGAATCAATTGGGGTTTGTCTGCTGATCCTTTTACCGGAATGTCTTTTTCACTGATGATATTGGAAAAATTTGCGTTGTTGCTGGTATGGGCACTCATACCTAAACGAAGGCTTGCATATTCATCAGGGTTCATTGAAGACCGTCCGGCTCGAATGCTTACCCGCATTACACCTTCGTCGGGAAGGAAACGATCCAAATTCCACTTTAATTCATTGGACTTTGGAAGTATCACCACAACAGGGGAATCTGGAAGTGTTTGGCCCACGACTGCATCGGGTCGGGGTGTCAACTTTCCGCCCTTGAATCGGGTGCCCTTGTTGGTTTTGGGGTTTACCAGATGAAGCTGGTTCCTGTTCCTGGCATAGCTTTCGTCATTTGTATTGAAGAATTTTGCTTTCTTATCGGCCGCCGCCTTTTCCATCTCTTCCTTCATCGAGATGATATAAGTGACCGGCTTGGGCCTCTCGCCACTCACTGTAGCCCTCTTTAGGGCCTTCAACCCGATTTTACGGTAGGTCTGAAATTGCATGGTAGACATTTGCAAAAGTTCAGAACTGTTTTTAAATCCATCCTCTGAATCCGTCTCCGGAGGAAGGTTTCTTGCCAAAGACCAAGGTAGTCCCAGCAGGTCTTGGAGCGCATAGTTGTATTCGTAGCGGGTGAGGCGGCGAAATGAAGAACGCCCTTTTTCACTTCGGGCTATTTGTGACGCGTACTGGATTTCTCTGGATAACCAATCAATAATTTCTGTTCGGCCTGAATCAGCTAATTGCGTCTCTTCATCCGGGGGAGGCATTTCTCCATTACTTAATACATCCATCACTTCAAGCCACCAATCCTTGTCACCACCATGGATTAAGTCTGGATTGAGCGTGTCGATCCGAAATTTCCCTTTCTGTTTCCTTGGTCCATGACATCCAATGCAGGCTTCTGTTAGTAGGGGCTTTATATTGTCTTTAAATAATTTCAGGTTTGCCCCAGGATTTTGAATGATTGGGAGTTGAGCTTCGGGTTTTAGATAGATCGAGTTAAGGGCCCCTGCCTCCCTGATTTCTTTCAGTGTCGGCGGAGAGCCCAGTTTTACCCCTGTGAAAGAGAATCCTTCCAGACAAATTTCAGAAAACTGGAAATGGGTGGCATTATGGGTTTTAAGGAATGTAAATCTGAAAAATGGGTAAGATGATTTATTATTCAATTTGTAAGAACGCGATTGAAGCCGATTATCAAACAGGGGTTGGTTGGTTTTTTGGTCTAATAACGTCCATTTCGCACCATCCTTGGATCCCTCCAGGACCCAGTCTTTGGGATCACGGCTTGGTTTATCATTTCCTGAGGTGATCGAATACTCCCTTATGACTTTTCCTTCCCCGGGGAACTTGGCCATCCATACCACCGGGCGGTTTTCATGTAATCCGCACCACTTTGAATTTTTGTTGGAATCAACGCTTGATAAAATGCCTTGGGCGCCTGTCGATAAATGTTTGCTGGGGGAGTATACGGTTGGGCCGGCAGCTTGTATTGCAACTGCCATAACCAGCGGGATGCCTGTAAATAAGTGTTTCAAGTTTTAATAAGGCTGTTATTTGATAACAAAATAGATTTTGGCCAAGCGATGAGGACAGCTATTTTAGGGATGTTGAATCTTCGGCAAAATATAGCTGTCACTCAAGTAATCCAACGACCCCGAAAGAGGTCGGATTCACCATCTTGTTGAGTAACCTTTTGTCGGCTCAGTTACAAAAGCCCAGCCATCTCTCCGGTGCTGGTAGCAAAGGATTCTAATGGAAGTCCAACTTGATGAAGGGCATTCAGGTACAGGTTGGGCAATGGGTAGTTTTGTTTCTGGTTAAATGCAAGGTGCCGTCCGTGCTTGAAACCGCCTCCGGCGAACAGTACGGGGAGGTTCTTGTTGTTGTGACTGGAGGCATTACCGAGATTCGAGGTGAGTAGAACCATTGTCGTGTCCAGTAAGGAGGATGATTTGAGTTTCCGAAGGAAGCGGGCCCATTCGTTAATTACTGCTTGTTCGACTCTTGCGAGTTGCTGGAGCTTTTCCTTATCCTTTCCGTGGTGACTTAAACCATGGTAGCCTTCGGTGATGCCCTTGACGCCTTTAAGCTTGGCGTTTCCAGGCATATGAAGGGTGACGAATCTGGTGGAGTCGGTCTGGAGTGCCATCGCAACGATGTCAAACATGGCACGTACAACCTCGATCGAGTTGTTGCGATCAGGTCTGGGGACTTTGGTGCCAGCATTGGGCTTTGGAAGGTGAACCCAGTTTTCATTTATTTTGAGCCGGGATTCCAGATCGCGAACGCTGGTGAACCATGCATCGAGTTTATCCTGATCTCCCGGGCCAAGTTCACGTTTCAAGGCACGGGCTTCTTCGCCGATGATGTCCAGGATACTGCGGCCACGTTGAATCAGTGCTGTCTGGCGTGCTTGTTCACCCGGTAAGTCGTCGATGAAAAGTTTTGCGAAGAGCTTGGTGATATTTTCTTCTGCGGGAATCATGGCACCGTTCTCCGTGTAGGATGGACTGGTGGAACCGCCGGTATTCAAGACCAGGGATGGGAAGCGGGTTTCATGGCCAAGATATCTGGCCATGAGCTGGTCAAGTGATATGGTGTTTCGAGAGGTGCTTCCCCGGGTATTGGGGCAGGCAGTCAGTATACTTCCTTCCGCGGTGTGACCTCCTGTGACTCGAGGGTGAGAACTGCCGGAGACGATCGTCATGTCCTTTCGCAAGTCCTGCAGCGGCCGCAGATAGGGAGCAGGCTTGTAGCTCGTACCTTTTTCCTTGGGGGTCCAGTTGGGACCGTGCAGGCCCAGTGCGAGGCTTGCGCTGACGAACCGTTTTGCCTTGGGGTGTTCTTTGGGGGGAACTGCGAAGGCCGGGGTCATTGCATCAAGAAACGGTAGTGCGAGACTGATCCCACCTGCCCGGAGCATATGGCGACGATCTAATTTCTTGTGAGTGCTGATATGGACGTTTTTCATTTTGTCTTAAAGATGGAGCTGGCGAGTGCGCTATGCATAATCTGACGAAGATGATATTCTTGTCGCTTGGACTGGGTTACAATCTTTTCAAGTGCGGGACGATCGCTGAAACTGGGTGGTGCGCCTGTCGCGTAGGTGAGGAAGTGCTTGGCAAAGCTTTTAGTAAGCTGGTCGGGTTTTTTGCGATAGATTTCCTTCCATTCAAGGATATCCTTGAAGTTTTTTCCTTCCGGGGTGGTGCCAGTTGGTGAAACCTTTGCGGATTTGCTTCCCTTGCCATACTTGCTCCGCCAAAGGCCAACTGGGTCAAAGTTTTCAAGTGCAAATCCGGCTGGATCAATTTTGCGATGACAGGCCGCGCAGGATTCATTGTTGCGGTGTTTGTCCAATTGATCGCGGATGCTACGGGCGCCACGAATATCGGGTTCGACAGCGGGCACTTCGGCCGGGGGGGGAGGTATTTCCATGCCGAGTATTCTTTCGGCAACCCACACACCGCGGACGACGGGGGAGGTCGTTGTCCCGTTGGCGGTAACTTTTAGAACGGCTCCATGGGTGATAAGGCCACCTCGATCCGCCTTGCCTAGCTGGATCTTCTGAAGCCCTTCTCCGGGTTGCAGGTCAAGGTCTTTGATGCCATAGAACCGAGCGAGTCTTTCATTCAGGAAGCTGAAATTTGAGGCGACGAAATGATGCACTGGCAGGTTTGTATGTAGGATTTCGCGGAAGAAGCTCCGAGTCTCCGCCAGCATGGAGGCCTGAACAATGGGGTCAAAAGTGCGATAGAGGTTGGTGTCTGGAGAGGTGAAATCTATGTCCTTGAGATTGAGCCATTGGTCAGTAAAGCTTGCAATGAAGCGTTGAGCATGGGGGTGTTCGAGAAGTCGGTCGATTTCTGCGTGAAAGACGGCGGGATCACGAAGGCGTCCCTTGTCGGCAAGTTGACGCAGGTGCCAGTCTGGCATTGAGTTCCAGAGAGCATAGCTGAGGCGGGATGCCAGGGCGTGGTCGTCGAGTTCTCCGGGCCTTTCGTGAAAGGTTAACAGGCGAGGGGAGCACAGGATGGCTCGGTAGGCGGCCTTGAGTGCGTCCTCTAGTGTGGCGTTTTTCTTTTCGATTTCCTTGTGCGCAATGTATATATATGGGGCAGCCTGCGCGGAGAAGACCGGACGGCGAAAGGCCACATTTGCGAATCGGCCCACAGTCTGAAACAGGAAGTCCTTTTTTTCCTGGAGACTCTGGAGGTTCTTTAGAGTCGAGGGTGGATAGCCTGCCAGCAGTCGTTGACTGATTTCCTCGGGATTGCGATTTGAGTGAATGCGCTCAATTTCAATACCGGCATGGGCAATGCCCTGGACACCTTGTTTGACGAGGTTGCGACCTTTATAGGATACGTTACCGCCACCGGCTCCTGTTGAGGCTTTTTTCAAGGTGGCGTCAAGAGGCTTGAGTTCGAGCATGTGCCCTTTTTGAATCCAGGCTTCGAAAGTAAGGTCACGCTTTTTATTTATGGCTTCGACTTGGCCTATGCTGTATAGCATTGGGGCTGCGGAGTTACATGCGCCGGAGCGCAGGGTGCCCCAGACCGGTTCATTGCCACGGGGGTTGATGGCGTGCACTTTTTTGAGGGTTACACGGTACCAGCCCGATTCAGGGACCTGCGTTGTGGGCATACGACCGTAGAACTGTACTTTGATGGGGTAGCTTATGGATTCCCCGTTCCTGTGTTCAGGTCCCCGGTAGTTTCCACCGCCATACCTACTGAGGTCAGGTGGTTGATGGAATGTCTTATATGGCTTGGCTTTGTCGAAAGCGAGCTTGAAGGCTTCTTCCAGAGCAAAATCGGCTGCGTTGAGATAACCGGCAAGATTGAAATGGGAGAATTGCTGGCTTTCGGCTACAGTCTCGAAACCGTTTGTTGCGGTTTCCTCTGGCAGATGCTCAATTAGGGGTATGTCTATGCCGAGCAGGTCCTGAATTGTATATTGGTATTCTCTCCGGGTAAGGCGGCGCACGTGTACATTGCCATAGCGGCTTTTTTCCTTGTGATCAATTTCATGAAGGGCATGCCCTAGTCTGGCACGGAAGGCTGCAAGGGTCGATTTATTGGGGCGGGCTTTTTTCACCGGGGGCATCTCGCCATAGTGAACGCGGTCGAGGATGCGGATCCAGATTTTCAAATTTGTGGGGTCCGTCGGACTGAACCCGATGGTTTGCAGGTCAAGCCCTCCCTCACTTATATCCCCGTCGTGGCAATCATAGCAATGTTTTGCGAAGAGGCTTTCGATTTCAGCTGGATAGGAAGTGCCTGCCCGCAAGCACGTAGCGAAAATTAGCAAATGTGCGGAAAACATTCTGATGGTTGGCTGGATAATTTGCACAAGAAAATTTTAGGGAAATAAAACCATAACGTTCGCAGACAGACAATGATTTGTCAGCGTTGAAATTGGACTATCATCTTCTCTTCAATCTGGAGCGTTCGGGAATCTTGATGTCGTTCCCGGTCGGTCGAATACAAGGGGAAATTTTCTTTATTCTGAAATCCAGTAAATACTTCATTCGAACCATCCTAAACATCTAAACTGTGGGGATGGAATGGCATCATGCTGACGCTATAAATGGCTAAATTATATTTATGGTTCTCTCTTACACTTAATCCTTTTGAACGAGGATTCACGATGTTGGGTCTCATGGAATCCGGGCATTGAAGTTGTGCTTCATTGTTGGGGTTGAAATGGTATGAGGATGGTCAAGCCAGTTTGTATTGAATATTCGCTTCAAGAGCTTGAGGCGGGAACCATTGAGAGCATGGGTTTTGATAGGAATTCATTTATTGAGGACGAGGGAAACATCAAGGCATACTTGGCTCGGGCGGAGGACTTTCCTCCGGTCCGGTTGATTCATCGTTTGCGACCCCTTATTATTGACGAGGCTGTTGCTCCCAAGGATATGATCATTTCAATCGTTGATTCAGATAATGGGAGGCATTTTCACTACAATATTGAGCAGTTTCTTGAGGATACCTTGGGGAAACATGTCCCTCATCCGCCCATCAAGGAAGAAGTAGCGCATTGGATACGCTCACTTTAGCGATTTAGTTGATTCCTTAAAAACAGTGTGCGCGGCCTCTCCCCAGAGACCGCGCACGTTATTGTCTGCTTTGTGATCCTGTTTTTTCCTTACCTAGTGGAAGGAAATCCCAAAGTTATTTAATTGTTCCCAGGAATGGGGCCGCGATGAATCTTTAGGCCAACACCATCGACATAGTGGCCATCAAGTTCCTTTGATTCCTGTGGGTCATTCTGGATATTTTCATGCGCAGCGATCCTTAAAATTAAAAAGCTGGCTTTCTTGGGGATGTTGAGCTTCGCGCCCAGTCTTTCCCATGTTGATGGATCACTATCGCTTTCAAGAGAATTCTCAACACTTGCTCGCCTGTGAGAGTTTATATTTCCATTTAGTGATGGCAGTTTTTTCATGTCACCGGTGCATGCAAGTATTGCCACGCTAAATTGGGTGTCGGTTTCAGGCCCCCCTTGAACACGATTGAAGAACGCATCGGCTTCAGCAACAAGTCGCGTCATGGGGTATTTTTTTCTTAGGTTTCGTATATCAATTGTCTGTTGTTGCAGGGATTGAGAAGTGTTTGAAAGGGGATCGAATACCTCTGATTCAGGATACGTTTGTTCAAATTTAAGCATAAATTCACCATCATATGGATGGATTCCTTGATCTGCCCGGGTTACCAATGCTCTATCTCCTCTCCAGATTCCGGTTCGATCAGGTATCCCACCAAATTCCACGAGAGTGTTTCCCTCAAATCCCGGCTGGGCTAAGGGTTGCTCGTAGATAGTTCTAAGAGCCGGAAACCTGGTAGGCTCTGAGACGATATTTTCGACAGACATTGGATCCAGCCTAAGGGCTTGATTTGTTTTAAGCTTGTGCAAGGCATTGGGTTCAATGACATCAACTTCACCTTCAAAAACATGCGTTTCCATATGCCCATCCAGATTGGCTGATATCCCAAAACGAGTCCCAAGATCAATGACTTCGCCGGCCGGGGTGTGAACCTTGAATCCTCTTGCTCCTTCAGGTACTTCTGCAGACAATTGACCATGATGCAGAACCATTTGATCCAGGGACTGTAGGTTCACTTTGGCCGGTCCCTGAAGAAGTAATGTAACTTTGTTGAATAAATTTAGTTCCAAAAGCCCTTTTCCAATGGCTAATTCTCCGCTTTTGATAAACTGCTTTTTCTCAAAGATTCCAGACTGTACAAGTTCGTTACTCTGAAATCCTACTCGGGCCAGATAGGTGTTTGGATTTAACTTGGTTTCAGACTTGGTATTGGTCTTGTCCGTCACTGTTTTATCCTTGTCCGCAAGGGTGATCAAAAGCCCGACCGCAAGGCAGGCGGCAGAACTCCAGGCCCATGGGAAATTTATCACTTTCCTTGAGCTGGTTTTTCCGGGCAATCCCTCTTCTGCCTGACCCTGCAGTAGTGTTTCCCGCGTCAGTCCATGAATTTCTGTTCGTTCCCAGAAAGTCTGCCGGGCTTCTCCTGATTCAATCAACAGGCTTTCAAGACGATTGCTTTCATCTTCATGCAGGTCATCATCAAGATATTTCTCAATCAGTACTTCAAGGTCCTCTTTCTTCATTTTTCGCAGTCCTTCCCTGTTATTTGGTTGGAGACACATTTGCGAAGTAGGGAACGGGAACGAGTCAGGACAAGGTATATCTTGTTCACTTCCATATTCATCTTCTTTGCAATTTCTGAAGGTTTGAGATTTTCGAAGTAACGCATGTTAACAATCGCTCTTGCATTGGGTGCGAGGATTTTCATGCAGTTCTGCATGGCATTAATCTTGATTTGCAAGAGTTCGCTTTGTACCTCAGGGGCGTCCTTGAGAAGTACTTCTGCAACTTCACTGGATAGCAGCTTTTGCCTCCTTTGTGATTTGCGGTTTCGTTCAATAATCTTGAAGCGTGCGATTGTGAAGACCCATCCAAGAAAGTTGGTCCCTTCCTTGTAGTGCCTTGCTTTATCGGTAACCACGAGAAAGATATCTTGAAAAAGATCCTCTGCCTCTGCGAATTCTGGTTGTAGGGAGTGCAGGAAATTACGGATAGCCGGTGCATTCCGCAGGAATTCCTGCTGGACGTGCGACTCTGGGTCTTTTGCCGTGTGCTTTCCATTTTTAGTCTCCCCATCAAATTGGGAATCATTCATCAAGGTGTTTTTCAGGTAGGTAATGACTTGAAGATTGAAAATCTTTCAGGTGCATCTAATTTTTATTTTTTAGCCCGGAAGCAATTTGTCTTCTTTTACTCTTAATACGTTCATAATGCTTTATGTTTTTCTCAATAAACATTGTTATTAATAACTTCCATAGGCATGTCTTATATGCCTAAGGTATCGGTCATCATTCCTACTTTTAACCGTCTTGGTTACTTGCCCCGATCCTTGGGTTCCGTCCTTGCTCAATCTTATGACGATTATGAATTGATAGTTGTTGATGATGGATCAACGGATCAGACGGTTGATGCGATTCAGCAGGATTATCCGTCTGTCAACTTGATCGAACAGGAAAATAAAGGGGTGAGTGCCGCCAGAAATGCAGGTATCCGGGCGGCGTCCGGTGAGTGGATTGCCTTGCTCGATTCTGATGACGAGTGGTTGCCCGGAAAATTGAATTCACAAATGAATGCCTTGGAGTCACATCCGGAGTATCGCCTTTGTCACACCGAGGAAATTTGGATTCGTGATGGTGTCCGAGTCAATCCCACCAATAAATATGCCAAGGTCGGTGGCCGAATCTTCAAAAGATGCCTGCCGCTTTGTATCATATCGCCTTCTAGTGTGGTTTTACATCGTGAACTATTTCACGATGTGGGTGAGTTTGACGAATCCCTTGAGGTTTGTGAGGATTATGATCTTTGGTTGCGCATTACCGCACGCGAACCGGTCCTTTTTCTCGATCAGCAACTTGTCAGGAAATATGGTGGGCATGATGACCAGTTGTCCACCATGCACTGGGGGATGGATCGTTTCCGTGTTCGTGCATTACAGCGTATCCTTGATGAAAATTTGGTCAGTGGAAATGACGCGCATATGACCCTTCAGACCCTTGTGGGGAAACTGGATCTTCTTGTCGAGGGTTCCCGCAAGCGGGGAAATCTTGATCTTCTCCATGAACTCGAGCCGCAACTTGAGGCGGCTAGGGAAAACCTTACACGAAACATTACCTACCAGAAAAAAGCCCGTTAACTACCCATGACAGGAATGTTGTCGTGCCTCTGGTTTCTCCCTATAGTTTAATAATTAGCATGCTGTTCACTTGTTGCCCATGAAGGTCCTTTAAGGCTCTGGATGCATGCCCAATTTTTTCTGAAACGATAGCTGGTTTCGTGTTGGATCCCTACAAACGAGCTAATGTGAATTACAGGAGAGACTCAACGCAGATAGCATTTTCAACGATTCGTTCTTTTTCTTTGCCACCATTTGGCAATGGAGAAGACTGTAGCAAAGATACCAAGCAATCCTAATGTTGCATAGTTTCGATAGCGAACCTGGGTGTCCCTTACACGAAGGCTGATAACTGGATTGTTTCCCGGGTAGCTGAAGTCCAGTTGACGACCGCCTTCCGGCAATTGGATGGATAGGGAGTAGGCGCTTGTCTTAACAGGCGTGTTAATCCCCCCATATGCAAATGGAATCCCGGCCCCGCCGCCACCAACCCCTCCGAACGGGTCCTTGTCAAGAGAGTGAATTTCAGATTTATAAGTTCCGTTGATGTTTGCATTTACCGGGTTCCTCGAAAAAAGATTGTCCGACTTGAATCCTTTCAATCCATCGATATTTTCACTGATTCCATTGGGGCTATCAAGTAACTGCCCAGACTGATTGCGGGCATTGGCGATATTCTTGCCTTTACCTTGATAGTATCGGTTCAGCCGGTTGTCTGCGAGGTTTCCCAGTTGTTGTGAAAGAAACTCCTGTCGCTTGGTAATCTGTTGGGCACGCCCGCTGAGATCCATGATGGTGCCCCCGGACAAAGTGAGTTCTTGTTGGTTCTCCTCAGCCAATTCAGCCGATTCATTTGAATGAAACTGAAAATGCTGCTCAATCGGCTGCCTGGTTGCAATACTCAGAAGCCCTTGTGCGGATTGCCCTTCTGCATGCAACTGCTGCCGTTGCTGAACCGCTGCCGCCTGCGAGATTTGTTGTTGGGCTTGTGGAATGGGTGCAGGCGCATTCGTCCTGCTTTGATTGGGCGCATTTTGAACTGTCGTTGTATTCAGAAGTTCGCTGTTGCTACTGAAATCGACATTGAGATTGGCAACCTGACCGGCTTGTGCACTGGAGACGAATTCCGGCAGCCTATTAAGCACACCGTTTCTATCCCATTCCGAGATGCCCGGGTTGACGAGGCTATCGTTAAGAAATCCATTCAATATGGCTATGTTTCCGACTTCACCATCCTTTTGTTGAAGCTGCTCGTTAAGGTTCTTTAGTATCACTTTTTGTTGGGATATCTGACGGTCAAGCCGCCCCCGTTCCTCGTCATTGAAATCTCTACTGTTGCGTTCCAGACCCTTCTTGTTAAAGTCGATTTGCTTTTCCAGGACAGCCAGTTCCTTTGAAAGGCTTTTCTTGAGATAATATCCTTTCTTGCCATAACGCATCTTCCTTGAGGAACTTGATGAAATGCGTTTTAGCTGGTCCAGCTTTGCCTCCACACCCAGTGCCAGCAATTCCGTCGTTCCAGCCACCGGATCCATATTTCCCTTCGGATCATGGTATTCAAAATCCTCCGGTAGTTGCAGGGACCAGTTTGTTCGCTTTACAGGAATGTTTGTAACCTGGATTGCCGGTGGTTTGACTTTTTCACCGGATTTAAGCTTCATGCCAAGATTGCCGGCGAAAAACAGCTTTGCCTCAAAGGGCAGGCCAGCCACAGTTGTTTTTACCAGGGGAATTGCCACGCGCCCCAGACCCGCGCCTTTGGGGTAGACAGGCTTGACGGGCTGGCCATCCACTTCAGCACTCCAGAGCCTCAGGGGTTCCGGTACCATCAGTTCGATGAATTGCTCGGCCCGGTTTTGTAGGGAGAGGGTCACCTCATAAACACATCGCCCTGACTTGCTGATAAAGGTACGCATCGAGAGAAGGTCAATGACTGCCTCAAGGCGTTTTGTCTCCTGGGCATAGGTCAAGGCTAGTCTGGCATCCCATCCCGGTTGAAAGCTCTGGTGAACGAATTGAAGAGAGCGGCGAATTGGCTCATCCAGCACATCCTGCTGTTCTTCCAGTGTGGCGGCCCTTATTCCGGGAGAACCCATTAACTCCAATTGATGACGAGAAAAATTCTGTACGGCAAGTATGGCACGGTAGCCTGCATCAGCATTCGTCTTCAGCTCGGGGATATCCAGAGTCGAAGTATCCGGCCCAATTTGTCTGGAAAAATTGACGCCGATGTCCACAAGGCCGGTGACCTCATTGACGAGGGATACCTCCCATTGGTGAAGTCCATCACCAATGGGTTTATGTTGAATGCCGCGTAACGCGGGAGAGACTAGGGCGACGTCCTTTGCGACAGTCTCAGGAAGCGTAAACCGCAATCGGTCCAGAGGGGACCCTTCCACGTTATATCGAAGACGGTAGGTGTAGTATGCCACCGTTTCTTCAACGAGCACGCCTGCCAACATTTCCAATCCCACCTTCGATGGTCGCTGGCTAATGCCAAGTTTCAGTGAGGCATCCATGCCATCGGAATCGTAAGCAAACTGAACCATGTTGACCTGTCTGGCATCCAGCCATCCTGAAACACTTGAGCGCGGGCGAGGGCGAAGGCTGTGTGATTCGAGCGTGCGTGCCTCAAGGGCCGGGGCCACCTGGACAGCGACTTGACCCTTTTGGTCCTCCATAAGTTGCCCTTCCGGGGTCGTCGCCCGAATGAGGGGAGCATTGAATGCCTGTAGTTTGGGTTCTTCGTTCAATAGTACGATGGCGAGGCTCGTTTTCAACCTGGCTACCCGATAGTCGACATGTAACAGATTCCCCATGCCTTCCTCCTGAATATGCCAACGTTCAATGTCAGGGCCCACCACGTTGAGTACATCGTAGCCTTGGGGGAGCAGGAATGAACTTCCGAAAATCAACCCGTCTTCGGCCTCTGCCGTCACATTGCCCAGAAGCTGGACTTCCTCCGGGGAGATTCGGATCAATTGTTTCAGTTCGGTCTTCGCCCTCCCGGATTTTCGCTCGACTTCCCACTTTAAGGCAAATGGACGGTAAGGCCATTCGTAGGAACCCTCGAACCTCGAGGTATCCGCGGACACATTCAAGGTCTGACGGGCGGATGCACGGTTGATTCGGCGACCTCCTTCGACAGAGTGTACCTTCATCCCAACGCCCATGGAGGTGTGGAGCTCCACCCGGCCAGATTCGCGGCCAACATCGCCGGCCCGCGGAAGCCAGATCCGTGATTCCACATTTTCCATGGGGAAAGGAGCAATCCACCGGAGTTGCAACTCGTGTTGCTTTTTTACTGCACGATGGAGTCGGACATCAACGGCCTGGAATAAGTTTCCATCCACTTGAACCTTGTTGGATGGACGATGGTCTCGGAGGTTGGCGCTCTGGAGCTCGCTCAAGCGTACCCCGAAAGGAAGAAGTACGTGAAACTGGTCCCGTTCCCCGCCTGAAAAACTGTAGTTTACAGTGGAAACACCAATCATTCCCCAGTGGAAGACGTGAACCTGGTGTGAGGTGGCAGCGGTCAGGGTACGGTCCTCTGAACCCGAGCCAACTTTTGGTCTCCATCGTAGATTTAGGTTTTGTAGATTTCCCACCGGCAGTTGCCATTCACTGTCTTTGCGGGTAGGTTGAAAAATGGTTCCAGTGGCTTCCAGTTCAAGTTCGGGGTCCAAAAGGTTCACATTTAGAATTGCGGCAGGCAACGCCGGTATCTTCAGGTTGACGCTGCCGGCGCGCCCCCGGATTTCAGGCTTGGTCACTCCCCGCACCTCAAGGATACCTTTGCCCTCATTTTTCATATGGAGGATAATGCCACCTTCCCTACGGGCCGCAACCGGTGCGGCGGCACCGTCAAGAAGCAACTCCTGCAGCGCCACATTTTCAAAGGGAAGTGGAAGGTCAACCACTCCGGGTGCATCGACTTCAACCGAGACTCGCAGCTTGATTTCAAATGTATCATCATTCACAAGCCGGCCTTCAAACACCGGTTCACGAAGAAAAACCCGTGCCGGTTTTTTGTGTAAATCCAGGGGTTCATTGGGATGGGCCTGATTCCAGAGCCTCACAAAATTTTCGTAGGGGAGAAGCACCCGCTCCTCCTGGCCACGAACATTCGGCCCCTCCTTCCCATAGGGAACAAGAATGGCTGGGTCCTCTGCCATGTATCCGTCCACGTGGAAAAGACCCATGGCAAGACCCCCCCAGGCAATCCGGAACAGCTGTCGGCGCAGGAAATGGCAGGCAGGGGTCTTGGCAAATAGTTTCCAGAGCCAGCACAGCAGTCTCCAGCCCAAGGCCCAGGATGGCCAAAGAATACTCCATATAAACGTGCCGATAAAGAACCCGTTGGCGAATTCACCCATGCCGGGAATCCAGAGAGTGGTCAAGGTTGACACCAGCAAAGCCAGCAACAGATAGATAGATTTTTGCCTAAAGGTCAGTTTCAACCACAACAAAAACCCAATTATGAGGGCCAATACCGTTCCAATGCCCGCATGATCGTTATGCCTTCCCTTGTGGGCAAACTTTACGATTAATTCCGGGTTTCCAAGTCCATGGAAATGTGTGCCACTCCCGGAAACGACGAGGTTGACTGGTAGCGTGAAGCGTCCGCGCATCCGGGTTTGACCAGTCTTGCCTGTTAATGTGCCTGCCAGGTCATAATCCTTACCAGCCACATCTTTGTTGGACATTTCTTTTTTGACTGGCCTGGTCGGTGATTTATTTGCCACAGGAGGCGGTGGGGATCCCTGTTTTGTCGGGACTTTTTTGTTCAGTTTTTCACCTGCTTTCTGTTCCTCCGCAGGCATCTCCATTTGAATTTGATTAAAGCTTATGATTCCAATATTCTCCATCTCCGTCTTTCCGTCTTCGATGGCATCCATCATTTGTTTTGGAGCCATTGCATCATCCACATTAGCCCCGTCCTTCCAACTGTTCCTATTCCTGAAAATTGTGAAGAGTGTGGGTTCCTTTAATTTAAATTTCCCTGGATCAGTGGTTAGATTGGAATCATGGTCCGAGAGGCGGTACCCCACCGGGGGAATCACCTCCCATCGGGTCTCGTTGAGCGGGACACCGGGAAGTTCCGGTGCCATCAGCTTCAAGTCTGAGAGGTCGCTTGCGTCTCCGTGTTTAAAAAATACCACTGATATTTCCACAGGTTCACGGGTCAATGGGAGAGGTAAAAGGATACCTTCCTTTCCTGATTTCGGCTTGACCGGTTCACCGGCAACCTGGGCGGACCAAAGTTCTGAATCTTCCGGGAGCCGTACTTCAAGGAATTGCCGGGAAACATTGGCGACCTGCCAGCGTGCCTCCGTTTGTTGTGATCCCCGAATACCTACCTGTGTCTTGAGGGAGGCTTCCACAGCAAGGATTGATGGGATTGCATAATTCTCAAGTGTCCCCGAGCTCAATTTAAATTTTACGCCTGCACCAGAGGTTGTCTCCGGCAGGAAACGATGTGCAGAAAGAATTCTTCGCGCCTGCACTGGAAGTTCCGGCAGGTCGATGGGGTCAACTTCCCGGGTGCCTTCTGACGATACTTCAATCTCAAACTCCTCTCCTGCTTCAATGGCGGCGAACTCTGTCAGTTGATCTGCACCGGCAAGTCGCACCAGGGGCAGATCGAGATTTGGACCGTCCTGTGCCAAATGAAATTGTACATTGATCTGAAGTGTTCCCTCGACCTGCTTATCCAGGTCAAGCTGCCAGAGATTATAGCGGGCAATCTGCGATTCGGAAAGGATGAGGGTCTTCCCGCCCGGTTCAACAATGCGCCTTGATGATAATCTATGCCCTTGTACGGACAAGTTGAGTTCCTGCCCCAGTGATTTTTCTGCAAGGACAAAAATGCGCCTCACCGGGGCACGGGACACCTCAACCTTGATGCGGAATGCACCCCGCAGGCTACCGGTCTGGATTGTGTATAATCCTGCTGAAGTGGCTTTCATTCGTGGGGCGGCACGATTTACTGTAAGTGAAATTGAGTTGTTATTTGTCTCAACATATCGTGCTGCAGATCGCACTTCGTTTATCAAGCCAAGCGCCCCCAGTTTCCCTACATTGATCTGAGACCAGTCCTCTGGCAGATTCCCAGGCTCCACCTCCAGGTGTCCCCTGGCGACAAAGGCCACCAGCCCCTTGGTCTTTGCTGCCTCCAGGTCGATAATGGGATAGTCTTGCATGATTGAGTCCACGTTGGAATTGCCGGACAGGAAGGAGCTCCATTCAGGGGGTATCCTTCGAAGTACAAGCCCAATGCTGGCCAGTCCCTCAGGCGGGATTGATTTTGCAAGGTTGATCCGCAGTTCCTGACCTTCCGGAATATCTTGTATCCGGTAGTCAAAACCTTCACTTTTTCCGTCCAGTTTCACGGAAGCCAATTCCCAATCCAGTTCCTTTGAGGGAAGGTTGAATACAAGATGTGTCATCTCATGGCCAACGGCCGTTACCTCGAACTGGCTTTCAAGTGACAGTCCTGAAGGTGCGGCAACCAGTAGCTGGCGTTCATCACTATGCCTTTCAAGGTCGACCGGTGCGAACAAGAGATTAAGTCCCCATTCATCGCCCCAGTGGAAAAAGAGACGCCCGTTGGATGAGGTCAGTCCATTGACACGGCTGGCAGTTGAAAGGTCCTGCCGCAGGGAGTTTTTCTTCGTCTCCGCCCGGAACGTGCGGGAGGTTCCGGGGTCGACAAGAAGATGTCCGCGCTGGAAATCCGCGTCTTGAAGCACGAGTCGTGGACCGGGCCATTCAAAACCGGCCGGCGGGGCATGTGCCCTGAATTGAATGGTCTTGGTTCCGGTGGTGGAGTTGCGCAAATCCACCCTCAACAACTGGGTCCCATCTTTATCGTCCTTGACCGACCATCGGACGAGATCCGGCGAGGAGATCTCGGTGACTGTCCAGCCCGGATCCATCCTGAAGGTAAACTCCCGGATCCCCTTGCGCAGGACTTGAAGGGTTTGAAGGGAATCCAGAACCTGTCCGGCGGGATCGAGTGTTATCGTGGTCGCGGAGTTCCCGATAAGTATGGCACGCTGGTCATCTCGATGGCCGTTGCCAATAAGGACGCCCTGTATGTTTTCATGCCCGCCGATGGCAAGTTCGATAGTGGTTTTACCGGCTACGGAATCGTAGTCTTCTCGAAGAACGGGTACATTGGTATGGATCTCCTGGTCACCCGAAACCATCAGGGTAAACGTGCCGGAGACTGCTCCTGGAATCCTTACATTGAAGCGGGTGCCTCCTCCCGGCGTTTCCTGCAGGGGTATGAAACCCTTTAGGGAAATGTGATGTGTCCCGTTACCGGGGAGCCGAATGTTAAGCTTGCCCTTGTCGCCGAGCCACAGGGGTGCGGCATTTTCTGAAAGCTGGATGCGGTCAAAGCCAATCTGCTCAAACGGGAGGACCAGGTCGATTGCCTCATTGGCAAGCGAGACAAATTCCAGATCGCCGGAAAGACGCAAATATCCGTCCTCCATGATGGTGCTGTAACTCGCCTTGCGAATGGCGGCAACCCTGGGTTTTTGTGACTGGTTTTCCCGGGCTTTTACCAGGGTCCGAAGGTTTTTATACTCCATGGCATCAAGGAGAACAGCCTTGGGATATTTGGCCCGGACGGCAGACAGGTCCTCGATGGGAATGTGGATGCGACCTGGTTGCTCGTCGGAAAAGAGGCCAAGCGAGGAGATGACAAGCAGGAATGCCTTAAAGAACAGTCTGGAGTCTGCTGGAGAGGCAACAGGAATTCCGGGTCTTGCCCTGGAGTTTGCGAGGGAACGGTTCATTGCTCGTCTTCCTTCTGATCACTGGATGTTCCTAACCCGTTATCGGGATCGGGTTCAGTTGTTTCCTCCGGTTTCTTCCTTGCCTCTGCATCAAGGAATTCAGTTCGCCCGGCTTTCAGTCTCCTTGGCAGGGACCAAAACAGCAACTGGCCAATCCATAGGAGAATGACAAGGGCGGACGGGAATAATATATGCCTGGCTACGGCTCCTGCATACAAGGGGTGGAACAGGTACCATAGGCCGGTCAATGCAATCAATCCAAGTGCCACCCGTACACGATCATGGTAACCAATCCTTAAAAGGGCAATTCCGGCGGCTATGACAAGGACCCATATGGTGACTGCCACAGTCTCCTTCCTCTTGAGATTGAGCTTCAATTCCGCTGCATCGCCCTGCTTTTCAAACTGGTGAAGTTTGCCCCTGGGGTCAAAACCGGAGGCGGTGTTGGTATGTCCGGAACCGGTTTCGTTGAAGATGCCCTGGAGGCCGCTTTCGTATTGAGGACGTTCAAAATTGCGATCATAACTGAGAAGCTGATGATCCTCGGGTGCCCACAGTCGCCACCACGTTCTTTGTACGGGGACACCTACGGGTAGGCGAGGGGCGGGGAGATTTTTGGATGTTGCCTTATCCAGTCCATAGGTGGTCTCAAGAACGATCTTGCTGACTTGGCCGGCGGAAGGTGGCAGTCGTACAATCCGTGAATCGTTATCTTCAGCGGCCTCAACCTGGATCTCCTTACCGTTGAGCATGAATGCATAGATGCGGGTGTTCTCCGGGAAGGTGACCTTTAGACGGTCACCACGATTGGAGGAGAGGAGGAACAGGGATCGCCCATTGAGGGCTCCGTCGCGCGCCAGGGCCTGTTCATGGATGGCGGCATTGATAATGGCTGTGTAGACCTCCGCATCTTTCTGGAGGACTACGGGGAGGGCCAGCTTGAAGGGTGGCTTGTCGCTACGAAAGGCGAGCACTGCATTTTTGCGGTGACTGGCATAGGGGATATCCCGGGGACTGGAGGGGTCTGCAGGTTGCAGGTTTTCCATCTCCGGCGTGCCGATGGCAAGGTTGGGTGCCTTGGCCACGGAAATGGAACCGCTCTGCCCGGCCAGCCTGCCGGCTGCAAAGATGGGGAATACGTTCACCGCGTCTCCTCCTTCGGCCAGGGCCTGAAAAGGCTTTCGCCAGTTTACACGCAGGTCATAAAGGCCTGTTCGCGGGGACTGAAGAACGATCTTATGATAGATCCATTCCTGTTCAGCTTCTGTTCCCTGGTCCGGTTCAGACTGGTCTTCGGGCAGGGATTCAATGCGGGGTTTTTCCTTTAGGTCGGGTCCGGTTATCTGCAGTCCGGCATCGGCCAGGCTGGCGGGATACTTCAGGTAAAATGTGTCCGCGGGAGCATAGCGAACCTGATAGCGGATAATGGCTTCGTGACTGACGTTTCCGGGGCGGATTTCAACATTGCGAAAAAACTCGGCGGAAACCTGTGCCGGCTTGACCGCAAGCTTGAATGTGGCTCCAAGGGGGGCATCCAGGTCAACGGTACTATAATTGTATGACATGACGGCGTTAAAGCCGCTGCCGGGATTGGGTTGACGTTTCCCGTAGGTTCGGACCGCATCCCTTAACGGCATGGACTTCAACTGTTGGAGGTTGCCTGTCTCGGCCCTGAGGGCTTCGGACACATACAGAATCAACTGTCCGCTGTAACGGTTTAGGTTTTCCTTTTTTGGAAGTGGTAGATTGAGTGTCACAGGGGCATCAGTGGCTGTCAGGGGTTTGCGCAATTGAACCTGGAGTTGAAGCAGGCCGCTGGTTTCCTTTCGCAGGGTTGCTGTCAGGGTGCGGTCACCGGCATCTCCCTGGACCTCGAAACTTTCGATTGTATTCTTTGGCCCGATATCCTCCACCTCCCAGCCTTCAGGCAGGGACATGGCCAGGGAGAAGACTCCTGCGCGCTCTATCTGGTAATTTAACTGCCCGTCAAGATTGAGGGATTCCTTGCCCACCCGAAGAGTCCAAAGCTGACGGAGGTTGATCCGGGGTTCCACCACACCGGTACGGACTTCTGCAGAGTAGTTGCCTGAAGTAAACCGGTAGGCGGAAATTCCTGAAATCTTGCGCCATTTTTCCGGTAG
>Ga0209660_1000431_pt1 | contig 24945 bp, 23 predicted proteins | sample SaaInlV_100m_DNA_2_FD_184659 | JGI IMG/M metagenome (GOLD analysis project Ga0209660, IMG submission 184659) | Marine microbial communities from expanding oxygen minimum zones in the Saanich Inlet - SI072_LV_100m_DNA (SPAdes) (version 2) | ecosystem: Environmental > Aquatic > Marine > Intertidal... | reverse complement strand
ATCTTTAATCTCATACTCGGTATTTGAAACCTTTGAAATTGAGTGATCTTTTTTACTTGTTGCATCTACTAAAACTTTTTTAAATGAAGTTGGTGCATCTGTTAATAAAACTTTATCTTGTGGTCTTTTAGGTCCAGAGATCGTTGGAACCACTGTGGACATATCTAATGAAATGGTATCCGTAAATTCTATTTCATCACTTGACCATAAACCTTGTTCTTTTGCATATTGCTCAACAACATTTACTGTATGTTGGTCTCTTCCAGAAAATTTTAGGTATTTTAATGTTTCGTCATCAATTGGAAAAAAACCACATGTAGCACCATACTCAGGAGCCATGTTTGCAATGGTTGCTCTATCTGCAAGAGTTAAATTTTTTAAGCCCTCACCATAAAATTCTACAAATTTGCCAACAACGCCTTTATCTCTTAACATTTTAACTACAGTTAAAACTAAATCAGTTGCTGTTGTTCCTTCAGGCATTTTATTTTTAACTTCAAAACCTATAACTTCAGGAATTAACATTGAAATTGGCTGACCTAACATCCCGGCTTCAGCTTCAATTCCACCAACACCCCAACCTAAAACAGACAAACCATTAACCATAGTAGTATGACTATCAGTTCCAACTAAAGTGTCTGGAAAAAGATATTTATTGCCTTCAAATTCCTCTGACCAAACTACTTTAGACAAATACTCTAAATTTACTTGATGGCAAATTCCAGTTCCAGGTGGAACTATTCTAAAGTTATTAAATGCTTGCTGTCCCCATTTTAAGAATGAATATCTTTCACCATTTCTTTCAAATTCTATATCAACATTTTTTTCAAAAGAATCAGATTTCGCCGATTGATCCACTTGAACAGAATGATCAATTACAAGATCTACAGCAGATAATGGATTAATTGTATTTGGGTCTTTATTTTTATCTTTAACGGCTTCTCTCATGGCAGCTAAATCTGCTACTGCCGGAATACCTGTATAATCTTGAAGCAAAACTCTAGCTGGTCGGTATGCAATTTCAGTGTTTGATTTTTTTGACTTTAACCACTCTTTAATTGAATTAATCTGATTTTTATTAACTGACAAGTCATCCTCGTATCTCAAAAGATTTTCTAACAGTACTTTTAAAGATTTTGGTAGTTTAGATATGCCCTCTAATCCATTTTGTTCAGCTTTATTTAGAGAGTAATATTTATAATTTGTGTCTTGTATTTTAATTTCTGAAAGTGAGTTAAACGAATTTTTAGAACCTGGTTTCATTTTTTTATATATAAAATGTTATTATGCTTAATAAAAGAAGCCCCGACATAGCATAATTAAAGTATTTAATAAATTTATCATTTGTCGCGAATTTCCTCAAAAATTTACCTATAAATGTCCATAATGTAATACTTGTCGAAGAAAACAAGAATGCAAGAGCTACTACTTGTGTTGCATGATTCAAATAATTTTCTCCCAGCTCAACATAAGATGAAACTACAATTATAGCTACCATCACACCCTTAGGATTTAAGTATTGAAAAAGAAAAGTTTCAATGAACTTTACTGGATTTTCTTTTTTGATTTCGTCAGAGGCTGTTGAGGATGCAATTTTGTAAGCTAAATAAATTAAAAAAACAGTTCCAAGATACCTAATTATAATTTGAATTATTGGAAATAATTTAAATACATTAATTAATCCAATTGTTAATAAGAGAACTAAAGAGGTGAAACCTAAAGTTGTTCCTAAAATATGTGGGATAGTTTTTTTAATTCCAAAGTTAAAACCTGAATAAGATGCAACTACATTATTTGGTCCAGGTGTATAAGCTGTAACAAACCAAAATAAAGATATGGAAAAGATTTCTGGATGCATTGATTAAGCTATTGGAAGACCATTCTCAGATTTTTGAGAAGGATGAACGAGAACAACTTTTCCTTCTTTATCTATTGATCCTAATATCAGCACTTGAGATACTATGCCTGCTATATTTTTTTCAGGAAAATTGCATACTCCTATTACTTGTTTTCCTTTTAAATTATCTTCATTATAATAATGAGTAATTTGAGCAGAAGACTGTTTAATTCCAATCTCTTCACCAAAATCAACTTCAACTACTAGAGATGGTTTTCTTGCTTTTTCATTTTTCTTTACAGAGACTACTGTGCCTACACGAATGTCTACTTTGTCAAAATCATCAAAGGTAATTTGTTCTTTCATATAATTAATATATAATAGTTGTTAAATATGAGTACAGAAAATAATTCAAAAACATTATTTGATAATTCAGTTCAAATTTTAACTGACCTGATAGCTTTTAAAACTATTTCAGGGGAAGATAACAGTTCATTAATTGATTATTGTGACGATATATTAAAAAAATTAGGTGCTACTTCTTTTAGAACTTACGATGATGAAAAAAAAAGAGTGAACCTATTTGCAACAATAAAAGCTAAAAACTCAAATAATAAGAAACCAATAATATTATCTGGTCATACTGACGTTGTTCCAGTTTCAAAAGGATGGAGCTCAGACCCTTTTACCGCAACAGTCAAGGGAGATAAATTATATGGAAGAGGTTCGTGTGACATGAAAGGATTTATTGCTTGTACTTTAGCTTATGCTCCTATTTATTCTAAATCAAATTTAGATCGGGATATTCATTTCTCATTTACGTTTGATGAAGAAACAGCCTGTCAGGGAGCTCCAATATTAATAGAAGAGTTAAAACAGAGAAATATCAAAGATGGTATTTGTATTATTGGTGAACCTACTAATATGAAAATTATTGATGCTCATAAAGGATGTTACGAATACACAACTTATTTTAAAGGTCTAGCAGGTCATAGCTCAGCACCTCACAAAGGTGTTAGTGCTGTTGAATATGCATCAAGATACGTAAATAAATTAATTGAATTAAGAAAAAAATTAAAAGATAGAGCTCCAAAAGATTCTATTTTTGATCCACCTCACTCTACTCTTTCAATTGGTGGTGTGTTTGGAGGTATTGCTCACAATGTAATAGCAGACAAATGTCATGTAAATTGGGAAACAAGACCAGTTGTTAAAGAAGATGGCGTATTTTTAAATCAAGAAATCGATAAATATGCAAATGAAATATTGTTACCAGAAATGAAAAAAGTTTTTCCTAATGCTTCTATCGAAAAAGATATTATTGGTGAAATAGTTGGTTTTGATAGAAAAGATAAATCAGATGCCTGTGAGTTAATTTCAAGTTTAACAGGTGATAATTCTAGACAAGTTGTTTCATTTGGAACTGAAGCAGGTTTGTTTCAAGAAATTGGTATTAGCACTGTAGTCTGTGGACCTGGTTCAATTGATCAAGCTCATAAAATTGATGAGTTCATTGTCTTAGATGAGCTTAAAAAATGTCTGAACTTGCTAGATGGTATTAAGGTGGAGTCTGTTTCAAATTAATAAATTGTTAACCAATACAAAGTAAATTATAAATTTAACATGTCTAAAAAAGATCCAAGAAATATGATTGGGTATGGTGCCAAAGATAAAAAGATTAAATGGCCTAACAATGCAAAGATAGCTGTACAGATAGTTTTAAACTATGAAGAAGGTGCTGAAAATTGTGTTTTAAATGGTGACAAACATTCAGAAGTTTTTTTATCTGAGATTATAGGGGCACAACCAGTTAGAGGCAGGCATATTAACATGGAGTCTCTTTATGAATATGGCTCTCGAAGAGGATTTTGGAGATTACATAAAATATTTAAAGAAAAAAAAATTCCAGTTACAATTTTTGGAGTTGGAATGGCTTTGGCAAAAAATCCTCAAGTATGTAAAGCTCTAATGAGTTCAAATTACGAAGTAGCCTCTCATGGATGGAGATGGATTGATTATCAAAACATTAAAAAGTCTGAAGAAAAAAAACATATGAAAATGGCAATTGAAACTCATAAAAAAATATTTGGTAAAAGACCTCTAGGTTGGTACACAGGAAGATGTAGTCCCAATACTAGAGATTTAGTGTTTGAAGATGGAGGTTTCTTATATGATAGCGACTCATACAGTGATGATTTGCCTTATTGGGAGACAAGAAAGAATAAACGACAACTAATCATTCCATATACACTTGATAATAACGATATGAGGTTTGCAACAAATCAAGGTTTTAACACTGGTGATCATTTTTATTCCTATTTAAAAGACAGTTTTGATGCATTGTATGAGGAAGGTAAAACTAACCCAAAAATGATGTCTGTAGGATTACATTGTAGAATAATTGGCAAGCCTGGGAGAGTGCAAGCTTTGAAAAAATTTATAGACTATATTAAAAAACATAAAGATGTATGGATATGTAAAAGAGTTGATATCGCTAAACATTGGATTAAAAACTATTCTAAATAATGTCAAAAAAAATAATATTTACAAACGGATTAATTGATCTAGCGCAACCAAGGTTGGGATCAAAAGTAATATTTAGAACAGATGATTTTTTTGCATCTGCTAACAGAATTATTGACCCCTCTACACCTGTATTTAAGGACGGATTGTTTGATAAAAATGGTAAATGGATGGATGGTTGGGAGTCGAGAAGAAAAAGAACTCCTGGACATGATTATTTAATTATTAAATTAGGTAAACCTGGTTCCATTTTAAAAGTTAATGTTGACACATCTCATTTTAATGGAAATCAACCTTCAATGATTTCTATCGATGGTTGTAATTCAAAACCAAATAATACCAAAAATTTTAAGTGGAAAACTTTAGTAAGTAAAAAAAAAACTAAAGCAAATAGTCCACATATTTTTAAAACTTCATCCAAATCAGTTTTTACACATATTAAATTAAATATATTTCCAGATGGAGGTGTCGCAAGACTAAGACTTTATGGAAGTATATCTAAAGAAAATAATAATTTTACAAATAAAACTATTAACCTTGCATCTCTTTTAGATGGCGCATCAGTTATTGCTTGTAATAATGAACATTTTGGTAAGGCAGAAAATATTTTAGCACCAGGAAAAGCAAAAAATATGGGAGATGGCTGGGAAACTAGAAGAAGAAGAGATAAAGGGTTTGATTGGCTTATATTAAATTCTATTGATGGTGAAAAAATTGATAAAATTGAAATATCAACTCATCATTTTAAAGGAAACTTTCCAAGTCATTGCTCTTTACAGGCAGCTTATATACCGACTAAAAAATCTTCATCTTCAATTGTTAAAAACTCTAATAAGTGGAAAACATTGATGAAAAAAACTTCTTTAAAAGCTAACAAAACACATGTGTTTAAAAATAAATTAATGAAGAATGATAAAATAAATTTTATTAAGATTAATATTTTCCCTGATGGAGGTATTTCTAGATTTAGAATTTTTGGTAAAGCTAAATAATGAATATTACAATTACCCCAAAAGAAATCACTAAAGAAAATTTTTCTAAGTTTGGAGATATGATTGCAACAGATGGTATCAATCCAATAGAAATAAATGAAGGCTTTGCAAAAAGATTTGATGGCATAGCTAATCTTAATACCTCTAAGGATAATGGAGAGACAACTATTTGTATTTTTTCAGCCCTTAAAAGAACTTTTCCTATGAAAATAGATATGATGGAAAAACATCCTTTAGGTAGCCAAGCATTTATTCCAATGAAGCCAACTACCTTTTTAGCGTTTGTTGCACCTGCAGGTGACAAACCTGATTTAAATAAAGTTGAGTCATTCATTGTTCCGCCTGGCATAGGTGTTAATTACAATGCAGATGTATGGCATTTTCCTTTAATCTCTACTGAAGATATGAATTTCTTGGTTGTTGATAGAAAAGGATCTGGTGACAACCTTGTTATTAAAAATTTTGATAAAGAAGAAATAGTTTTAAAATACTAAAGCCCGCAACATTTCTGCAACGGGCTTTATTGTAATTTACTTTTTATTTTTTAGATATTGCTAGATGAACTGCAGCACCTAAAGATGCTCCAATTATCCAAGCATAACCTCCACCGCCACCTAAGTTAGCGAAGAAGTCACCTAAACCTAAAATTAAAATGTTTGGCCAAACAGTACCAACAGCAATATAACCTGAAAGTACCCAAGCTAAAATTGCTTTATGGTTAAAGCCACCATTGTAATGATACTTAGCTTTTTTACTAGCATCAAACAATGCATCAACATCTAATTTTTCTTTTTTAATTATGTAGTAATCAGTAATCATAATACCAAATACTGGAGCAAGAATTGCACCTAAAGTATTAACAAATGGAAATAAACCCATTTGAGTAATAACAGCAACCCACATTCCACCAATTACAAAACCAAAACCAGCAGTTATTAGTCCACCAGTTTTAAAATTGATTTTACTAGGCATTAAGTTCGCTAAGTCATACGCAGGAGGTATAAAGTTTGCAACCATGTTAATTCCAACTGTTGCAGCAAAGAAAGCAAATGCGGCAATAATTGTTAAACCTAAGTTGTCAACTTTCGCAACCATTTCTGTTGGACTTGAAACATACTCACCAAAAATGGCAATTGTTCCACCAGTAATCATTAAAGTAATGAAAGAGAATAAAATTACGTTTCCTACTAATCCCCATAGGTTACCTTTTTTCATTTCGTCTTCATTTTTAACAAATCTAGCAAAGTCACCAAAATTGATTACTACAGCTGCAAAATATCCAACCATAATTGAAAATACTGCTAAGAAAGCTCCAAATGATCCCAAACCTTCGAAACCACCAGATCTTTCACCACCAGAGAATATAGTTCCAACCTCAGAAAATAACCCTCCACCAGCTTTAGCCCAAATAACTAGCATTAAAAGTATCATTACTGCATAAACAGCAGGACCAGCAAAGTTTAAGAATCTTTTAACAAGATCTACACCTTGCCAAAATAAATAAACTTGGAATGCTGATACAAATATAAATGAAACCCACATTACACCTGTCATACCAAGAAACATAACTTCGCCTTCCATTCCTGTAATTCCAGTGATTAAAAGTGCTACAGCAGTTGATGCTGCATAAGTTTGTGCTCCATACCAAAACATTGCAACAAGGCCTCTAGCCATTGCTGGAAAGTTTGCTCCAAAAACACCCATACTGACACGAGCGAATACTGGATATGGAATTCCATGTTTTACACTTGGTTTACCTGATAAATTCACGAGCCACATAATAAAAAATCCTGCAAGAATTAATGCAGCAAATACAGCCCAACCATTTAGTCCTGACGCTAAGAATAAAGATGCTGCCAAAGTATAACCAAATAAACTTTGAACATCATTTGCCCACACGTTAAAGATTTCGAACCATCCCCAATTTTTTTTAGCTTTTGGAGTTGGAGCTAAATCTGAGTTGTAGAGTTTTGACGATCTACTCATATTTTTCTCCCTTTTTTTTGTTACAAGTTGAAGTAATCTTTAATTACATCTTCCTATTCTGCGACAGTATGTACTTTGAATAATAACTGTAAACAAAAAAAATACTAATATGTGTATATAATTACTTAATTAATGTAAAAAAACCTATTATGATCACGAAATAAGTATAGTTTTCAATTATTTGAGATTATTCGTTCCAACCGCTAACTGCTTTAACTTCAAGATATTCTTCAAGCCCTAATTTTCCTGCTTCACGACCAATTCCTGAATGTTTGTAACCACCAAAAGGTGCATCAGGTGCTAACCCAGCACCATTAATATCAACCATTCCAGATCTAAGTTTTCTTGCAACTCGGTTTGCTTTTTCTTGATCTTGAGTTTGAATAAAATTTAAAAGTCCATAAGGTGTATCATTTGCAATCGCGATTGCTTCTTCTTCTGTCTCGAACGGTATAATCGATAACACTGGCCCAAAAATTTCTGTTCTTGCAATTTGCATTTGATTATTTACATCAGCAAAAGCTGTTGGTTTAACAAAATATCCTTTATCTAAACCATCTGGTTTACCCGTTCCACCAGCAACTAATTTTGCACCTTCATCAATTCCAACTTGAATTAATGATTGAATTTTATCAAATTGAGTTTTTGAAACAACTGGACCTATATGATCACCCTCCTTTGCTGCAACATCAACTTTCATAGAATTAGCAAAATTTTTAACTCTTTCAACTGCTTCATCATACATTGATTTTTCAACCAACATTCTTGTTGGAGCATTACAAGATTGTCCTGTATTTCTAAAACATCTTAGTGCTCCTCTTTCAACAGCCTCAGCATCAGCATCTTTAAAAATAATGTTTGCTCCTTTTCCTCCAAGCTCTAAACTTACTCTTTTAAAATCTTTAGCTGCATTCTGAGAAATTAAAGCTCCAGCTCTAGTTGAGCCAGTAAATGATATCATATTTATATCTGGGTGACTTGTTAAAGCGTTTCCTGTAACTGCTCCATCTCCATTAACTAAATTAAAAACACCTTTTGGTAATTTTATTTCATCAATCATTTCAGCTAATATCATTGAAGATAAAGGAGCTATCTCAGACGGTTTAAGTACCATTGTGCATCCTGCTGCAATCGCTGGAATCACTTTTAGACAAGTTTGATTCATTGGCCAGTTCCACGGAGTTATTAATGCACAAACTCCTTTTGGCTCATGTAAAATATTATTATTAAGAGCATGTTCACCTAATTTTGCTTCAAATGTATATTCTTTTAAAACTTTTATATAAGATTTTATATGACTTGCTCCAGTTCCAGCTTGTAATTGAGTTGAAAAATCAATTGGTGCTCCCATTTCAAGAGTTATTGCTTTGGCCATTTCAGCCCATCTTTTTTTATACACAACGTACAGGGCTTCTAAATATTCTAATCTTTCTTCTTTTGAAGAAAATGCCCAAGTCTCGAAAGCTTTTGTTGCTGCAACTACAGCGTCATTTACATCTTCAACTCCACCTAAAGATATTACTGCGCATTCTTCTTCTGTTGAAGGATCTATTACTTTTAAGTCATTAGGTTTTTTTGGAGAAACCCATTCACCATTTATATAAAATTTTTTCTTATCTAGCATTTTGAGAAACTATCCTTTCTTTATGATTTTGCAAATAAATTTGTTAATTCGTAAACAATTGTTGCAGCCGCCAATGATGTAACTTCAGCATGGTCATATGCTGGTGAGACCTCAACCACATCAGCAGAAACTAAATTTAATCCTGAAAGTCCTCTTAAAACATTAACCATCTCTCTTGTAGTCATGCCAGCAATTTCTGGTGTGCCTGTTCCAGGAGCAAAAGCTGGATCTAAAACATCTATATCTATTGATAAATATAAAGGATTGTTACCTACTCTTTTTTTTATTCTTTCTGCAATTTTATCAGTACCTTCTGTTTGAAATTCATCACAATGAATTATCTTAAATCCAAAACTTTCATCATTTTTAATATCATCCCTACTATAAAGTGGACCCCTAATCCCAACATGCATTGAAGCATCATCTAAAAACAAACCTTCTTCTCTTGCTCTTCTAAATGGAGTTCCATGTGTATAGGGTGCTCCAAAATAAGTATCCCAAGTATCGAGGTGAGCATCAAAGTGGACTAAGGCAACTGGTCCATTACATTTTTTATTAATCGCTCTAAGAAGTGGAACTGCTATTGTGTGATCACCACCTAAACTAATTATACCACCTACTTTATTTAATAAATCTGTTGCCCCAGCTTCAATTTGTTTTATAGCTTCATCAATACTAAATGGGTTACAGGTAATATCTCCAGCATCTGCAACTTGTTGAACTTTAAAAGGTTCCACGTCATAACTTGGATGATAATTAGTTCTTAAATGTCTTGAAGCCTGACGAATACTTTGTGGGCCAAATCTTGCCCCAGGTCTATAACTTGTGCCAGCATCAAATGGTACTCCGACAATTGCAACATCACAACTTTCAACATCTCTTAGCTCTGGTAATCTTGCGAAAGTTGATGGGCCTGCAAACCTTGGAACTTTTGTTCCACTCACGGGTTGAACTGGGTTTTTATTACGTTCTTTTTTCATTTATAAACAAAATGTACCACATTCTTTTTAAATCGAATATCATCTAAATTATGCATATGAGGATTTTTAAGCTTGTTTTAATATTATTTTTTTTAATAACACCTGTAAAAGCTAATTCTATTTACAATCTAATCAAAATACCAAATTTAGAAATTTATGAATTAAAAACTACGAATAAACTGAAATATTTTTATGCAGCCAAGCCTTTTAGACTTGGGGTTCAGAAAAACATTTCTTGCATAAATTCTAACAAAAAAACTTACGATAAAAAATATCAAACTATATCTAAAAATTTGAGCAGATATTCAAAAGAATTTTTAAAAATAATTAATCTTAAATATATTGTAATGTGTGAAAACCTATCTATTTCAGGAATAAATACAGCCGGAATTCCAGATCATGTAATGAAAACATTAATTATAGATCTAAAATTTAATGAAAAGTATTTTGAACGAGTAATTCACCATGAATTATTTCATATTATTAACGATGGTTTTAAAGATTTATTTGATGAAGAAGAATGGAAAAAGTTTAATCAGCCAAATTTTAAATATGCAGATTGCTCCACTTGTTCAAAGAAATTAGGTCTTGAAACCTATAAAAAAACAAACGGTTTTTTTACTGAATACTCAATGACAATTCCATCTGAGGATATGGCAGAAGTATACTCGCATTTAATTATGGGAAATTATAAAAATTCAAATGATAAAATTCTTAATAAAAAAATCAAATTTATAAAAGATAAATTAAAAGAAATTGATAGCACATTTGTATTTAAGACATGATTAAAAAAGTTAAAGCCTCTCTACATGAAAAGTTAATTTTAATATTTCTAATATTATTAGGAATTTTTGCTCTAAGTTTTACAATACTAATAAAAAATAAATGTCTGTTTGTAAAAAATTTTGATCCTCAAAAAATTAATTATTCAAAACCAGAAAATATTGTTATGCTTAATGCTGAATGTGGAAATGTTATCATTGAACTTTATCCTGAAATATCTCCAAATGGAGTCGGGAGATTTAAAAAATTAATTAATTTACAAGCATATGATAATGTTGCTTTTCACAGAGTAATTAAAGATAAACTAGTTCAAGCTGGAGATCTTGAGTTTGGTAAAAAAGATCAATTAGATTACGGAAGAATTGGAACTGGAAAATCAGGTTTTGGTACTATTAAATCAGAGGTTGACGCTGAATTTAATTTTGAAAGAGGTACAGTTGGTTTAGCAAGATCTTTAAAATATGATACTGAAGATAGTCAGTTTTTTATTATTCTTGATGATGAGCCATTATTTGAAGGCGAATATACTCCTATTGGAAAAGTTATTTATGGTATTAAAGTTTTAGAAAAAATTAGATATTCTCATAGATCTGAATATGTCCTTAGACCTGATTTTATAAATACAATTAAAATGTTTAGATAAAATTAATTAACTAAAGGTTTGCCTGTTGCAAGTGTATGCTTAATTCTATCTTGAGTTTCTTTGGTCTCAATTAATCTCATGAAAGCATCTAATTCTAATTTATATAAATCATCTTCTGATAATGCTTTGTCAATTGAAGTGTCTCCACCACTTACTACATGGGCTAGTTCTTGTGCTACTTTTAAACCATGATCTAGGATTACCTTGTCATTATATAATTTATCTAAAATCTTATTCATTTCAGGAAGAACTGTTTTTCCTGGAAGATTAAATTTTGTCTCTAATGGAGCTTTAAAGTTTTTATTATTATTTAAAATTTCTTTTGAAACCTCAAGCAAACTATTTCTATTCATAATTTTTTTGTCTTCAGGTTTTAAATACTTCATAGGTTCTGCCTCAACTGGTGAAGTGGCCGTTTTGCCGTATCCAATTATATCAAACACTTTAAGAGGTGCATAATTAGGATCTTTTTTAGCCTCTTCAGTATCAAGCCATCTAGCCAACATTTCTTTACACCCCCCTCCAGCTGGAATTAATCCAACAATAGTTTCAACTAAACCGACAACAATATTTGTGTGGGAAGCTACAAAATTACTTTGAACCATTACTTCAAATCCACCACCAAGAGTTAGGCCAGAAGGTGCTGAGATTACTGGATGTTCAGAATATTTTAAGTGTTTACATGTTTCTTGAAAGTATTTAATAAATTTTTCAATTGATTTGAAATCACCTTTGTTCGCAAAATCCATCGTGTAGGTTAAATTTACTCCAGCAGAAAACTGCATACTTTCGTTAATAATGATCAAAGGTTTATCAGTTGCTTTTTTAAGAGCATCCATCGAGTCATAATCAAGTGCATTAGCTTTAGTTGTAAACTCAACAATATTGTAATCATTAAAACGATAAATCTGGGCTGAGTTATTTCCATCAACACTGATTGCTTTCTTTTTAACTTTTCCTAATGTTTCAATTTCAGTATACTTTTGTCTAGAGCCATAAAAATCTTGATTTTTATTTTTAGATAAATTTTCTAGAAACTCATTTCCTTCAAATGAATCTATTTTATTAAAAAAGTTTTCAACACCAATTTCCTCTAGCATTTCAAACGGGCCTTTAGTCCAATTAAAGCCTAATCTCATTGCTTCATCTATGTCATTAAAATCTTTAGTAATTCCAGGCACTAAAGATGATGAATATTTTATAATTTTTGAAATAACAGCCCAAGCATATTCACCAAATTTATCATCTCTTGAAATCAAAGAATTTAAATCAACCATTTCAGATCCAATATTAATTTTTTGACTTTTTGAAAACTCACCAGTTTCAAGATTAATTGCTTCCATAACCTTAGTTGCGCCAGTTTTGTTCATTCTATAAAAACCGCCCTTACCTTTTCGACCAGTATAACCTGTTTCAATCAACTTTTTGACAAGAGGGATTTCTTTAGCAACTTCTTGAAAAGGATCATTTGCTGACAATTCCTTAATAAAACTTTTGAGAACATCTGCCATTAAATCAATTCCTATTAAATCATAAAGGCCAAAAACACCTGTTTTTGGAATTCCCATAGGTCTACCAAAAATTGCATCTGCTTCTTCGATACTGAGTTTAATTTTAAAAGCTTCGGTCATTGCAACTTGCATTGCAAAAACACCTATTCTATTTCCTAAAAATCCTGGGGTATCATTACAAACAATTGCTCCTTTTCCAAGCTCCACTTCGCAAAATTTCTTTAAAGAGTTGATTTTAGCTAAATCATTATTTTCATTTTTAACAATCTCTAACAGACCCATGTATCTAACAGGATTGAAAAAGTGAGTGATACAAAAATCTTTTTTTTCTTCTGATGTTAATTTTTCAGACAAAACTTTAATTGGAATAGATGATGTATTCGATGAAACAATCGCTCCTGCTTTTCTATCTTTAAATATTTTTTCATAAATATTGTGCTTAATATCAATCCTCTCAACTACAGCTTCAACTATCCAGTCAGCTTCTTTAACTACATCAAAATTATCATTAATATTTCCTATTTTAATATTTTCAATTTGTGATTTATCTAATAGCAGTGGAGGTTTTGATTTAAATATCCTATCTCTCGCTTTTTCAGAAATTTCAGTTGTAAGGTCTAACAATGTAACAGGTACATTTGCATTACATAAATGAGCAGCTATTCCGCTTCCCATAGTTCCTGATCCAATGACTACAACTTTTTTAATATTCATATTTTAATTTTGAAAGAAAATTTATATTGAAAAAATATAATTAAGTAAATTAATTATCTATTAATTCCTCTTAGTCTCTCAGACCTTCTTCTTAAAAGCTCTGCACTAACCAAGATTAAAGTAGACATAATAATCAAACATGTCGCAACTGCCATAATAGTTGGGCTTAATTGTTCTCTTAATCCTACCCACATTTGAATTGGAATAGTAGTGTTTTCTAATCCAGCTAAAAATAGTACAACTACAACTTCATCAAATGAAGTCACAAAAGCAAACAAGGCTCCCGAAATAACCCCTGGCATAATTAATGGTAATGTAATTTTCATAAATGTGTTTACAGGATTACTTCCTAAACTTGCTGCAGCACGTGTTACACTATGATCAAAACCAGTTAATGTTGCAGTAACCGTGATTACTACAAATGGAGTTCCCAAGATTATATGTGATAATATAATTCCTGTATGAGTTGCGGCTAAGCCAACTTTTGCCATGAAGAAAAATATTGCTGTACCTGAAATGATTAAAGGAACAATCATGGGTGAAATTAGTAAAGCCATGAATGCAGCTTTATATGGCATATATCTACTGCTTAAACCTAATGCAGCAACAGTTCCAAGAATAGTTGATCCAATTGTTGCAAAGAAAGCAATAATTAAACTATTTTTAGTAGCGAGCCCCCATGGGTTTTTAGTCCCATAAATCATATCTTCGTACCATCTTAGAGAGAACCCTTCAGGATCAAGCGCTAACATTTTTGCAGAAAAGTGAATGTATTGCTCAGCATTAAATGAAAGTGGTAATATTACAAATAATGGTGCTATCAAAAAGAAGAAAACTAAACCGCAAAAGAACAAGTATGTGTAATGCCAAATTCTGTAATTCAATTGCGTATGTTTTGGTAATGCCATAAAAATCTATCCTAATTTAATATTATCTATTCCAACAAGTTTGTTATAAATCCAATAAATGGTAAGTACTCCAACTAGCAGCATAGTTCCAAGGGCAGATGCAAACGCCCAGTCTAGTGAACTCTTCATATGATAAGCAATTGTATTACTAATTAATGATCCACTTGCTCCTCCTACTAATGCAGGGGTAATGTAATATCCTATTGCTAAAATAAATACTAATAAACATCCAGCACCAATTCCAGGAATTGTTAATGGAAAATAAATTTTAACAAAAGATACAAGTGGTGTGCCACCTAATGATTTTCCAGCTCTCATCAAACTAGGAGATATAGTTTTCATTACGCTATACAATGGTAAAACCATAAAAGGTAATAATATTTGTGTCATTGCAACAAAAGTCCCTATTACATTATACATCAGCTCTGGCCTGTTATCATCGGCGGCTAAGCCAATCCAAACAATTAAATCATTTATGGGTCCCTGCTGTTGAAGTAATACCATCCAACTAGAAGTTCTTACTAATAAGGATGTCCAAAATGGTAGTAGCACGCAAATCATTAGTAAATTACTGTATTTCATAGGTAGTGTCGCTAATAAGTGTGATATTGGATAAGCAAGAATAAAGCAGAATATGGTAACCCAAAAAGCTACGTTTAATGTTCTTAGCCATAAAGTTTTATGTATTCTTCTATCCTCTGGAACTTGAATTATATTTCTATCTTGATCAAATTTTCTATCTATACCTTTTAAATATTTGGCATAAGACCAGTTTGGAGCTGTATTTTTTAGAGCTACCAAGTATTCACTTTCACCCCATCTTTTATGAACTTTGATAAATTGCTCTTTATAATTACCTTCTTCAAATTTATTAATTTTTCTAACTGTCTTTTTAATTAAGCTACTAAAGCCACCTTTTTCATAATTTAATCTAGCTATAATTTTACCGTAGGTTTTAGTTTTCTTTAAATAAGATAAATCCTCATAAAGACCTTTGTAAACTGGCTCTTCAGGCAAATCTTGGCCATCCCATTTTTCCATTGCGGCAAATGTCTTAGGAAGCATTTTAGTGATCATTCGATCATCAACACTTCTAAAGAGCATATCTCCAATTGGAAATATATAAATTATTAAAATAAATAAAAACAATGGAGCAACGAGAGCAACAGCTTTGAGTTTATTTTTTCGTTCAGCTTTTTTTAAGCTAACCTCTAAAGGTAATCCGTCAGATGATAATATTTGTTCTTTGCTCATAATAAAAAAGGGCAGTTATAAATAACTGCCCTTTCAATATAGTATAAAATATTAATCTATAAAACTAAATTATAGACCAGCTTTCATAGCTTCCCATTTTTCACCAATTTCGTCTTGGTTATCTGCCCAAAACTCAGGGTTCATAAGGATATATCTTTTTGTGTTAGCAGGTGCTGTTGGCATATGTGGTACCATGTTAGTCTTACCATCTTTAAACCAAGGCTCTCCAGCTTCCATAACTGCGATTGAAGATTTTCTCCAAGGCGCGTATGCAATGTACTTAGCACTTCCAGCTAAACCTTCTGAGCTAGTCATTTCTCTAAGTACTTTCAAAGCTGAACCGTCAGCGTAACCTGGACCGTCTTTAACTAATGCAAAGTATTCATAGTCAAGAATTTGTCCATCCCATACTTGTACAAGTGGAGTTCCTTCCATTTGCGCATTAAAGAATCTACCATTCCAACCAGTAGCCATTACTACTTCACCGTTAGCAAGTAGTTCTGGTGGTTGAGCTCCAGCATTCCAGAATACACATCCGCCATTTGGATCTTCACATAAAGCTTTAAGTTTGTTCATAGCTCTATCAATTCCACCATCAGCATCAAGTTTTCTGTAAGTTAAGTCAGAACCTTTACCAGGGTTTACACCGTCTGCAGTGATAGCAATTTCTAAGTTAGACATTGCACCTTTGTAAAGAGCTCTCTTACCAGGGAACTTTTTAGTGTTAAAAAAATCTTTCAATGTGCTTGGTTTTTTATCACCAATTGTTGCATCATTGTAAGCATAGTTCCAAGAGTACAGAATGTTTCCAACTGCACATTTTGAAGGCATACTAGTAAAGAAGTCTTGACTTGCAGGTGTTCCATCTGGAGCAGGTGCGAAGTCTTTGTCAAAATCGAATTCATGGAAAATACCTTCGTCACATCCAACGATAGTATCTTTTGCGTACACATCGATAATGTCCCAAGTTATTTTTCCAGCTTCTTTTTGAGCTTTAATTTCTGATAATCCACCAGTGTAATCTACCCAGTTTACAGGTATTCCAAGTTTCGCTGCTGTAGGATCACCGTAACCCAATTTTTGTGACTCTGTGTAAGCTCCACCCCAAGACACTACAGTAACTGCAAATGCTGAAGTTGTTACAGAAAGCACAAAAGAAAGAGCAAGTAATAATTTACTTATTTTTTTCATGTATTCTCCTATTTAACGTTAACGTTTTTATTTTATAAAGTGATACTAAAACAATATAGAATAGCATAGTCAACAGCTGATTATGGCTATTTTGTCTTATATTTATTGGGAATAATTTCAGTGATTACTTATGATCTAAAGCTCTGCAGTCGACACTGTTCCAGCCAATATTAATTTCTTTGCCTGCTTTGATATCCATTCTGCTTGAACTATTTGGAACTTTTAGAATAAATTGATTATTACCTAATAGATCTACTCTTAATCTTGTGTGGTCACCGTGATATATTACTTCTTCAATTTTACCTTTGTGATTGTTATCCATTTTAGTTTCTGGATCAATCAATGCTCTTTCAGGTCTAAGAGATATTGTAGTTTTGTCCCCTTTTGCTTTTGCAACAATTGGATTTGCTAAAATTTCTGAACCTGAAGTTAGTTTAACTTTGCATTTATCACCCGAAACATCAGATACTTCTCCTGCAAAAGTATTGTTTTCTCCAATGAACTCTGCAACAAAAGAATTAACAGGTCTCTCATATAATTCATCAGGACTAGAAAGTTGTTGAACTTTTCCGTCATTAAAAACCGCAATTCTATTAGACATCGTCAAAGCTTCAGTTTGATCGTGTGTTACGTATACAACTGTTACACCAATGCTTTCGTGAATATGTTTAATTTCATACTGCATGCTTTCTCTTAAATTTTTATCCAAGGCACCAAGAGGTTCATCCATCAAAACTAATTGTGGATCAAACACTAACGATCTTGCGACAGCTACCCTTTGTTGTTGTCCGCCTGATAATTGCATTGGCATTCTAGCTTCAAAGCCTTGAAGCGATACCATTGATAATGCTTTATCAACTTTTTTATCAGCTTCATCTTTTGGAATTTTTCTTACTCTTAATGGGAATGCTAAGTTTTCATAAACTGTCATATGGGGAAACAAAGCATAGTTTTGAAATACCATTCCTATTCCTCTTTTGTGAGGTGGAATATCTGAGATAACTTTATTATCTAAATAAATTTGTCCGTTAGTTGGGGTTTCAAATCCAGCTAACATCATTAAGCAAGTTGTTTTACCAGAACCCGATGGCCCAAGCATCGTTACAAACTCACCTTCAGCAATATCTAAATCTAAACCTTTAACAACAAGTTGCTTACCGTCATAACTTTTATCAACATTCTCGAATCTTACAAAGTGATCATTACCCATACGACTTTAAAACATTTGTTAGATTGATAATCAAGTAATTTATTTAATATGCAATTCTTTGCTCATATTACAAAATAATTCGCTTCCATTCTCTGTAACTCTGATAGCTTCGGATGCTTCTACGCCCCAATCTCCAAACTGCATTACTGCGATCATATGAAAACAAACATTTGGTTCTAGGACAGTCATATCTCCTTTATATATATTAAGAGTATGTTCTCCCCAATCAGGTGGATAGCCAATTCCAATTGAATAACCAGTTCTAGATTTTTTATCTATTCCATATTTATCCAATATTCCCCAAAATGCTTGAGCAACATCATCAGCTGTATTTCCAGGTTTTATCGCGCTAATTCCAGTTTCTAGTGCTTCAATAGTTTTTTTCATAGTATCAATTTTTAATTGATCGGGTTTTCCAAGTAATACTGTTCTTGCCATTGGTGCATGATACCTTTTGTAAACCCCTGATAATTCAATAATGGTAGCCTCACCTTCTACAAATTTATCTTGGTTAGCTGTTAAATGTGAAGCTGAAGTTCCTTTTCCTGTTGGAAGTAAAGTTGCAATACTTGAATACTCTCCCCCAAACTCTTTTGTTCCATAAAATAATGATTTTTGAATTTCCCCAACTGCATCACATTGTCTAACGCCAGGATTAATCACTTCCATTGCAGTCTTCATTCCTTTTTGAGATATTAATGCGGCAGATTTCATATAGCCAATTTCAGCATCAGATTTTACTAATCTTGCCCAGTTGACAAGTCTATCGCTGTCTACAATTTTAGCATTTGGTAAACCTTGTTTAATTTTTTCGTGACAAAAAGCTGTATAATAATGAGCATCCATTTCTACACCCACAGAAAGTTTATCCCACTTTCTTTCTTTAATTATCTGAACCAGATAATCATAAGGGTGCTTTGGCCACGTATGAATATAATTTTCATCATAAACAATAATATTTTCATTTTTTAAATATGTTTTGATATATGCTCCACCTGCATCTTGTGCTCTTACAAAGCATAATGGTTCTTCAGCATCAACATGGACTATTGCACATTGAGCATAATAAAATGACCACGCATCATAACCCGTTAAGTAATTTAAATTATTTGTATCATGTGAGATTAATAGTTCGATGCCTTTTTCGTGCATCATTTTTTGAACTTTTTTTAATCTTTGTTGATATTCTTCTTTTGTAAAATCCATAGATTTAATTCTTAAATAATTTTCCAAAACCTTCAATTGAATCTTTTTTTCCAATTGACTGTAGTGTGTCCCAAATTAGAACTTGATTACTAGATAAAACTACTTTGTTTAATTTTTTTTCAAGTTTTTCAATAATAGATAAGGCTGGTAATGCTGTACAAGAAATAAAGAGAGCGTCCGCATCTCCTAAATCCATTTTTGATAAAGTTTCATAAAGATAATCCCCATCTACTTTACCAATATCCAAATCACTTAAAATATCAAAGTAAGCATTTGAAGAAATTTCAAAGTTTTCACTTTTAAAATAATCAATTACTTGATCGTTTAAAACTTTTGAATAAGGAGTGAAGATTGCAATTTTTTTAACATTCATTTTTTTTAAAGCATTTACTGCTGCAGTGCTTGGAGTGGTAACTTCAGCCTCAGGTTTTGCTAAATTAATTTTCTTTTTAATATTTTCGTATCCTGCAGCAATAGTTCCTGAGGTACATCCGTAAACTACGCAATCTAATTTTTCATTTGGTAAAATATCTTCTGATACCTTTGTTACAGTACTAGACATCTTTATTAAATTTTCACTTGTTAAAGGAAAATAACAATGAATTCTGTTCACAAAGAAATCTATATCCTGATCCTTAAAGACACTTATAAAGTCTTTTTCTATTCTAAAATCAGTAGCTAATGCAATTAATCCTACTCTAGGACTAGAGAGACTTGTGTATTTGGGCTCAATTTTTACAGAGTGCATAATTTTAAAAACAAATATAACATTAGAACCTGAATATTCATCAAAATTAAGGAGACATTAATGAAGGTTGGTTTTATTGGCTTGGGCAATGTTGGTGGCAAACTAGCAGGAAGTTTATTAAGAAATAACTTTGATTTGACAGTTAGGGATTTAGATAAAAATCTTACTCAATCATTTGAAAATTCAGGTGCAAAAGTCGCAAATTCTTCAAAAGAACTTGCTGAACAAGTTGATTTAGTCATTACATGCTTACCTTCACCCAAAATTTGTGCTGAAGTAATGGAGGCTGGAGATGGAGTAATCAATGGATTATCAGAAAATAAGATTTGGCTAGAGATGAGTACAACAGATGAAGCTGAGATTAAAAGAATTAGCAAAAAAATAATTGCCAAAAAAGCTATCCCTTTAGATGGACCTGTGAGCGGTGGATGTCACAGAGCTGCTACAGGTAATATTGCAATATTTGTAGGTGGTGAAAGAGAAGCATTTAATAAAGTTTTACCAGCACTAACTGTAATGGGTAGAAAAGTTTTACATACTGGTGATTTAGGTAGCGCAACAATTTTAAAAGTTATTACTAATTATTTAGCGTCTGTTCATTTAGTTGCTCTTGGTGAAGCTTGGACGGTTGCTAAAAAATCAAATTTGGATCTTACTAAAGCTTATAAAGGAATTGCGGTTTCATCAGGGAACTCTTTTGTACATGAAACAGAAAGCCAAGTTATATTAAATGGCTCTTACAATATAAATTTTACTATGGATTTAGTATTAAAAGATACAGGATTATTTGATGATCTTGCAAAAAAATTAGGTACTCCTTTAGAAATCTCACCAAAAGTTGTTGAAATCTTTAAAGATGGTCAAAAAAAATATGGGTCGAGAGCTTGGTCTTCTATGATTGTTAAAAGAATGGAAGATCTTAATAATATAGATTTCAGAGCCAATGGGTTTCCAGAAGAACTTACTGATAATGAACCTGAAGAAAAAGGATATGAAATATAATTATTATGATAAGTTAAAATAAATGTTAGATAAAAAAAAATTCTATATTAATGGTGAATGGGTAAACGCACACAAAGAAAATAATTGTGAAGTTATCAATCCTTGTAATGAAGATCCGTTTGCAATTATTTCTTTAGGTTCAAAAGAAGATACTGATCTTGCAGTTAAAGCAGCAAAAACTGCTTTTAAAAGTTGGAAAGAAACTACTAAGGAAGAACGAATAGAATATTTAGAAAAATTACTTTCAATTTATAAAAAAAGATTTGGGGAAATGGCAGAAGCTATTTCTTTAGAGATGGGAGCACCCATGGATTGGTCAACTGATGTTCAAACAGCATCAGGTCAAGCTCACTTAGAGGATTTTATTCTAAGATTAAAAGATTTTAAATTTGATGAACACTTTGATGAAAAATCAAATAACCACATTTATTATGAACCTATTGGAGTTTGTGGATTAATTACTCCATGGAATTGGCCTATAAATCAAATAGCTCTTAAAGTGGTACCAGCATTTGCAACGGGCTGTACTATGATCTTAAAACCCTCAGAAATTGCACCTATTTCAGGCATGTTATTTGCAGAAATGATTGATGAGGCTGGGTTTCCAAAAGGTGTGTTTAACTTAGTGAATGGAGATGGAACTGGTGTTGGATCACAGATATCTAGTCATCCTGATATTGATATGGTTTCATTTACAGGTTCCACAAGAGCTGGAAAGTTAATTTCAAAAAATGCAGCTGATACAATTAAAAGAGTGTGTCTTGAATTGGGTGGTAAAGGTGGAAATATTGTTTTTGCTGATAGTTATAAAGATGCAGTAAGAGATGGTATTAGAAATGTAATGAGTAATTCAGGGCAATCTTGTGATGCTCCAACAAGAATGTTGGTTGAAAAATCTATTTATGAAAGAGCTGTAAAAGATGCAGTAGATGAAGCGAATAAAATTGAAGTTGATCAAGCTTCAAAAAAAGGAGATCATATTGGTCCTGTAATTTCAAAAACTCAATATGATAAAATTATTAGTTTAATTGAAAGTGGAATTTCAGAGGGAGCTACATTAGCTGCTGGTGGGCCTGAGTTACCTAATGGTTTGAACAAAGGTTATTTTATTAAACCAACAATATTTACAAACGTTACAAATGAAATGAGAATAGCTAAAGAAGAGATCTTTGGTCCAGTTTTATCAATTATTCCATTTGATACAGAAGAGGAAGCTATAAAAATTGTTAATGATACTTCTTATGGTTTAGGAAACTACTTACAAACAGAAGATACAGCTAAAGCTCACCGAGTCGCACAAAAATTAAGATCAGGATGTGTTTATATAAATGGCAATGCAGCAGATGCAGGAACTCCATTTGGTGGATATAGACAATCTGGAAATGGTCGTGAAGGTGGAGTATGGGGTCTTGAAGAATATCTTGAAGTTAAAACAGTTACAGGCTGGAAATAATTCATGATTGGCTTTGTAATGGTTGGCACTAACAATTTAGATAAAGCAACTAAATTTTATGACACGCTACTTAATATAATTAAATTACAAAGAGTTGTAACAAATGAAAAATATGCAGGCTATGCATCAAAAGTAAAGCTTGATGAAGTTGAATTTTATGTCACTAATCCAGCAAATAAAGATAAAGCAACATTTGGAAATGGAACTCAAATATCTTTTTTAGTTAACTCAAAAGATTTAGTAAATAATTTTTATAATATCGGAATAAAACTGGGTGGAAAAGATGAAGGTGCTCCTGGAATAAGGTCGGGAGATTATTATTGCTATTTTCGAGATCTTGATGGAAATAAAATTTGTGCATTTGCTAAAATAAATAATTAAAATGCATTTGATACATAGAGGAATAGTAAATAAACATTGTAAAGAAAATCTTTTAAACTCATTTCAACAATCATTTAAAAAAGGCTATGGAATAGAAACAGATATTCACGCAACAAAAGACAATCAATTTATTTGTTTTCATGATTTTACATTGAAGAGAATTTTTAAAAAAAATTTAAGTGTTAAAAATCTAAATTACTCAAAAATTAACGAAATAAGCACAAAATTAGGTAAACCAGTTCCTCTTTTAAAAGAGTTACTTAAATCTTCAAACAATAAGAACCCTCTTTTCATTGAAATTAAACCCCTTTTATCAAAATCTCTTTTAAAAAAACTTATAAAAGAAACATCAAAATTTACAAAATGTGTGTTTATCTCTTTTAAACATAAAAATATTTATCAATTATTAAGTATTAAAAAAAATACTAAAGTTGGTCTTTCTTTTTGTCCCCCCACAAGTGTAAAAAAAATAATAGAAAAATCAAATGACAGACAGATTAATTGTTTAATTTTGGATAAATCTTATCTAAAGAATAAAAAAATTCAGAAATTAAAAATTAAAAAATATTATTATACAATAAAGACAAAATCTGAATTTAGTAAATTTAAGAAAAATAATAATTTAATATTTGAAAATCTATAAATTACTTTTTTAAATAATTTAGTCTTCCAATAATTTCATCTCGATCCATATAATAACCTTGTAAGTGTCTGTGCCCTGAATTTGGATCAAATTCAGTTCTTCCATGCAAAAGTCTTCTATTATTAAATGAAAATACATCACCTGGTTCTAATCTAAAATTAATTTGATATTTTTCATTGTGCAAAAGATTGCCAAATCGATGGTGGGCTCTATATACACTGTCCATTTTGTCAGGATGACAATCCAATGCATCTAATGTTGCAATGCTATATCTAATATCATTGAAATCACCATCCTTTGTTAAAGAGATAGCTGGCCCATAAAAACTTCTGATAGCTTCTTGAGTATAATCTTTGTCTCTAAATTTTAATGGTGTATTAACCAAAACATCAAATACATCTTTTTCATTTTTTCTTAAGTAATCTGCAACAGCAAATGCATCTACGGCTGAGGAGTTTCCGCCTTTAGCAGAATTTATTAGGCAATGTAAAAATTGATAACCTGGAGGATTTTCAAACCAAGGAAGATCCATATGATTTCTCAATGCATAAGCTGTGTAAGCTGAATTATTTGGTTTTGGAATATTAATTACTTCAAATGGAGTTTTAAAAAAAGTTTCTCTAGTATGACTAATTCTATTTAAAACTTTAAAAGCAGAATTTTGTTCTGTTGGTGCATTTTTAACAATTGCTATTCCTGTATAATGTAAAAGTTCTAACCATTTTACCAATCCATCTTCTGAATTAATTATTTCATCATGATCTATTTCAATTGATTTTAAATTATTCTGTAATGAATTATCCCAAAGCTTGTATGGTGAAACATATGTAATTTTATTTTTTATTGTGTAGCAATTTTCTCTTAGCCATAAAGGATCATATGAACTTTTGTGATCACCTTCACTCCATTCTATTTCTAAAATTCCTTTATTATTAACATTATAATTTTTTGGCCTTATATCTGTTGAAACATTTAAGATGTTAAACATTCTATGGCGTGAATCTTTATCGTGTGCAGATGGACAATTGTCTCTTAACCATAAATAATTAAACTTACTTTCTTCGCCATCATCCCAAATAACTTTTAAATGGTCGGAATTTTCCTCTAGTTTTGAAATTGAGCTCATGAGCAATCATTATATATAAAGAGTGAAAATTCAATTCAATTTATAGTTGTAAACAAGATTCAACGCTTGTGTTTTGTCCTCATTCATTATTAAATCTTAATATTAAAACTTAACCTAAGGAGATAATTTAATGAAGTTTTTAAAGAAATTAGTTCTTTCAGCTTTCTTAGTATCATCGTTATTAGCAACTAGTGCTAATGCGGGTGACTGCAAAGCAAGATTGGGAGATT
>Ga0209660_1000430_pt1 | contig 24972 bp, 11 predicted proteins | sample SaaInlV_100m_DNA_2_FD_184659 | JGI IMG/M metagenome (GOLD analysis project Ga0209660, IMG submission 184659) | Marine microbial communities from expanding oxygen minimum zones in the Saanich Inlet - SI072_LV_100m_DNA (SPAdes) (version 2) | ecosystem: Environmental > Aquatic > Marine > Intertidal... | reverse complement strand
CGCTCGCTTGCCACCGACCAGCGCCCAGACCACAGGTTCGCCATCGTCAATAAGGTTGTGAACAGTACCACTTACGAAGCCAATATTCAACTTAACCGAGTCCCAACTGTCGCGCCCATACTGCTTGCCCAGGATTCTCATGCTTCCGCTGGCTGGTCCCACGAAAGCATTAACAACGTTAAGAAGTGTGCTCTTACCTGATCCGTTGGCCCCTAGAACAGCCCAGTGTTCCCCTGAATGAACCGTCCATGATATCCGATCAAGCAGTGGTTTCCCACGCACAACGGTAAGATCTTTAATTTCAAGAATGGGTTCAAGAATGGACATACTCTGATGCGCTAGACAACCAGGATACCATGGCGAGAAAAATGTCTCTGGAGGATCGTGGCATGAAACGAACTGTAGGTACTCGTGAGCTTGAGTCGAGGTTATCTAAAAACCTTACGATCAATCCTTTTGAATCCAAAATTGATTACATGTAACCTTTATCACTTGAGTGCTATTTATCTGGTGAATTGAAGTGAAAATAAAGTTGACCAGTTATTAAGCTCAGGCGAAAATTACACAGAGCGTACAAATAAAGTAAGGTAAATGTGAGGAGTATCTATTAAAAAAATTTCCATCATTCACAATATTTTTGGCACACCTAGAAAAACAATGATTAAGAAACTCCCATTCATAGGTCTCGGTCTGGCTATTATTGCCTTCGGACAGCTTTCAGCAAAAACTGCATCAGAAACTCTGGACGAACTTCTGAACAAGGAAAATTCCGATCAGCAATTGGAAACAGCACCATTGATTGAAGATCTTGCATTCCTTCGCAAAGTTACAGTCGACCTCATAGGAAGGATTCCGACCATGGAAGAAATTACAACGTTCCAGAAATGGCCTCTCTCCGAACGGCGCAAGATGGCAGTGGGAAATCTTCTGGAAGACAAACGGTTCAACGACCGGTGGACCGTTTTTTTCTCTGACATGCTCCGTATTCGTAGCGGGAAAGCCGGTGGTCCCCAGTTAATGGCATATGTAAACAAGTGCCTCAAGGAAAAGACTCCATATGACCACATGGCTAGAGAATTAATTAGTTCAAATGGAAAGACCACGAATACACCTGCGGTTGGATTTATCTTGGGTGACGATGTAGACCCAATGGCATTAGCGGGAGCTACATCCCAGATTTTCATGGGGGTCCGCATTGCCTGTGCCCAATGTCATAATCACCCATTTGACGACTGGGAACAAAAGCAATTCTATGGATTTGCCGCATATTTTGGAAAAACCAAATTTATTGAGCAAAGTGACTTCAATCGCAATGCTTACACAACCGAAGGCCACGAGCAAATGGTTCTCTGGCCACCTGAACGCCTGAAACCACCTGAACGATTTCCTGTTGCTGCAAAATTCCCATTTGAGTTGGTGAAATTTGAAAAAGACAACCGGCCATCTCACATATCCAGATTTCAATCCAAAAGGGAGGAGTCCAAAAAAGAAAAGGGAGAAAAGGAGAAATTTGTATCCCTTGGAGATTTTCTTGATGATATAGACGCCTCAGCAAGCGAATCCCGTAAAACAGGTCCAGGTGGGTTCGACTTGGAGGGAAGCCTGATGAAGGACAAGAAGAAGGTAAACTTAAAAGGTGACATCTACCGTCAGAGTAACCTTCGAAAGGAGTTAGCTAGGCTGATAACCCAACCGGAGAACAGATATTTCCCCCGTGCCTTTGTCAATCGAGCATGGAAAGAGATGATGGGGCGCGGGTTCTTTGAACCCATCGACAACTATTCTGCTTATAATGAAGTTTCACACACGGAGACACTGGAATATCTGGCCGATGAATTTGTTGCGAGTGGGTACGATGTACGCGCACTCCTCAGAATTATAACTGGAACAGAAGCCTACCGCAGAGGTCACCACTACAGCGATACATCTGAAAAAGAACGCAAAAAAGCGGAGCACCGATTCGTAGCGGCTCCAGTACGCCGAATGATAAGCGAAGCCTTTTATGACAGTGTGCTAATTGCCGGCAACCTCATGGGTGAAAAAAAATGGAGAAATGGAGAAAATATAAAAACCATTACCGAAACGGTACGAATCGCCCTCCCACCCAAGGAGGAGGAAAAACCCGAGGCAGATGTTGTAAAAACTCCGGAAGCAAATCCCGAACCACCGCAACCAGTGACACCTGCCAGTACCACAGAACCAACCATGTCCAACAAAATGGCCAATATGGCGGGTGGTACAATGATACGATCACGCGTGGTTGGTGGATATGACTTAGAACAGGGTCTGGAAGTTGATTTTGACGGACTGCTCTCGGGTGATAAAAAAGTTAAGGGAGAACTGGCAATGATGAAGAAGATGTCCGATGAAAAAATCCGAATGCAACAGGAACAATCCATGATGCAGCAGACCACACGTCGGCGAATGCGTTACACCTACAGGGATCAAACCAGGGAAATTGATGACAATCCAAGCTACCCGACTTCTGCCTTGCGCATGCAAAGCCCTGCTGCACCACCAAGTTTCTTCCGAGTCTTTGGACAGCCATCACGTGATCGCCTTGGTGAATTTCGTGACAGTTCTGCATCCATGCGACAATCTCTCATGCTACTCAACGGCAAGAATGTCCACGAAGCTTCCAGAGTAGGAACACTGGAGCCTCTACATAAAATGCTAACAGCCAAAAGCCCGAACATTGATAAGGCTATTGAATACGCATATCTCGCAGCTCTTACGCGCAAGCCAACCGAGGAAGAACATCTAGAAGCACTGACAATCGTCCATACGGCAGATAATCTGGTCGATGGAATGGCTGATCTTCGATGGGTTCTGTTTAACACCCATGAATTCCGATTCCTATAAATTATTATATTCCAACATTTAGTAAAACAAACCAAAGAAAACATCAAAACAATGAAATCCTCTAGCCTACAAAATCACGGTTGCAAGGAATACCATGTGAACCGCCGACAGGTCATTCAAGGTGCCGGCGTAGCAACTCTTCTCGGTATGCCCATACGCAATCTACTGGCCCAAAAGGGTGCAGTACGACCCCCAACAGCCGATCACGTAATCCTATTCCGTAATGGTGGCGGCATGACCCACATCGACACTTGGGACCCGAAACCAGGTCGTCCCACAGCAGGGCCGTTCAACGCCATCAACACTTCCGCCGATGGGATTCAGATAAGTGAAATTTTCCCTCAGCTGGCTCGGCAGATGAAGCACGCATCGCTGATTCGTTCGATAACCAGCCCAATCGCAGCTCATGGACTTGCCAGCTACCTGATTCAAACCAGTTACACGCCAAATAATAACGTGATTCACCCCGGCATAGGTTCCATCGCTGCGCATGAGCGCCATCAAATTGGTGCCCTACCCGCTTTTGTTTCCATTAATGGAAATGCTCAAAAGGCAGGATATCTCGGTCAGAAGTGTGAAGCTTATTTCATCGGTCGCCCTGGAGAAAAAGATCCTTACCTATCATTTCCGGCTGGCATTTCGAAAGTTCGCGGAACCAAGCGTCTGGAAATTCTTGAGCGTATGAACAATCGTAAATCGAGCTACCTTGGTGCTCCTGAAATGAAGGATGTAGAAACCTCCGTGGATGATGCAGTAGCTCTAATGCAAAGCCCTGCGCTCAAATCAATGGAGATCGATAATGACAATCCAGACCTACAGCGATATGGAGATACGGATTTTGGACGCGCCTCTCTTCTTGCACGCAATTTAGTTGAATCCGGTGTGCGATTTGTACAAATCAATCGCGGCGGATTTGACAATCATGGCAATATCGAAGATGCCATGCTCACACATGGTGAAGTCATGGACCCGGCAATGGCCTCACTGATTGAAGACCTTAATATTCGAGGAATGCTGGACAGGACCATGATTGTCATGGTCAGCGAATTTGGACGTACCCCGCGCGTCAACGGCAATGCTGGCCGCGACCATTGGTCCAGAGTCTTTAGTGGATTCTTCGCTGGTGGTGGCGTTAAGAAAGGCCATGTCATAGGAGCTTCCGATAAGGATGGTATGTACCCTGACAAACGCCCGGTGAAACCTCAGGATATACCGGCAACAATTTGCCACGCCTTGGGAGCTGACTGGAAAAAGACTGTAATCACTCCACAGGAACGTCCCTTCAAGCTCACGAAGGATGGATCCGATCCTGTTTTTGACTTATTCGCCTAGAAAAAGAGGAATAGTCTGATTGTTTCTTTTGGTAAGCCGGCGTCCGAAATAACGGACGCCGGCTTTTTTGTTTGGACTTTACAAGAAACCAAGGCTGAATTTCTAAAGACATCCTATATTAATAGGTTGCAACTACACCCGCGCGTGAGAAGTTTTCTATTAAAAGAATTTGTTAAATTTTCAATTTCAGTGCCCATGGTAAATAATTCTGGATTGAAACCTTAACCGAAACTTAACCTAATTAATAAATCCCCAAAAGATGCTAACCCGGCATTAAAAATAATCTATTAATTGCAAATAATAGATACCCAAACTCCGCCCAGTAACTTTCACCCAAATAAATTAATGCGAAAACTGACTCTTCCCCAGTTCCTTCTCTTCACATCAATAATAATGTTCGGTATTTCCGCACCTGTGCTGCAAGGGCAGAAAGAAAATACCAAACCACTTCTTCGTGGTTCACTCGTTGAAGACCGAGCGGCAAGAAAGCTTATCGAAGCAGGGGAAACCCGTTACGATGCGGGGGAAAAAGACAAATCAATTGAAATATGGAAGTCCGTACTGGAGCGTTACCCGCGCAGTAAACATCGCTTCACCGCTCATATGAGACTGGGTAACCTCTACCTGGAGGACAAAGGGGCATATGACAAGGCCCGTGGTCACTTTGAAACCGTCACCGACCCGGACAATGATGAAGAATCCATGCGTGCAGAAGCAACGCTCAAACTCGGCCGCTGTTTCTATGAAGGACGCCACTACGCTCAGTGCTACAAGACTTTCCGTACGGTTATTGAAGAGTTCCCGACATCCGGAGAAGTGAATAATGCCTATTACTATATCGGCCTTGCTCACTTTCGACAAAAACACTACAGTCGAGCCATAGATGCACTTGAGAAAGTGGGTACTGCTTTAAACAAGGATGATGCAAGCATTGAGAAGGTTGAGGCCGGCAAGCGTTTATTCGTAAAAATCGACGATGCGGACCTCGCCATCCTTGAGAAAGGAGACATAATCCCGGCCACAGTCACCACCACACTTGGTGATGAGGAGAAGATCGACTGCATACCTGTGGGCAACAATGTTCGACTCGCCCTCGGTTCAATTATCACCGAACTGGGAAACCCCATCAAGGGCAATGGCATCCTTGAACTAGTGGGTAATGACAAGGTTACTGTCACCTACACCGATCAACATACTGAAGACTTCGAATTCAATAAACCCCGCACCAAGGAAATCATTGTTGTCGGCAATGCCGTCGTTGAGATCACGGATGGATCCTTCCAAGACACCCTTCATGGGGCAGTCCTTGGAAAGGTGGTCAACGTACAGATAAAGGACGCTGATATCGATACAACTGACGGTCCAGACCAACTCAAGGCTCACATGGGTGTCTATCGTCGCAAGAAGGCCTCTGAAATTGAAGAGGAGATCGCTGCCATTGTTGCCAAAGGTGAAGTCGATATTCCTCCCGGAACCGACCCTGCCAACTTCCTGCTTGATAGTGAAAATCAACTGATCGAACGCTTTCGAGAAGTTGACAATGTTACAGTTGTACTCAGTGAAGTCCCGGCCCTGAAAAAGATCCATAATGAAAGCGACCCAGAAGAACCAACGGAACAAGAGGATGGCGAATCAGGACCTGAAGGAAAAAAAGGGGAGGAAACTGAATCAGAGAAACAACCTGTAGATGATGGCACCCTGCATAGTGGTGTTTTTCGGGCCACGGTTTCGCTGGTAAAGGCAGAAACGGGTGACACCAGTGATTTTGTACTACAAGGTCTCCCAAGCGATGTTATTCGTGTAACCTATACTGACGAACTCAATATGGGTGAAACCCCAATTGATCACTCTGCAGAGGCCCAATGCATCGAAGGAAACCTTGGCGGTGTCCGAGTGACAAAAACGGAGATTGAAGACGAGGCTCTACGGCTACAAACTCAACTTAAAACCGCGAGTGCTTTAACCAATATTGGTAATCATTACAAAGAGTTTGGCCTCGCAGACAAAGCCAAGATTAAATACGAAGAAGCTCTCATGATAGCAGAAGAGACTGCCCGTGAAGCCCGTAAATTGGGTGGAAACATCCTAGAGAACACTTACGTACAACTCTGGAATATTTATTATGCGCTAGGCAACATAAACCTAGCTGGCGCAATGAGTGCACGTCTAATGCGTGAATTTCCCAACAGCGGCTTCATTGATGATGCCGTCCTCTCCCAAGCCCAGGTAGCCCGGGAGTCTGGTAATCTTAGCCAAGCAATCACACTCTATAGCAACCTCATAAGGTTGCAAGAGAGCCCGCTAAGGGCAGAAGGACAATTTGGTATCGCTGAATGCTATGAAAAAATGGCTGAAACAGCACCAGAGAGGCAATCTGACGGACTCTATGAAAAGGCATTTGAAGCCTACCAGAAGGTTTTTGACCAATTCCCGGAGAGTGGTCGAGTTGGAGATGCAGTCGCCAAGATGGCCAATTTCTATTATAAGAAGAAGGACTATCAGCGGGCGATTGATGTCTTCGAAAATGTTATACAGGAACATCCTGATGCTAACTTTCTCGATGTTATTCTTTTTAATTATGGACGTTGCCTATACCGCGTTGACCGCAAGAGTCAGGCTCGACGTCAGTTTAATAGATTAATAGGTGACTTCCCTGAGAGTAAACTGGCCACTGAGGCAAAACGTATCAGTGAAGCCCTCGCAAAAGCAGGCTTCTGATCAGCGAAATTAGTATCCAGACGAATTTAAATTTAATATCAAAATAATCCAACGATGAAGCTACGTCATATTTTAGTATCTTTCGCCCTCCTCCCAGTAGTTCTTTTTGCACAGGAAGGACCAGCTGAGGCAGCAAAGGAAAAAACCATCAGCGCACTTGACCAAAAAATTGCAGATTTAGAGGCACGTCTCAGTCAGACATTAGACACCTCCCCTGAAGCCGCTTTCACGATGCTTGAACTCGTTGAAATTTATTATAATGAGGGGCGAGCTTTTGGCTTGGTCAGTACTGGAAGGCGCTTTATTAATGCTCAGCCTGAACATCCGAAGCACAGAGAAGTCATGCTGAAATTAATTGATGGATTCCTCGTTACCGCCCGCAATCAGGATGTGATCTCCATAACCAGACAATTTGCAGCACTCTACCCTGATGCAGAGGAAACTGCAGAAGTTGAACGCCACTTGGCAAGAACCCTTGACCGCACTGGCAAGCGAGATGATGCGGCCAAGACCTATGCATATGCATCCGGACGTAAAAAAGGCACACTGAACGATGTAATCCAAGCAGTAAATATCTACCGCTCGCTCAATAACGGCAAGGCCCATCAGGAAGCCGCTACCCTCGCGCTCGAAATCCTAAACAGCACAAACGGACCAGCTGCAGCCAAAGTAGCCCGCACCGCCTTTGACTCAGCAGATCGATCCGGTGACCGACTGTTGGCAATCAAGGTCGGCAACCAGGTGCTGGCGAAAAATCCTCCAATAACCAAGGATCAACGATTTGAAATCCTGACCAAGGTAGCCGCACATTACTGGAATGAAGGCCAAAAAGCCAACACCATTAAAGGTTATCAGGCGGCACTAAAGATCAAGAAACATGAACACACCCATCGTGTGCTATTGGATTCATACAATCAAATGCAAGCCAAGGCACAGGAGATGGAGAAATGGGTTAACAAGTATTTGGCGGATTACCCTGAGAGTTCATATCGTGGAAGTATTCTCGGATACCTTGCCCATGCCTATTCCCGGGAAAAGAATAATGCCAAGGCCGGGCAAGTCGCCGAACGTGCAATACTTGAAGACCCCGCTGCACATACCATTGCCTCACACTATGTTCGTTGGATTGCCACTGAAGAAGGGAAGCACGCCCATGTGGAAAACAAACTCAAGGCTGCCCTCGGAAAGGCCAAGAAAAACAAATGGGCACTGAACTATGCCCTTGCCTTCGATCTTTACCGCGACCGGGTAAAGGACAACAACAAGGCTCGGCAATCCGCCCGTGATCAGATTCGGGATACTCCTATTGATAATCATTATGCTCACAATACAATGAATTGGCTCTTGGATAGCCATGAAAAGGATGCCGAGGATGCATTTAGACAGGATGCCAAGCTGATCTTTGATGCCGTCAAGAAATATCCCGAAAACGATCATTATCGCCGTTACCTGAAAGAAAAGGCCGCCGCATGGAAACGCGACAAGAACCGCAAACAACGCGGTGCACATCTTGCATCCCTTGCAAAGGATCTGGCGAATGACGCCACCCAGCGTAATTGGGGAGTACATGGAATCAGAGGAAAAAAAGGAGTCGATGCCCGTGAATCATTGGCAAAGGGAAAGCTTACCAATGAACAGGCACGGAAGCTCCTTGGTATTCACGCCTACCACTATCGACACTATGAAAAAAACAAGACCGGTGCGGTTAAATATTATGGCATACTGGCCAAACGTTTTCCAAAGGATTTCGGCTACGCCAACAGTTACCTGGAGGCGGCCAATGGATACGGCAAGGACGATGACCGAAAAAAAGCGATCCAGCACATGCTCACCATTGTTCCTGACAGCAATAACTCCGGACTCTGGCGCAACCTTCTTGACGCATCTGAAAAGGCCAAGGACAAGGCCTTGATGGGACAGATTCTTGCCTGGATGAAAAAATCCGAGGCCAAGCATGGCAAGGAACTTGTTTATGCAACAGACATCGGTGACCGTCTGACCCGAAATGGTTTTGCTGATGAAGCGAAACAATGGTGGCAGAGCCACAACAATATTGATCCTGAGAGTGCTGAAAATCGTCAGCTTGCGGATCGTCTGCTCAAACTTCACGAGGAACCGGACCAGAAAATTCCAGTTCTTCAGAACCTCCTAAAAGTTAATACCGATCAGCAGGGCGCCTACACCTCCTGGCTGGCCGACATTTATTATAAAAAGAAGGACTACGGAAAGATGGAGCAGGTTCTGCTTCAGGCTCGACAGCGCAAGAATGCCATCCCCTTCTCCCTATGGACCATGGGAGATACTCCAACCCTCTCATGGGTCGATGGCATGAGGGCCGACAAGGAGACAGAAGACGCCGTCAAGGCCCAGGTTTTCAATATGGTCCGTAATATGAATGCCCATGGAGCCAGCGCACCTGCAAGCCTCGCCCTCCTCGAACTCGATTCAGCAAAGGAACTTCCCATAATGCAGAGACTCAAGATATATCGGGACGCAACGCAGGATGTAAGCAACCACGCCACCCATTTCGACCGCCTTATGTCCTATGCTCAAAATGCAATGGGACGTAAGGATTATGGCTCATCCGCAGCATTACTGTCCAATATGCTGGCCAATATTACAGCTGTAGACAAAAACCGTCAGCAAAAAGCGCGAAGCATGATTACCCAGGCATACTCCCGCCTCGGTGCCATCGGTATCTCCATTGACGAAGACAGTCCCCTTGCCCCACTCCTGCAGATCGGCCTGCACCTTCGTCTTGGTGACAAACCCGCAGCACTGGACGCATACCAAAAAAATCGAGAACTTTTTGATAAACACCGTCATGAGCTTCCCGTGGACGTTGTGCTATTCTCGGCCAACACCCATGTGACGGGAGGAGGTCAGGAAAACCATGATCGAGCTGAGGATATACTACGCTCCTGGCTCGTCAAGAACGGTGAGTCCAAACAATTCAACAATGAAGAAAAGGCTCAGGTCCAACTGCTTCTCGCCCAGAATTACTACAAGGCGGGCAACTATGACATTGCGCGGAATGAATACCTTTCGGTTACAAACCAGTATAAGGATACCAAGGAAGCCACAGAAGCAAAATTTGGTATTGGCGAAACCTATATGTCCCAGAAAATCTATGAAAAGGCACAGGAAATTTTTGATGACCTAGCCAATAGTCGGTTCCACCGGATTATGATTCGGGCAGAGTTCCTGCGTGGTGTCCTGGCACATCGACAGGAAGATAGTGAAACTGCACGAAAAATCTTTCGAAATGTCCTCGAGCGGATGCCTGATGCAGAACTCGCAAATGAAACCCTGTTCAATCTCGCCGAGGTCTATGGTATTGAACAGCGCTATATGGACCAACTCGACCTACTGCGTACGGTTGGTCGTCTGGGACAACGCTCCAAGCGGTGGCACACCCCGGGCCTTGCACTATCCATAGTCGTACAGGATAGTGATCTGGGCATCAGTCGAGGCCACACCAAGATTCCAGTCATAATCACCACCAAACCCGGTAACGATGAGGAGACCGTCCACCTCGTAAGCGGTGGGGCTGGAAAAGGTCTGTTCATGACGGAGATACCGACAATCCTTGGCAAGGCTGAAGCCAAGAGTGGCACGCTTGAAATCAAGGGCGGCGACGTCATCACAGTCGACTACCCCGAGGCATTTAAGAATGAATTCAGGTTCCACATCCTTAGCACCAATGAGATTCATGTCGCCTCCGATGCTGAGTTTATTGCATCCTCAAGCAAAATAGTCATTGAGGATGAAGAGACCTTCACCGAGGAATTAAAGGAGGAAACAGAGGAAGAAGAACAGGATCTTCGAAAATCCATCGACCGTCCGGACAACCAGATTAAGCCCGGGAATGTTGTTTACCTACGGGTCGAGGATGGAGACCGCAATCTATCAAATGGACCGGATAAAACCCCTGTTAAACTAGTCACGACGAGTGGGGATGAAGTAACAATTGACCTGGAGGAGACAGAGGCTCACTCCGGTATCTTTGAGGGCGAAGTAAAAACCGCTGAACTACCGGCCGGTGCCCTCGCCTCTGATACCGCCATCGAGTTCAACCCCCTCATGGCAATCGACCACGATGAGGAATCAACCTGGAAATCAGAGCCTGATGGAGCGACACCAAAGTGGCTTAGCGTCGACATCAAGGACGTCCATCCTGTATCAAGCATTGTTCTCCACACACCGGATGCCAATGATCAGGCTCCATTACGTGTTCGGCTTCAAGGCAGCCATGATGGACGATTCTGGTACCGATTAGCGCGCTTCCCCGTCGGGACAGAGCCTGAACCAGTAGCTTCACATGAAGGCAAGACCCACATCACGAAGCGTTCTGACTGGAAATTCCTGGACAAGGGAGAAGACGCACCAGCAGGATGGGCAACCACCGACTTTGATGATTCCGATTGGAAATCCGGTAAAGGCCCCCTTGGGTACGGCCAACTCGGAAGAATCACTCCCACCACAGATGTCGAATTTGGAGATGACGCCGAGAAGAAACACCTCGTTACCTTCTTTCGTAAAAGTTTCGACTTCACACTCGATGAAGGAAACGAGATTTCCGAAGTTAAGGCACGTATTTTGAGTGATGATGGATTTATCCTCTATATAAACGGAAAGGAAGTCGCCCGCGATAACATGCCGGATGGAGATGCAAAACGCACCACTGTAGCAAGCGAAACCCGAGGGGACAAGGACGAAGACAGGTACCTCACCTTCGAACTTCCAGCTGATTCTTTGATTGATGGTAAAAACAGTATAGCCGCTCGAGTACACCAAGCTAATGGCAGCAGTTCAGACCTTGGCTTTGACCTTGAGCTTTCCTATGTCTCCGAAGCACTTCCAGAAGGCATCACACAGCGCGTCTACCGACTTGGTGCAAATATCACCAACTGGGAATCCATTCTTTCCCTGGTTCAAAAACAGGAACCCATCGAGACAGCGATCGTCAATTCACTCGAATGGGCACTCGACCCTGAAGGTCTGGACGAGAAAGCTATAAAAGCCAAGCACGCAGTCATCTGGCAGGGCAAATTCATTCAGGCACGCAAAGGTGCAGTACGCTTCGAGGTTGGCGGTCAAAATACAGCCATCATGATTGGTGGGGACCTCATCCTTGACCCCGCTATAAAGCTCGGTCGGGGCCAAAAATCCGGCGGAACTGCAGACGCCTACCTGGATCGAGGAATGCACGACATAACCATTGTCACCGTCGCAAACAATGCAACAGGCGGTGTATCAGCAAAGCGTGCTAGAGAAAACCCCAATTCAGAAGAAGTTCGCATTCGTGATTTCCGACTCACCGACTTTCTTCCGTCACCTGAATTAGCTGCCGCCTTCAAGGAGGAAAAAGAGAAGGAGCCGGAGGAAGAAGCGGTTGAAACTCTTGTGGTGAAGGAAGAAACCACTATTACATTTTCATTTGCCGAACGAAACCTTCGTCATGCCCGTTTCATTGTGGATGAATATATCGGCGAGGCACTGGCCATAAACCACATCGAGATTTCGGGGGCCGAGGTGGACCTTATTCCCACTGAAGCCGATGTTCTTGCACTTGCCAACAACAACATACTTGAAATCACTGCCGGAGACAAGGTAACCGCCAGTTATATAGATGAACTGACGGCTGGAGGCCTCCAGCGCAACCGGCTATTGACCCACAGTCTCTCTGCCACCTATTACAACGGAAGTGTTGACCAATTGGTCTATGATTTCAGACAACAGGAAAACGGTGAAGTCCAGCAGGTGGAACTCGGCCTGCTCCGTATTGATCCCGGTGAACGCATCATCATTGAAGTCACCGATTTCGACATGGATGAAACTGCCGATGTCGACAGCATCCCAGTCGAAATTCAGCTAAATAATGATGAAGTCATCCAGTTGACGGCATCCGAAACCGACACCAATACCGGTGTTTTCAGGACAGAGATTGATACCAAGGCTCTCAATCCTCCTGCAGGGCAAGAAGAAGCTGCCGATACCGATGCAAAAACCGAGGATGAGAACACAGACAATGAAAATGAAACCGAGGATGAAGATGTAGAAGAAGATGTACCGGTACTTGTCGTAAAACCGGGAGACGAAGTGTATCTTCGTTACCTTGACTTACAGAACACCTTCCCAGGACACAAGCACCACAGGGAATCAACTGTATTTGTAAACAAAGCGACTGATGGTTCAATTCGCATCATAGAAACCCGTCACTCAGCAACAGAACCAGGTGGAGCGCCCAAGTCGACTTATCTCGACCCAGTGAAGGATGCAGGCAAAGATTTCGTTGGTGGCATTGCCTACCAACTTCCTCTAACGGTTGAGGTGATTGATCCTGATCAAGCCAAGAATACCGGCTCCAAGATTCAGGTGGAAATCAAAGTGGGAGAAAACCAGAAGCACATAGTTCAATGTGATCTTTCCAGTAGTTTCCGTGGAAGCGGAAGCCCCGAGGCTGAAACTGAGAATCCAGCCCTTGAGCAGGGTCGTTTCATTGGGCAACTGCTCCTGAACCTGGGTGGGGAAGACAGCCCCAGCCTTGTCCCCAAGACTCCTGAAATGCCCAATGGAGTTGCGGGACGAGTCATTCCCCCTGAACCGAAAGAAGGCGAGGAGGAAACCGAGATACCGGCCGGCTCTGTTTATGTTCTAAACCTGACAGGACCTGACGTTGCACAAGCCAGCTACAAGGATGAAATTCGCCCGGACGGAAAGGAAGCAACCTATGATTCGAAAGCAAGGTTGGTTACTGATGGATTCCTTGCAATTACCGATCATAATTATGAACAACCTGTTGAAACCCTGCATCTGGGAGAAAAGGCCTACTTCCTCGTGAAAGACCCCGACCAGGATATTACGGATGAACGCGACAAGATAAAAATTACCGTAAAAACCGAACGAGGCGAAGAGGAAACCTTTGAACTGGAGGAAACCCTTTCTCATAGTGGTGCATTCACTGGCGTATTCGCCCTCGCTGCCGAGGAGCGTGCAACCCCGGACAGCGCTGACGGGAAGATTGAGTGCTTTTTCGGCGAAAAAATAACCGTATCCTATGCGGACCCACGTTCCGGGGCGGAGGAAGAACTCATCCTTGATTCAGAAGCGGCAATTGCCATTGGCACCAACGGGCTCCTGTCCTCATTCAGTAAGGTATTTGGAAACGATGACCTTGCCATTCAAACCCAGTTCCACATTGCTGAAAGCTACTTCGAGCTCTTCAAGAGCCACCTTGACCTCGGTCGCGAAGAAGATGCCAATGAGGACCTGGCCAACGGTCTGCGAGTCCTCCGTGAGCTAACCGAGGACTATCCAAGCCCGAAGCATGCGGCGCGAGTCAGCTATCTTCGTGGTCAGTTTGCGCAGGAACTCAAGAATTGGAATGAGGCCATAGAGGCATACGAGGATATCATCCGCAACCACTCGGACCACTCCCTTGCCTCAGATGCCCAGTACAAGCTTGCGCAATGCTATGAAGAGGCGGATCGGTTTGATGAAGCACTCGAAGCATATGTCACACTTGCCTCCACATACCCGGACAGCCCTCTCATCGCCAACGTCATGGTACGAATCAACGAATACTTCTACAAGAATGAGAACTTCCCTGTGGCAGCAACTGTCGGGGCCAAGTTTACTGAACGTTTCCAAGAGCACGAACTGGCACCGAAGATGGCTTTCCGCGTTGGCCAATGCTACTACAAGGCAGAGGACTTCAAGATCGCCGGTGCTGCATTCGACAAGTTTGCAAAGACATTCCCCGACGACAAGCTTTGCGCTGAGGCCCTCTTCTGGGGAGGTGAAAGCTACCGCATGGGCAAAAATGTCCCCGAGGCATTCCGCCGCTACAACCGATGCCGCTGGGACTTCCCTGAAAGCGACGCGGCAAAGTATGCCCGTGGCCGCTTGGCTCTCCCTGAGATGCTGGCTCAATTTGAACGTGAAGCCAATGTTGAGTAGCAAGAAAGAAAGCCCACTTCTGAAGCCGTAAATCCCTGCCCCAACAATCATGCTTTTTCTGGCCCAAGCTTCCACTGAGGAAACCGAAACAACAAACAACACCGTAGAAAACACAACAGAAGGAGCCGATGCGGCACAGGCCGGTGCCGATGCAGTTACAAACGAACCAGGCATTCTATCCCAGTTCTTTGATTCAGGAGCGTTGGGACTCCTTATTGATGGTGGATTCTTTATGTGGCCCATTCTTATTTTGGGCATCATTGCCATCGCGGTAATTATTGAGCGCTATCGCAGCCTCAAGATGCTGAACAATAATGATGATGACCTGCGGCAACAAGTTCTCGATCTCCTTACAAAGGATCAGGTCGAGGAAGCCATGAACCTTTGCGATTCCCAAAGAGGCCCGGTTGCGGCAGTTCTCTCCAACGGTCTTCGAAAATACCTTGTGCTTCGCCGACTTGGTTATGACCCGGCAAAGATTGAGACCCAGGTAATCCAGAGCATGGAGAGCTACAGCGTACACATTGTTGCCGCACTTGAACGCCACCTTCCCATTCTGGCCACCATATCCTCTGTCGCCCCAATGGTTGGCTTCCTCGGAACGGTACAGGGTATGATCGTATCCTTTGCCAACATTGTGGAAACCATGGGCGAGGTAAATATTGTCGAGGCAGCAGCCAGTGGGATCATGGTGGCACTACTGACGACCTGCTTTGGCTTAATTGTAGGTATACCGGCATTCCTGGGATTCAACTATTTCAGCAGTATTATTAATCGATTCGTCCTTGAGGTTGAGAGCACGTCAACTGAACTGGTTGAGGTAATTACCCTGCAGCTCACCCTCGCCCAGTCCGCAGAAGGTGAAACCGTATCGTCCTAGGAAAACTCCGCTCCAACGGCTGCCATGAAAATCCGCCGCCGCAACAACCTGCTTGTTGAGCCCCCGCACAGCGCGACCAGCGACATCGCGTTTATCCTAATAATTTTCTTTCTCGTATGTGCATCTGTACAACCGGACAGCGGTCGTAAACAAACCCTCCCGAAAAGCGAGGAACAACCCGAAAAGAAGCAGCAAAGTGAAAACCCTGAAGTCGGAGTCTCCCGAGATGGTGTAGTCCTGAACGGAAACCCCATGAAAATGGAACGCTTCGGCTCTGAGATTAAACGCGTATTGGCACAGAAAAAACGTGAAGTGGATAAGGTTGTTGTGCTAAAAAGTAAACCCAACACACCTTATGAACGCTGGATAGAGGTCACCAACCTTGTCCAGAAAGCCGGTGGTATTATCACACTCCAACTGGAGGAACAACGAACCGTATCCGTTGATTAATGGTTCAGTGCACTTTTTCTACAAATAGTAAAACCTCTCTTACTTGTGAAAATTGAACGAAAGAAGTACAATGCCACGGTTCCCTCCATGGCAATGGGTGATATAGCCTTCCTTCTACTAATTTTCTTCGTCATTCTTGCACGCGTGCAGGACGACAGTCACATCCAGTGGGAACCGGCTCGTATTGATGAGTTGGATCAGGCAAAGAACTCAAAGGCCAGCGTTATCATTGATGCGGACAACAAAGCTTATCTCAATGGCAGAGAGGTTGGTGTGGCCAGTCTTGCTGGTGCGCTTACTGAAATCCTTGGCGAATCAGAGGCAGGAAAGCGCACCATACTACTCAAGGTCCACAAACATGCCACTGCCACCTATTTCGAACCCGTCATCGAAGCCATCAGTGAAGCAGGAGGAGACCTCCTGCATGTTCTGGAAGATGAACGCATGAAAAACTGAAACTGAACTTTCAAATAAACAGCCATGAATATATACATCTCCCGAAACAAGGAAAAATTTGGTCCCTACACCGTCGATGATGTCCAGGCACTCATTAATCAGGGCATCCTGGCCGAAATGGATTATGCCTGGGCGGAGGGTGCATCTGAATGGGCACCACTCTCCAAGGTTGAAGGACTCGACTTCTCCCGTGAGAAAAAGCAGGTCAACCTGGACGAGGCCCTCAAGATTGCCCGTCAAAGGCAGGGGGACTCCCCTACCGGGATTCAACCCATGGCCAATATTGGACATGACCTGAAAAATCTCCGCCGCAACGTCTCGGCAACGGCAGATGAACTTCGCGATTTCCTCGGTCAAATGAAGGGGAAGAGTCCCAAGGAGATGCTCGGCTTGGTTGCCCAGAGCACCCTGACAAAAGGTTTCATGCAATCCGTTGTCATCTTTTCCGCACTCATTCTCGCCTTTACCGTAATCCCCTTCACGATCGATCTCTTCAATCCCGAGGAGGAAAAGACAACGGTCACCGAAGAGTCCGCGCCAGCCAACCCGGAAGATAACACCCAACCACAGGACGGCACCACTACCCCCAACGAAGACGGTACAATCCAGACGCCACTGGGTGAGACCGCTACCGGCAACCCCGTCATCGACAAACTTGGCATCGGTGAGACCAAGGATGCTCCAAAGGCGGTGAATCCGCTGGATGACACAGGCGATGACCTCTTTGACGAATTGAAATAACAGATGAGTTCCAAAAGAATGAATATCAATCCTGAGGCAACTTATATTGCGGGCAGGGCCTTGTCATAGGTCAAAATTCACTGAATGCAATGTCTCCCAACGCTAAAGAGTCAACTTTTCGGGATTTATTCCGTACGCTGACCAGTTGGCAATTCTATACGTTGATTGGCTCCCTGATAGTCAACGGGAGTAAACTCCTCTGGAAATTCCTCAGTGCAAAAGGCCGGAAATCGTTTAAGTGGAGCAAAGCTTATGCAATCAACTTCTGGTCCTATCTGAGCCAACCGGAGAACAAGTTCCTGAAGCTAACCCTTGGCTACTGTCTGGTCTGGCTGTTGTTTTTCTGGATATGGACAAGCAACTGGATTTCCTGGACGTGGCTTCATTGGACGCTCCTGATTGTGTTTCTTCCATCCTGGTATTTTTCCACTGTCTGGTTGCTACGGGCTTTCAGAAATAAATGGGACCTCACGGCAACCCTAAGGCTTGGCTCCCTTGTCCTGATCCCGTTTTTCCAGATGCTAACGTTTATCCTTGATGGATTTACCTACGAGGCAGCAAAGATATTTGGAGGCACAACCTTTGCCATCGTCTCCATCTTATGGGCTGCCTGGTTCTGTTGGGATATGACCATGGGAAGCTTTCGACTTCGCAAGAATCTTACCATTGGCTACACAATCGTCTGGTGTTGGCTGTGGTACCTGTGGTCGACCAACACCGCCCTTTTTCCTGAACTGTTCCTCTTCCTGTTCTTCAGTCTTTCAATTTATCTTGCCTATTGCTGGATCGACATGGCTCGTCACTGGGATGACAATATTCGCCTGCGAGCAGTAGCCAGTGTTTGTATCCTCCCCGTGTGGCAGTGGCTTGTATTTACCACGCACTTTCTTGGTTGGGGCGAGGCGCGCGCTATTACGGCTGGCGGCGGTTTGGCCGCTGTTTTCCTCGTGGGCCTTGGTTGGACAGTCTGGTATGTGGACCGTCGTGCATGGGAGCTCCAGAGGGCTCGCTTTTATAGTGCGGCCGAAGGGAAATCAGATGTAGACTTTACCGGCCCGCTTTCCGCAATGAGTGGATCTGCAGCAATTCTACAGGGCGGGGATGAAATCTGGGATCCTTTCGATCTGGACGCGCGTTATTACGGGAACGGTGAAAAAAAGAAACTCAACCAATCCTTATCCACAATCGCGGCCTATTCCATTCTTTTCTTTCTGCTTTTCCTTATCCTGACCAGCCTGTCAGGGTGCATGGAGCTTTATGAAATGCCAGCCGGAGGCGGCGAACAGAAGCAGGTCCAACAGGTCGTTGTCCAGAAGGTTATTAAGAAAAAGTTCGTCATAAACCCCTTCAGTGCGGTTCTCTTCAACCCACCACCCATTGACAAGGTAAAGCTCCAGCTTACAGAGCTTACAAAACACGCATATACCGTTGGCTATGGCAAAGGCAAGGGAGCCGGTTTTTCCGGGGGTACAAATCGCGGCATGGTAAGGTTTATAAGGCTGGAATATAATGGAGGGGACTGGGACCAGGACTTCGGTGTTGGAGCTGACCTGAATCTCCTGCTGGAATACCACGTTCGCACCAGTCACAAGACCGCAAAAAAGACTGAGTCCCGCAAAGTCATGCAGCTCAAGAACTTCCCTATCGGGAAAAGTCCACCCATGGTCTATATGACCGGTCAGGGAAATATCAGCCTCAGCAACAAGGAAGTAGAAATCCTGCGTGAGTACCTTATCGACAAGCACGGCATGATCTTTGCCGATAATGGAGGGAGTGGACGCTGGCATGGACAGTTCTTTAACGTAATGAAGCGCCTATTCCCAAGGGTAAGACCTATAAAGGTTCCCCTTGATCACGAGGTCCACCAAATCCCTTACATCATCCCCTTTCTTCCATATGTGGCGCCTCATGGAGGTAAAGATGCATTCGGGTGGGTCGTTGACAGTCGCCTTGTTGCCTACTACCATCCCGGAGACATTGGGGACGCATGGGCCGACGGTCACGCCGGCGTAACGCCTGAAATCTCAGAACTTTGTTACCAGCTAGGAACCAACGTCATTTTCTATGCCCATGCAGAATACAATAAATGGCTCGACCGACAGAACAAAAAGAAGTGAAGATACGAATCAAGATTTCCAGACCATGAAAACATTCCTATACTCCATCTTTATCGCCTGTCTGCTCTGCAATATTGTTACGGCCCAAACAAAGATTAATGAGGGTCTCCGTAACGCCAATGATCAACTGCGGTTTGAGGTGGCGAAAGAACTGCGTCAAACAGAGAAATACCAGCTTGTCGTTGCCCAACGTTTCTATGCCAAAGGAGACCTGAAGGCTGCCATGGCGGAGTTTGAAAAATTCCTGACCCTCTATGAGCGCAGTGATGCGGCGCCATACGCCCAACTCATGTGGAGCCACTGCCTTGTCCGCCAACGCAAGGTCAACACTGCAATCCGGGATGGATATCAATCGGTCATCGATTACTGGCCTGAATCCCCGGAAGCCGCACTCGCTGCCTATCTGATTGGAAAATCCTACAAGGACATTGGGGAAATCAAGAATTCCATTAAAGCCTTTGATAACGTCCGTGAAGACTACCCGGACAAGCAAGTCCGCGTACTTGCCCTCTGGGATATGCTCGATATTGCAAATGTCCACAAGGACGAAAAACTCCGTCTCAAAATCCTCAAGGAATTAACCTTTGAAATCAAGAGAACCAAAGCCAATGATTACCATCTTGCCAAGGCCGCCCAGGATCTTGCTGGATATTATTTTTATCGCGGTGATGGGGCCAAGGGACTTGAAGCACTACAGGAACAGGAGGGTGCTCATCATATGAGGCGACATGGAGGACTGATTTCACATGCCCATAATATAGGCAAGGGTGCTGTTGGGCACCTGCTCAAGAAAAAAGAAACCGTCAAGGGCGGTGAGAAACTGACTGACGATCTCATCAAGTTTATTAACGGACGAGTCCCTGAAGACTTGGAAAAAGGAAAAGCCAAGGAGGTAGCCCGCGACTTGCTTGGCCGCATCGCAAACCTGCACGCTACCGTCAAACGTGACAAGGAGGTACTGGATACCTATGAGCGCATGGGCAAAATGATTGGAATGGACGATGACGTCCTTGGCAAGATTGCCTCCTGGCACAAGGCCAAGAAACGTCGCGCGGAAGCTCGAAAAACCTACGAACGCTTCAAGAACAAGGTCAACGGCCTTGCCAACATCGCAGGAATGTATCGGGAGGACAAGGATCCGGACGGGGCCAAGAGCATCTACGGGAAGATCATCCAGCTCGACAAGGAAAACGAAGCCAAGTGGGCCAGTGAGAGTGCGGGAGTCTACCGCGAATGTAAAAAGCCTGAAGAGGCCGTTCAAATCTATACCTACGTGGCCAGTATTGATCAGGAAAACAAGGGCAAGTGGTTTGAGCAAGTTGCTGGCACTTGGCAGGAGGCCGGGAAATACGAAAAAGCGATCGAGAGTTGGCGGAATGTGATCACAACCACAGGGAAATCCGGACACTACTGGGCCATTGGTGACTGCTATGTGGCGCTAAAGGACATTCCCAAGGGGATTCAATCTTATCGGCTTAGTGATAACTTTCCTTCTGCCTACTTCAAGATGGCAGACCTCCACCGTGGCCAGAAGCAATGGAATGAGGCACTAACTTTATACAACCAGGCAAGAAGCTACGGCGACGGTCATGCCCAAACCGCCCTCTGGCGTATTGGTGAAACCTATGAGAAATCAAGCCGGCGTGAACAGGCAATCAAAAGCTATCAATCCATTTGCAAGCTCTATCCCAAGTCCAGTTCCGCAAGCCGCGCCCATGCCCACCTGCAGAACAAGTACAAGATCAACATCACCCTTGGCGGCGCCAAGGAAGAGTAGTTTCACGAATTTAGCCCCCACAGTAAAGGGCTTAATCAATCAACCTTCCGCATACGAAAGGTTCCGTGGTCCCGCTTCGATTTGTATTTTACGATTAAGTCACCTTCCTCAATGCGACCCTCGTAGGTGTAGAATCCACCCATGAGTCCTGAAAGGTTCTGCTCGCCGCTAAGGATATGCTTTTCTCCATCCGGCGTGATCGTAAAATTAACGTCATAAGAAGCACGAAGTACCTTCCAGAAGGTCGCTCCGATCTCGAACCGATATAGGTTTCCCTCAATATGAGAGGCAACGGCTCTTAAACCACCTGTATGACCATTTGCATCACTCAACCACGTCCCCTTCCAACGCCCCTCGACAGGCTTGGTTTGCGGAGAATTTGCCCCCTTCTCCCATGAGGACTGATAGGTCAGGCAACCGGCAAACCCGAAAAGGCTACAAACAAGAAAGACTTGGAGAAACTTCATTACGAATTACGGATTTTCATTCACTCTCGTAAGGTCAGGGTTATGGCACGTTCCTGATAGAGGGGCAGGTAGCGATAGTAGACCTCCAGTGAGAGAGTTGCCAGGGCTGTACTGATGACTCGTCCCATATCGTTCATGTGACGGCCGCCCTTGGGATCCCAGCTTCCGGCATTGCCTCCATTCTTGACCTGAAGGTCGAGCCAGATGGGTTTTATCCGTGCATTCCATTCATCCCAGACCGGACCTTGGTTCTGGTAGAGACTGAGACAACCATAATACCAGTAGTAAAAATCAGGTCGGCCTCTATCTGGAAGTTTTTGCTCTATATGCTTGATGGATTCCTGCATTCGGGGATGACTGGGGGGAGTGCCGAGAAGTTGCTGGGCAAAGAGACCCTCGGCAACCATGGCTTCAGTCTTATAGTTTCGGCCATCATAGCCGTAGATACCCCGGTGCTTGCCTGCCCCGATGGTATCCAGCCACTTAGCAGCAAGCTTAAACGGGCGATCCTCAATCTTGATGCCAGCCATGCGGGCACTCCGCAAAGCCATGATCTGCCAACCGGAGACAGAGGTGTCAATGCGGTTACTATTTGGTCGATAATCCCAGGCACCATGCTTCTGGTTCTGGGCCTTAATGATGAAGCCTACCGCCTTTTCCAGAGGTTCCTTGAGCTTGGGATCCTTCGTCAACCCATAGGCTTCAGCCAGTGCCATGGTGGAAACGCCCTGATCATACATACCGTTACCTTGACCATTGGTGAAGTCACCGTTCTCGCCCATTTTGCCAACCAACCATTTGATCGCCTTATCCACAGGCTTCTGATACTTGCCGGGCTCATTGTGCTTGATCCCCCAGCCGAAGTAACAGAGTACGGCAAAGGAGGTGGCGGCAAAATCGTGGTTCTTCTGGCCGCCGTGCCGGTCCATGCTCCAGCGACCATCCCTCTCCTGGTAGCGCGTAAACCAGTCAAGGGCGCGCGAAACTGCCTTTTCGGTATCCTCGTTGCCCCCAAGGCGCTCAAGCACCTTCTCGCGCATTTTTGGGTCACGAAGGAGATAGGGTTCCTGATCAACCGGCTGGGTTTCCAGCAGGAGTCTGGTGGAAAGGTCCACGGTCGGCAGGTGCGCGGCGATACGAGAGTCCGGCCCCGTCAATTCGGGAAGATTTGGCTGGTAGTCGAGTGGCTTCAGGCTGATGAGTGGCTCGGCCTTCTTGCTTTTGGGAAGTTCATGGGCGGCGACTTCCCGAACAGCATCCTCCGGAAGGGTTGCATCCAACTCCAAGGCTGCAGCCTTTGCGACATTCGCATCCGCATTTAATTTCTCAACCTCAGGAGCTCCATCCTCCGCCTGTATGTCGCGTTTGCCTTCAAGTTCAATTCCAGCGACCAGCGGGCTGATTGGAGCCTTTAGCAACTCAGGATTATCCTTAAAGGTGGATAGTTGGTCCTCCACCGGACGGGCCTGTGACTTTGCATCAACCTTGATGTCGACGGGGGCATCCGGTAACCCGTTATCTGTCTTGGCGACTTTCAGTTCGGGAAGTTCAGGGCGCTCCTCGGCATTCTCCAACTCAACGGCCTTGGCGACATTGATATCCTTTTTGAAAGTCTTGAGTTCCGGAGCCCCGGATTCCGCCTGCAAGTCCCGCTTGCTTTCAAGCTTCATGTTGACCTGCAGGCTGGGAATTTCCTTCAGGATCTCCGTTCGGCTTTCAAAGGCAGGCAGGTTATCCACCGGTTTATCCGATTGAACATCGGCAATCTTGGCTTCAAATACGGGGGTCTTTTCCTGAAGTGCGGATTGTTCCTGAACAGCACGGCCCAAGTCCTGGACAGGTTCCTCCTCGGAAACTGCGTTCTCAAGGGGTTGGACATTGGCCAGGGACTCATCAGAAGTAACCTTCTGGAATTCAGGCGCAGCTTCGGTCTCTACATTGTGATCAGACTCCAGTTTCAGGCTCGCCGGCAGATTGAATGCAATTTCAGGGACATCCGTGGCGGTATCCAGTTGGGGCAGGACGGGGTCAGGCAAGGTCGGTAGGGCAGGATTGGCACGAACTTCCTGAATGGCGGAAACCGATTGCGGCAGCCGGGCTTGAGCAACCTCAATGGAAGGAGTCTCGGTGGGCTGTGCCTGAGCCTCAGGCAGTGGGGCATCTGCCTTCCGGACCTGCCGGTCGGTGTCCTGCAACTGCTTGAACTGGGGTTGTTCGGAATTGTCCGCCTCCACCTCGGGTATCTCCATCCTAAAGGCCGGGGTGGTGGCGGCAAGTTCCTGAATTTCAGGGCGGTCCGGCGTGGGTAATTCGGAGGGGGGCAATTCCCGTCGCACGGGTTCAGGGAGCTCATGCAGTATTTCCACCGGTACACTCTTGACCAAGAATGCATCGGGAGGTGGCGCAATGTCCGGAGTTTCCAAAGGCTCAAGATTGGGAACGGGCATATCCGGAACGACCTGCTGTGCATATATTGGCTGTTCCACTGCAGGAAGCATCTCTGTGACTTTTTCCCGTATTTCCAGTGCAAGTTTCTCCTGGGCGAGGGCATTCGTATCAAGATCAGCCTCCATGACAGGATCCTTTGCGGATTCAATAATCTGGTAGGTCAGGAACCAGAGACTTAGCAACAATGCCAACACCGCATGGAAAAGAAGTGAGCCAAGAAGGCTTCTTGCAGTCATCCCGATCTCCACATCCTTGCGTCGAAGAATATGAAGGAGATAGAAGATACCGGCCAAGGCTGCAACCAGCAGTATTATCCACCAAAAGTTTTGACCGAGGAAACCGATAAGCGCTTCCCATTCAGACTGGTCAATCTGAACAAAAACCTCCCGTGATGTACTCTGGTAAAGAGTGAAGGAGGAAGATACTTCATCGCCCTCCCCTTCAAGCATCCGTGGACGGTTTGAACTGAGGACCAGCATGTAACCCTGAAGGGAAAGAGCCGGGTCCATCTCATCGTGGGAAGTATTGACGGTTGTACCTACATTTTCCAGGTCAACGAATTGCCCGTTAAGAACACGGGCCCGATAGATATCAAAACCACCTTCACCACCTTCACGATTGGATGCAAAATATAGAAAATCCCCACGCGGGGTCAGGGCAACCTGCCCCTCATGAAAAGTGGTGTTCAGATAAGTAATTCTCTGGCAGGGATTGAATCGGGCAACCGATTCGATAGACTTGGGATTCGTACCTTCCTCCATC
>Ga0209660_1000421_pt1 | contig 25323 bp, 36 predicted proteins | sample SaaInlV_100m_DNA_2_FD_184659 | JGI IMG/M metagenome (GOLD analysis project Ga0209660, IMG submission 184659) | Marine microbial communities from expanding oxygen minimum zones in the Saanich Inlet - SI072_LV_100m_DNA (SPAdes) (version 2) | ecosystem: Environmental > Aquatic > Marine > Intertidal... | reverse complement strand
CAGGGTTCTTCTATAATGAGAGCCTATCATATTATGTGATTTTAGACACTTTTGGAAAAAAGTAATTTTTTTTTCAAATTTTCTTGCCACTTAGTCAGCAAAACCCATTTTCCTTTTCTTCCATTTTTTCTTCTAAGAATTTTATATCCCACAGAAATGCCCACGATTAACCAACTTGTCAAAAATCCCAGACGAACAGTCCGGGCTAAATCAAAAGCACCTGCGCTTAAGGATAATCCTTTCCGGCGTGGTGTATGCGTACAAGTGATGACGCGAACTCCCAAAAAACCCAATTCAGCTATTCGCAAAGTTGCAAAAGTTCGCTTGACCACCGGCATTGAAGTAATCGCTTACATTCCTGATGAGGGGCACAGCTTACAAGAACACAGTATCGTTTTAGTCCGTGGAGGTCGCGTCAAGGACCTTCCAGGAGTTCGTTATCACATTGTTCGGGGTACCTTGGACTGCGGTGGTGTCGAAAAACGTCGTCGTAGCCGTTCCAAGTATGGAGTCAAACGTCCTCGGGACAAAAGCTAACAGTATTTCCCCACAGTATTTTTATCATTCATTTTATTCTCTAAAGTCATGTCGCGCCGAAGAAGAGCAGTTAAACGTCCAATCCCTGATGATCCCAGATACGGGAACCCCTTGGTTACCACATTGGTTAATTTGGTGATGAGTTCAGGCAAAAAATCCACTGCTCGCCGCATTGTCTATGGTGCTTTTGAACGCGCCAGTGAAAAATTAGAAAAAGGTGATACTGAGGACTTAATTCTTGGTGCACTTGAAAATACTCGTCCTAAACTCGAAGTTAAAGGACGTCGCGTTGGTGGCGCCACCTATCAGGTGCCGGTTGAACTCTCGTACGAACGTCAGCAATCACTTGCTTTTCGATGGATTGTGCAAGCTGCCCGTTCCCGTAAAGGGCTTCCCATGGTTGACGCTCTGGCATCAGAACTGATTGATGCATATAACAATACCGGAACAGTTGTAAAAAAGAAGGAAGATACTCACAAGATGGCTCAGTCAAATAGAGCCTTTGCTCATCTCAGGTGGTAATCGAACCAACGCTTCTTCTCCATTCCCTATTTTGAATTTCAATTTATCGATCATTGATCGTCAATCATGTCTACAAATTCTCTATCTCCAGCCAATTCAGCTGAACGCCCCTTTGCGCTCGAGCACACCCGAAATATTGGCATTGCTGCACACATTGACGCAGGCAAGACTACTACTACGGAGCGAATAATCTTTTATGCTGGTGTCGTTCATAAGATTGGAGAAGTGCATGATGGTACCGCAGTTACCGACTGGATGGAGCAGGAACGCGAGCGAGGTATTACCATAACTTCTGCTGCTATCTCTTGCAACTGGACAGATCCCAAGGGCCCATTCGCCACCATTGAGCATGCAATCAACATAATCGATACACCTGGGCACGTTGACTTCACTGCGGAGGTTGAGCGCTCGCTACGAGTACTTGATGGTGCCGTTGCCGTCTTCACCTCAGTCGAAGGTGTTCAGCCTCAGTCCGAGACTGTCTGGCGTCAGATGGATAAATATAATGTTCCTCGCCTTGCGTTCGTCAATAAAATGGATCGCACCGGAGCAGACTTCATCGATGCCGTTGAATCCATGAATAAAAAACTGGGTGCCAATGCTCATCCCATTTTCCTCCCTATTGGTGCCGAAGAAAATTTCAAAGGACTCATCGATCTTGTAGAGCAGAAGGCTATTATTTATAATGATGAAGATTCATCGATGGGCGCCAAATTTGATGTCACTGAAATCCCTCAAGAGCATAAGGATCAGGCTGATGAATATCGTGAAAAACTAATTGAAGCCGTAGCAGATTATGACGATGACGTTGCCACCAAGTACTTGGAGGGTGAAGAGATTGCTGATAATGAATTTAAACTAGCTATCCGCAAGGCCACGTTATCCTTGAAGTTTTGTGGTGTGATACCTGGCTCAGCTTTCAAGAATAAAGGGGTACAACCTCTACTTGATGCCGTTATAAACTACCTTCCTTGTCCACTTGATCTCCCTCCAATGAAGGCTTTCGATGAGGATGAAAATGAAACTACTGTTGTTCCCGACGATAGCAAAAAAGTAGCAGGTCTTGCTTTTAAGCTCTGGACGGATCCATACGTTGGTAAATTAGTTTTTTTCCGCAATTACCAAGGAACTCTCCGCAAAGGAACTCCCTTATTTAACCCGCGGACACGACGGACGGAGAGAGTCAGCCGCCTGATGATTATGAAGGCTGATTCACGGGAAGATGTGGATGTTGCTTATTCGGGTGACATTTGTGCGATTATCGGCGCCAAGAACATCGTGACGGGAGACACTCTATGTGATCGAGACTTGTCAGTCAGTCTTGAACCACCAACTTTCCCCGAGCCTGTTATCTCTATGTCTATCGAGCCAAACACCAAGGCCGATCAGGAAAAAATGTCAGTTGGCCTTCAGCGGCTATCCGAGGAAGATCCAACGTTCCGGGTCTCTTCTGACGAAGAGACTGGTCAGACAATTATTGCAGGAATGGGAGAACTGCACCTTGATATTATTAGAGACCGCCTCTTCCGGGAATTCAGTGTGGGCGCAGTTGCCGGGCGACCGCAGATTGCCTACCGAGAAACAATTCGGTCTGAGTCCGAGGGTGTCGGCAAATTTGTCCGCCAATCGGGTGGACGTGGACAATATGGGCATTGTGTTATCAAGCTTGAGCCTAATGAGACTGGTAAGGGAGTTGAGCTGGAAGATAAAATTGTTGGAGGTGTTATTCCTCGAGAATACATCAAGCCAACCTTTGATGGCATTAAAGAAGCCTCACAGAATGGAGTAATTGCTGGTTATCCAGTTATTGATTTCAAGGTCACCCTTTTCGATGGATCATTTCATGAGGTTGATTCTTCTGAAATGGCTTTTAAGATGGCGGGAATATTCGCTTTTAAAGATGCTATGGCCAAGGCAACTCCATCCTTGCTTGAACCTATCATGAAGGTGGAGGTTAGCACCCCTGATGAATATCAAGGCGACCTTATGGGTGACCTTAATCGGCGCCGAGGCCAGATTCAGGGCATGGAGACAAAGGGAACACTTTGCCTTATTAACGCCTTTGTCCCTTTAGAAACCATGTTTGGATACTCCACAGACATGCGCTCCCTTAGTAAAGGTCGTGCGACTTACTCCATGGAGCCTTCTCATTTTGAACAAGTACCAGCGAGCCTCATTGAGGATATCGTAAAAACCTCTACCAAAGCTCCTGCTCGAACCTGACGCCCTATGTCTTCCCAACGCATACGTATCAAGCTTAAAGGCTACGATTATAGATTGATTGATCAATCAGCCAAAGACATCGTTGAGACTGCCAAGCGTTCCGGCGCTAGAGTCTCCGGACCGGTTCCTATTCCTACACGGATTGAAAAACTCACGGTCAATCGATCTCCCCATGTCGATAAGAAATCAATGGATCAATTTGAAATTCGCATCCACAAACGTCTCATTGATGTAATTGAATCTACAGCGACTACAGTTGATGAACTTAAAAAGCTCAATCTTCCCGCAGGAGTCAATGTCGACGTAATCGTATAAACTAATTTTAGCCATGTCCTTCGAACTTATAGGTAAGAAAATTGGGATGACCCAAGTCTACGACGATGAAAACAACGTACAAGTTGTAACTGTTGTTGAAGTGGGACCATGTCCCGTTGTACAGGTTAAGACCAAGGAACGTGATGGCTATAACGCTGTCCAGATTGGTTACGGCGAACAGAAGGAGCATCGCGTTCCCAAGCCAGTTCTAGGGCACCTCAAGAAGGCCGGCGTCGCTCCTGTCTCCACACTCCAGGAGTTTCGAACTGAAACACCCAGCGATTATGAGCCAGGTCAAATACTGACTGTGGAAAAATTTAAAGAAATTGAGAAAGTTGATGTTATTGGCACCACCAAAGGACGCGGATTTCAAGGTGTTGTTAGACGTTATAATTATGCTGGTGGGCCCGCATCTCACGGGTCCATGTTTCATCGCCGCGGCGGTTCCTACGGAATGTGTCAGTGGCCTGGACGTATAATTAAAAACACCAAGATGCCTGGACACATGGGCGCTGTCCGCCGAACTGCTCAGAATCTTAAGATTGTTCGCGTAGACTCAGAACGGAATATACTACTTGTTGAGGGTAGCTTCCCAGGCGCAAAGGGTGGAATTGTCACCATACGCCCGGCAATTAAAGGGCCAAAGGTTTAGGCGCATTGCATAACCTATAACTACTTTGACAAACGGAATCGGCCAATAAATGAAATTTAAAATCTACAACTCGACTGCAGACAGTTGCGATGAAAAGGAAATAGGCGAATTTCCTTCATTTGATGACGACAAAGGGATTGCCGCGTTGCGACAAGTGGTTCTGGCTCATCAGGCAAATGCTCGTCAGGGTAATGCATCAACAAAAACCCGGGCCGAAGTTAGTGGCACTGGAAAGAAGGCTTTTCGTCAGAAAGGATCAGGCACGGCTCGTCGTGGAGATCGTCGATCCCCCATTCTTCGAAAAGGGGGTGTGGCCTTTGGCCCTAAGCCCCGCGATTACACACAACATTTAAACCGCAAGGTTCGGCAACTTGCTCTCCGGCGCGCTCTTTTTGAGCAGGGTTCTAATGGTGCTATCGATATTATTGAAGAATGGATTGTATCGGAGCCGAAGACTCGCATTGTAAATGATATCATAGGGAAAATTGCTCCCAAAGGAAAAATTCTTTTACTTGGAGATAAATTTTCTAATGATGCGCTTCTCGCATCCCGGAATATTCCACGTCTCAGTATTACTAGCTCCAGCGATGTAAATGCAATGGATCTTGTTCACCACGATCGTATTATTATTAGTTCCACAGGTATGGATAAAATACTCATTCGAGCCAACGGATAATTAAAGCACCATGAACTCGCTAGATATCATCCTAAAGTACATCATTACTGAAAAAGCCACTGAAATGGCTTCCATGGACAAGTATACATTTATCGTGACCCCAACAGCCACTCGAGCACAAGTTCGCCAAGCTGTTCAACATCACTTTGGAGATGTTGAAATCAGCAAGATTAACATTATTAATCGAAAAGGGAAGATTAAGTCCAGCCGGACACGCGGATTAAGTGCCAGCGGTAGGACTGCATCAACAAAGCGAGCCATTGTTACGCTTTCAAAAGGCAAGATAGACTTGGTGTAAATCTACTTTCAATAACTAATTTCTAATGCCAATAGTTCAATCCAGACCAATTACTCCAGGGCAGCGTTTTCTCCAGCGGAATCGAACTGGTTTGACCCTGAATGACCCCATAAAGTCCCTCACCAAGTCGAAGCATCGTGCCAAGGGTCGCAATTGCTACGGAAGGATCACTTCCCGCAGACGGGGAGGGGGGCATAAGCGTCTTTATCGCCAGATCGATTTTAAGCGGACTAAGTTAGACATTGCCGGCAAGGTTGAGCGACTTGAATACGATCCCAATCGTTCCGCTCACATAGCTCTAGTTACATACGAGGACAAGGAGCAACGCTATATACTAGCGCCCAAAGGGCTAGAACCAGGCACTTCAATTATTAGTTCGGACAAAGCTGTTGGTTTCGACATTGGCAACGCGATGCCTTTGCATTTAATCCCGCCTGGAACTACCGTTCATGCCGTCGAGTTACAGCCTGGTAAGGGCGCGCAATTAGGGCGTTCAGCAGGTGCTGGTCTACGAATTATAAATTCGGAGGGGAAACATACTACTCTAAAACTTCCAAGCGGAGAAATCCGCTTGGTGAATTCCAATTCGCGTGCAACAATTGGAAGCGTTGGAAATGCATCTCACGAAAAACAGGTTATCGGCAAGGCTGGCCGCAACCGATGGAAAGGACGCAGGCCTAGAGTGCGTGGCGTCGCCATGAATCCTGTCGATCACCCCATGGGCGGTGGTGAGGGACGCACCTCAGGTGGAGGTCACCCGAAATCTCCTTGGGGTCAACTTTCAAAAGGGTTCCCGACACGTCGGAAATCAAAGACAACCAATAATATGATCATCGTCCGCCGGAATGGCAGGAAGATGAAGCGCTAGAAATAACCGATGTCTAAAAGATCTTCTAAAAAAGGCTTCTTTGTCGATCCTGGAATCTGGAAAAAAGTTCAAGATGCCCAGCGAATTGGCGATCGTAAACCTATTAAAACATGGTCTCGTAGGTCCACAATTACACCTGATTTTGTTGGCCTTAATATTAATGTTCACAATGGGAAATCGTTTCTTCCAGTATATATTACAGAAAACATGGTTGGGCACAAACTGGGTGAATTCGCGCCAACCCGGCATTTCCGTGAACATGGTAACCACACCCAGAAATAATTTTTAGAAACCTTACTGCTAGCCATGGAAGTCAAAGCCTACACCAAATATAATAGAATGTCGCCAAAGAAGGTTCGGCAAGTGGCTCGGGAAATACAGGGTATGGATGCCGCTAAAGCTCTTAATACTCTGCAAGTCATCCCTCGCAAGTCTGCCCGCCTTATTCGCAAAACCCTTCGCTCGGCCATGGCTAATGCGGAGCATAATCACAACCTTAACGCAGATGATCTTACCGTGTCGGCAATTATTGAAGAGGGTCCTGCATTACGTCGGTTTCGCCCCTGTGCTCGCGGTTCCGCACATCCATTTCGTAAGCGTCAATGTCACATACGTATCACTTTAACCGATTAGGTCTAACCCCGAATTTTTAATAACTTTACTATGGGCCAAAAAGTAAACCCTAAAGGATTTCGCCTCGCTCTCACACGTGACTGGGATTCTCGTTGGTATGCGAGTAAAAAGAAGTTTCCCGAGTTTGTCGCGCAGGACCAAAAAATTCGCGTATTTCTAGAGGAAAGACTACGTTATGCATCCGTCCCGCGCATTTTTATTGAGCGATCCACAAATGACCGTGTTCGAGTTCGGGTCTACACTGCTCGTCCAGGTGTTGTTATCGGTCGTAAGGGTCAGGAGTTAGACAAGCTCCGTGCAGATATTTCCAAAAAACTTGGGTTTGATGTAATTCTTGATATCCATGAAATCAAAAAACCTGATCTGGAGGCTCAACTTGTTGCAGAAAATGTTGCGCTGCAGTTGGAGAGACGCTTCCCCTTCCGTCGAGCAATGAAAAAGGCGCTCCAAAGTACTATGTCTCTAGGAGCACAAGGCATTAAAATTCAATGCAGTGGTCGCCTGAATGGTATGGATATTGCGAGATCGGAACGACAACGTGCTGGTCGTGTCCCATTGCAGACTCTGCGTGAAAACATTGACTATGGATTTACTGAGGCACGTACAACTTATGGCCTGATTGGCGTTAAGTGTTGGATTTGTAAACCAGAAGAAGAATAACCATCGCGTTCTTATACCTAATAACTTTTTAATCATGGCGTACTTACCATCCAGAACAAAGTACCGTAAAGTGCACAAGGGGCGCAATCGCGGTAATGCAAAACGCGGTGACTACATTGCGTTTGGCGAATTTGCTATTCAAGCTCTTGCCCGTGGTGGTATGACTTCTAACCAAATAGAAGCGTCTCGAGTTGCAGTTACCCGCTATCTTAAACGTAAAGGCAAGTTGTGGATCCGTGTTTTCCCTCAGAAGCCAATTACCAAAAAACCAGCTGAAACCCGTATGGGGAAAGGTAAAGGTGCCGTAGATCATTGGGTCGCGGTCGTTAAGCCTGGCGCTATACTATTTGAGCTAGCAGGAACCTCTGCCACAATAGCTCGAGAAGCTTTTGCTCGTGCTGATGCTAAAATCCCTTTTCGCTGCCGATTTATCAGCCGAGATTAAGGTGAATTCTAAAGAGTACGATATTTAATGAAAGATAAAGATTCAAACGAGACTCCTGCAGCTAAATCGAAAGATTTGATGGGTGAGGCCGGCAAGCTAAGAGAGAAATCCGTACCAGAACTTGAAGATCTGTTACGGGATGATTCCAAGGAACTTGTTGACTTGCGTATTCGTAAGGAGACCGGCCAGTTGGAGAAACCTCATGAGATCAAAAAATATCGTCGTGAGATCGCACGCATCAAGACCATACTGGAGGAAAAACGTGATCGTATTATAATGGATGAAGATTCTAAATCCGATAAGAGAATGTCACTTCGTGAAACTGCAAATCGTTCTGGCGTTAGTCACCGCAAGGCTCTTCGTGAACTTCATAAAGCTTCCTGACAATATAACTTTTTAAAATGAGCGAAACAACTACACGTAATCGTAGAAAACAGCTTAATGGCGTAGTCATCAGCATATCTGGTCAAAAATCGATCAAGGTAGCGTTTTTCTATAAAATCCCGCATCCTCTCTATAAAAAAGAAATCAAGCGTAAGAGCATCTTCCATGTGCATGACGAAAAGGAAGAGTGTGCAATTGGCGATAGTGTGGAGATTATGGAGACCCGGCCTCTAAGCAAACTCAAGCGTTGGCGCGTGGTTCGTGTTTTAGAGAAGGCACGAGCTTCCAATATTTAAGGACTTACCACCAAATAACCTCACAAATTTACAGCATTAGCAATGATTCAACTGAGAAGCAGGGTGTCCATTGCGGACAACACAGGAGCAAAATCGGCAATGATGATTCGCCGTATAGGTCAGAATAAAAAAACCGCTTCCGTTGGTGACTTGATTGTTTGCCACATCAAGGAGAGTACTCCCGAGTCTGATGTCAAAAAGGGAACGGTCGTTCGCGCAGTTGTTGTCCGAACCAGATCCCCAATTCGTCGAAGAGATGGAAGTCGCATTCGCTTTGATGAAAATGCAATAGTGCTCGTGAATCCCGAGGGAGCTCCACGTGGAACCCGAATTTTTGGACCTGTTGCTCGTGAATTGCGGCAGAAATATTTAAAGATTGTATCCCTTGCACCAGAGGTGCTTTAAGCCATGTCGAAGAAAATAGACAAAGTAAAGAAAGACAAGCGGGTTGTCGTAATTAGTGGTGCTCATAAAGGCGCAGATGGTAAGGTGCTCGAGGTCCAGACCAAACTTAACCGCGTCATCATTGAAAATGTAAATCTGCGCAAAAAGCATGAGCGTAAGACACAGGAAAATCCTGATGGCGCGATCATTGAACGTGAAATGCCCATTCATATTTCAAATGTAATGTTAGAAGATAGGAGAAAGAAAAGACCAAATATCCTAGCCCAACAATCCGCAGGGTAGTAACTTTTACTGTACAGCGAACTATGAGCGCCCCAGAACTTAAAACACTTTATACCGAAAAGGTACGTCCCGAAATTATGTCCCTTCGAGGGCACAAGAATGCCCTGCAAGTCCCTCGACTTGAAAAGATCGTCATTAACTCAGGTGTCGGTGCTGTCAGTGAAAAAAACCGTGTCAATGAAGTGGCTGACGATATTGGCCGAATTGCAGGGCAGAAACCTATCATTACTAAAGCACGTTTAAGCATTTCTAATTTTAAGTTACGTGAAGGCATGCCAATCGGCGTCAAGGTTACCTTGCGAGGTAATCAAATGTGGGAATTCTTTCTCCGCATTCTTGCCGTCGCCTTACCGAATATTCGAGATTTTCAAGGAATCAATAAACGTTTGGACGGTCAGGGTAATTATACCCTTGGTATTTCAGACCACACTATATTTCCTGAAATACGCATGGAAGGCGTAAAACATACTACTGGCATGGATATTTCTTTTGTAACGAATGCAAAAAATGATGATGAGGGAGGGGAACTCCTCACACTTCTCGGTATGCCTTTCCGTAAATAATTAATTTTAACTGATAAATCTCATGGCAAAAAAGTCATCCATTGCTCGAAACCTTAAGCGAAAGCGACTTATTGAGCGCTATGCGAACAAACGCAAGGAACTGAAGGATATGCTAAAGGGCATGGAACCTTTGGTTGATGGCGAAATAAATCAGGAGTTTTTGAGTGCCCAGCATAAACTTACCAAACTCCCCAAAAACTCTTCCCCTATACGCTACCGCAACCGCTGTTCCATAACTGGTCGACCTAGAGCATTCATCGGAAAATTTGGCCTTTCGCGCCTTACATTTCGTGAACTTGCTTTAGCTGGTAAAATCCCCGGGGTTACCAAATCATCTTGGTAGTCTAACGCTGCCACATTAATCATTCTACACTAGCATTATGGCTATTCACGACACAATTGGCGATTTTATTACCACACTTCGCAACGGCAGTATGGCTACCAAACCTGTTGTTTCCCTCCGTCATTCAAAACTTCGGGAGAGTATCTCCAGTATTCTAAAGCGGCATGGATACCTTTTTGACTACACTGTGAATGAACGCAGTAATGGTATTAAGTATCTAGAAATCAAACTGAAGTTTAAAGGAGATCAGCCTGTAATTGCAGGCATACGTCGTGAAAGCAAACCAGGTTGTCGCCGCTATTACCAATATCAAGAAATTCCCCCAGTATTGGGAGGGTTAGGAATTAGTATTCTCACTACCTCCCGTGGAATACTAACTGGAAATGAAGCACGCAAGCAGAAGGTTGGGGGAGAATTGCTTTGCTCCGTCTGGTAGATAAAGAATCATGAGTAGGATTGGAAAATTACCCATCACAATTCCTGAGAAGGTCGAAGTCACCTTAGATGGAACGAGTGTTACTATCAAAGGACCCAAAGGAACTTTGTCCAATAAATTTGCGCCTGTGGTGGAAATTACCCATTTAGAGAATTCTATTGAGGTTAAGCCTGCAGATAGCTCACGTTTTTCTCGTGCCATGCATGGCACCGCCAGATCCATCATAAATGGGATGGTTCAAGGGGTTACGGAAGGATTCACCAAGAGTCTTCAGATAAATGGTGTTGGCTTTCGTGCCACAGTACAAGGAAAGCTTATTGATTTGTCACTTGGTTATTCCCATGACATCAAGCATCCGATCCCTGAAGGTGTGACTGTTACAGTTGACGACAATGTAAACATTAAGATCGAAGGCATTGACAAGCAGGCCGTCGGTCAGTTGGCCGCTCAGATCAAGTCGTATTATCCCGCTGAACCCTACAAGGGTAAAGGGGTGCGTATCGTTGGAGAATACGTTCGACGTAAGGAGGGCAAGAAAACTGCCTAATCTAATTTTTAGCTTACAATTATCCACATGAAACTCGCCAAAAAAAATCTCCTTCGCCAAAAAAGGCGTTGGCGTATCCGCAAAAAAGTCAATGGCACTGCCTCCCGCCCTCGGTTGACTGTCTATTTTTCTAATAAGCATATTCACACACAGTGTGTGGATGATGTTGAACACAAAACACTTCTAGCGGCATCCACTCTCCGTAAGGGTGAAAAAATAGTAGGCTCTCGCTCTAATGTCGCTGCTGCGATTGAACTAGGGAAAGAGATTGGAGAAAAAGCATTGGCCAGCAAAATTCAATCCGTGGTTTTTGATCGTGCAGGCCGTCAATATCATGGTTGCGTAAAGGCTTTTGCTGAAGCTGCCCGCGAAGCCGGACTTCAATTCTAGGATCACACGTTTTATGAGTATCCCAAACAAACGAAAACATTTTGAGACTCAACCCGAAGAACCAGAGTTCTTCGAAAAGGTGGTCACTATTAATCGTTGTGCAAAGGTTGTTAAAGGCGGCCGGCGTTTCAGTTTTTCCGCCCTCGTTGTTACAGGCGATCAGGAAGGCCGGGTCGGTGTTGGCTACGGAAAGGCAAAGGAGGTTCCCGAGTGTATTCGAAAAGCTACTGAGAAAGCCCGAAAGAACATGGAGCCAGTTCAAGTTCTTGAGGATACAATTCCGCACCAAGTAGTTGGTGAGGCTGATGGAGGCAAGGTGCTTCTTCGTCCTGCGAGTCCCGGAACTGGTGTTATAGCCGGAGGAGGAGTCCGCGCGGTACTTGAGGCTGCTGGAGTTAAGAATGTACTTTCCAAGTCGCTGGGCTCAAATAACCATTTGGCTGTTGTTAACGCCACACTTGCGGGACTTCAGCAACTACGCTCACCCGATCTTATCCGTTCTTTACGAGAATACCAACCCGAGCAGGCAGAAGCCTGATTCATTTTTTAGCGACTCCCTTAACCTATGAAGACCGATCACATCACTGGAGGTAGCCAATCCACACATCCGACCAAGCGTCTGGGCCGCGGCCGAGGTAATGGTCGTGGAAAAACCTGCTGTCGCGGTCATGGCGGTAGTGGCCAGCGTTCTGGCTACAGCACCAAACCTGGATTCGAAGGTGGGCAGATGCCACTTTATCGCAAGCTTCCCCAACGTGGCTTCAATAATTTTAATTTCCGCACAGAGTATTCTGTGGTCAACTTGAGTGATCTTTCCCGTGTTGAGGGCTCTGATATCATTGACAAGGAAGCACTTGTGAAGGCAGGTCTCGTCCGGCCGAACGCATTACTTATCAAGGTCCTTGGTGACGGCGATTTGTCGGTGCCTATTAAGGTGAAGGCCAACAAGTTTTCAAAATCAGCCGAGGAGAAGATCAAGTCTGCAGGTGGAGAGATCATCCAGGCTTGATACTTTGAATCTACTATCAGCCCCTACACACGTAGACACTTGAAACAACTCCCATGCTGAGCGCCTTCACCAACTGTCTGAAGATTCCTGAGCTGCGGAATCGTATATTTTTCACAGCGGCTCTTATTTTTGTTGCTCGAGTCGGTGCGAATATTCCCTTACCTGGAATAAATTCTGCACCACTTCAGGATTTCATGAATGACCAAACAGGTGCCGGTGGGTCCCTGCTTGGCTTCTACAACATGTTTACGGGGGGCGCGCTCCTTAAGGGGGCCGTCTTTGCTCTTGGCATAATGCCATATATTAGCGCCTCCATTATAATGCAACTTGCTGGTGCTGTAGTCCCTTGGATTGCCCGTCTGCAACAGGAGGGCGATGTCGGTCGCCAAAAGATCAGTCAGTACACCCGGTATCTAACAATTATTATATGTGTTATCCAATCAGTCCTGCTCCTTTTGGCACTAAGCAACAATCCAGGCAGTCTGATTGGTCAGGGTCAGGATTTTATACAAAAATATGGTAAAATAATTATAGAGGACAACCATGTCTGGTTTCTTATTCGCTCAACGATTTTCCTTACTACTGGTACTGTTATTTTAATGTGGCTCGGGGAGCAGATTACCCAACGTGGCATCGGTAATGGTATTTCTTTACTTATCACCATTGGGATTATTTCGGACCTTCCACGCGCTTGCGTTGTTTTTTACAAGCATTTCTTTGGGCAGAACACATTTTCCGACCTGTCTGTATGGCCTCAGGTAATTGGTATGTTTTTTCTTCTTTTGATTGTGACCATGGGAATTGTTGCCATGACTCAGGCACTTCGAAAGATTCCAATCCAGTATGCCAAGAGGGTTGTAAATCGCAAGGTGTACAGTGGCCAGAGCTCCTTCCTGCCCCTAAAGATTAATTACGCTGGGGTAATGCCTGTTATTTTTGCGAGTGCGATCCTCATGTTCCCACAGCAGATTTTCCAGCAACTTTATAGCTGGAAGCAATATGATATCTTTCAGTCTATGGCCAATTTTCTGCAACGAGGAGGGTGGTTTTATTATCTTACTTACGGTGGTCTTATTTTAGTTTTCAGTTATTTTTGGGTCTCTATAATGTTCAAGCCTGTGCAGATCGCAGATGACCTGAAGAAAAATGGTGGCTACATTCCTGGAATCCGTCCTGGACAGAATACCGCCAATTATCTTGATCATGTGATGACGCGGCTTACCTTTGCCGGGTCCCTTTTCCTTACCATTGTTGCGGTATTCCCGGACTTAATACTGGGCCTAGCCAAAATCCCGTATGTCGTTGCAACTTTTTTCGGAGGAACGGGAATGCTTATCACAGTCGGGGTGATGCTTGATACTATGCGTCAAGTGGAAACCCACCTTCTTCAGCGCCATTACGATGGATTTCTAAAGAAAGGGAAACTTCGTGGTCGTAGTACTAGTCGCGTCCAGCAATCTCTTGATACAGATGCGTTTAAGGATACCGTCACCCACTGGAAACCACTTCTTATTGTCGCCGTTGCATTATTTGCATTCGGAATTATCGCATTTTTCCTTAATATGGGGAAATAGCCTGTCCCTACGCCATTTCCAGGCGTAGTGAATCTGACTCAACTTTTCTTGCGTTCAATTTCCACGATTCCCATGCAGGTCTTAGAGATGTCACAAGTTATCGTCAGGAATAGTCAGGAGATAGATCAGATCCGTCAGGCTTGTAGAGTGGCTGCTGATGTTCTTGAGCATATGGCGAAGGAACTTCGTGTCGGAATTACCACCCACGAACTTGACCAATTTGCCAGACATCGGATGGAGAAACTTGGTGCTGAGAGTGCATGTTTGAATTATAGGTCCGGGAGTAAGGTTTTCCCTTGTTACACCTGTATCTCCGTCAATGAAGAAGTTGTACATGGCGTAGCCAGTCTTCGCCGGACCATTCATCCCGGTGATGTCGTGTCCCTTGACGTTGTCGTTCGGTTCAATGGATATATCGGAGACAATGCCAGAACTATTATCGTGGATCCTGTTTCAGATGAAGCCGCCTTTCTTGTGCAGTCTACACGTGAGGCACTTTACCACGGAATAACCTTCGCCAAGGTTGGTAATCGTGTTGGGCAAATATCCAATGCGATCCAAAATTTTATTGAGTCTCGTGATTTAAGTATCGTTCGTAATTTTGTCGGTCATGGTGTTGGGAAGGATATGCATGAAGAACCTCAAATCCCCAATTTCGGAAGGAAATCAGATGGTCCAAAATTGAAGGATGGTGTGACTCTGGCAATAGAACCCATGGTAAATCTTGGCGGTCATGAAGTCGATATCTTACCTGATGGCTGGACAGCTGTAACACGTGATCGCAAGCTATCTGCCCACTTCGAGCATACGATACTCGTAACGCACCGTGGACCAGAAATTTTAACTATTTGTAAGAATTAGCTTTGCAAACCTTTACGAATCGATATCTTCCCCCTTCTTTTTTCTAAATTTAATCCTAAACAATCCACCTCAGATGGCACGTTTCCTCGGCGTAGAAATCCCTAATAATAAAAAATTGGAGTATGGACTCCGATATGTTTACGGCATTGGACCACATCGGGCCAAAATTATTGCTCAAGAATCTGGTATTGATGCAGACATTCGGATCAAGAACCTTAGTGAAGAGCAGCTCAATCAACTGGCAAGTCTCATCACTTCAAGATCTGCCGAAGGTGCAGAGGACCCTTGGCTTGTAGAAGGTGACCTGCGACGTCACATCACTGGTAATTTGAAACGGCTCCAGGCAATAAAATCTAACCGCGGACTTCGTCACCAACGTGGCCTTCCTGTTCGTGGGCAGAGAACAAGAACAAATGCACGTACTCGCAAAGGTGGTCGCAAAACTGTTGGAGTAGTTCGTAAAGCCTAATAGAATTTCATTATGGACGAAGAAAAGGAAAATCAAGATTCCGAAGAAACTGCTGAGATAGTTTCTTCATCTGAAGAAGATTCATCTGGGGAGGAACCTGAATCTGTTGATTCTGAACCTGCCGAGGAAGAAGCTACTGGGGAATCTGTTGCCAAGGAAGATTCATCTGAGGAGGAGCCTGAATCTGCTGATTCTGAAGCTGCCGAGGAAGAAGTTACTGAGGAATCTGTTGCCAAGGAAGATTCATCTGAGGAGGAGCCTGAATCTGCTGATTCTGAGCCTGCCGAGGAAGAAATTACTGAGGAATCTGTTTCCAAGGAAGATTCATCTGAGGAGGAACCTGAATCTGCTGATTCTGAGCCTGCCGAGGAAGAAACTACTGGGGAATCTGTTTCCAAGGAAGATTCATCTGAGGAGGAACCTGAATCTGCTGATTCTGAGCCTGCCGAGGAAGAAACTACTGGGGAATCTGTTTCCAAGGAAGATTCATCTGAGGAGGAACCTGAATCTGCCGATTCTGAGCCTGCCGAGGAAGAAATTACTGGGGAATCTGTTGCCAAGGAAGATTCATCTGAGGAGGCTGTCTCTGATCAATCTGGTGACAAGGCAGAAGCGCCGACAAAGAAAAAGGAGGAAACTGCTGAGGACCTACTCAAGAGCGAGTTAGCCGAAGTCAAGATTCGCCGTGCCAAGCGCAGTAAAAATATTACTAATGGAATTGTCCATATCACTGCTACTTTCAACAACACCAAGGTTAACATTACTGACATGCGTGGAAATACAATTTCATGGTCCAGTTCGGGCAAATGTAATTTCCGTGGTTCACGCAAGTCAACGGCCTATGCAGCGCAGGTAGTTACCATGGATGCTGGTCGTGCGGCTATGGCTCACGGGTTAAAAGAAGTTGTTATCAAGGTTTGTGGTCCGGGAATGGGGCGAGATTCAGCTGTGCGTGCGTTGCAGTCACTAGGTTTAACCGTAAACTCAATTGTTGATGTGACTCCTGTCCCTCACAATGGATGTCGGCCACCAAAACGTCGTCGCGTTTAAGCTATTACATTCTTTCATTAGATTAATACATTTTATAACAAATAAATTACTGACCAATGGCTCGTTACACAGGTCCCACTACTCGAATCAATCGTCGTTTTAATATGGCGATCTTTCCTCCGAATAAATCATTCGAGAGAAAAAAGTACCCTCCTGGTCAGCACGGCCCTCGCCTGCGAAGAAAGGTCAGTGAATATGGCACAGGCTTAAATGAGAAGCAGAAATTACGCTATACATATGGCCTCACCGAGAAGCAGTTTCGAATAACTTTTGAACGTGCAAAATCCCAGAGGGGAGTGACCGGAGAAATCTTTCTCCGGTTGTTAGAATGTCGCCTGGACAACGTAATATACCGTCTTGGGTTTGGTAAAACCCGTCAGTCAGCGCGTCAGTTCGTCGGTCATGGTCATATTTGTGTCAATGGTCACAAAGTTGATATCCCGAGTTACAATGTTAGTCCTGGTGATGTTATTGAGGTTCGTGAGAAAACATCTTCACGACAGTTGGCAACTCGTAGCCTCGAAGAAAGCACCGCCCGAATTCTTCCCAATTGGTTGACACTAGACCCTGATGGTTTGCGTGGTTCTGTTTCTCGCCTTCCTGAACGCGAAGAAATGGAGACTGGCATTAACGAACAGTTGGTCGTTGAGTTCTATAGTCGATAAATTTTAATTATTAACCCCTGATTGCATCATGGCTAAACGAGTAGGAAAATTTGAACTCCCAAATCGACTAATAAAGGTTGAGGAAACTGCTTCGGATACGTTTGCGAGTTTCGAAGCGGAACCTTTTGAGTCAGGCTACGGCCATACCATTGGGAATTCGCTTCGTCGCATTCTATTAAGTTCTATCGACGGAGGAGCCATCTCCTCCTTCAAGATGGATGGTATCCAGCACGAATTCCAAAGTGTGGAAAACATCTGCGAAGATGTTACAGACATTGTTTTAAACCTGAAGAAGGTTCTTCTGAATTGTCACAAGCGTGAGCCTGTAACTCTTACACTCGATATTGAAAAGGAAGGCCCCATCACTGCCGGTGAAATTTCACCTAATGCCGATATTGAGATCATAAACCCAGATCAAGTTATTTTAACACTTGATAAGAAGATGCAAATTTTTGCTGAGTTTGAGGTCACTGTTGGTCGGGGTTTCTGTGTTGCTGAAGATAACAAAAAAGAAGATCAGGCAATTGGCGTAATTGCCATAGATTCGCTTTTTAGTCCTGTCACTCGCGTACAATATAAGGTTGAAAATACCCGTGTGGGTAAAATTACCGATTACGACAAGCTCATACTTGATATTTGGACAGATGGTCGTATTACTCCAGATGATGCACTGAAGGAAGCCACTGCCATTCTTCGCCATCACCTTGATGTTTTCGATAAGGTATCCACAGAGGAAATTGACTTTGAAAGCGAAGCCAAGGAAGTTAGCGAAGAACAGAACCGCCTGCGCAATCTTCTTAATATGAGTGTCAATGAGATTGAACTTTCTGTTCGCGCAGCCAATTGCCTCAACAACGCCAATATAACAACTGTTGGGGAACTTGCAATGAAGAGTGAGCAAGAGATGCTCAAGTATCGAAATTTTGGTAAAAAATCCTTAAATGAAATTAAGGATAAGCTGGAACAGTTGGGCCTCTCTCTCGGGATGAAGATTGACGAGCGTTTACTTGAGCCCATCAATAAGGAACTTTAAACCTTTTATATAATTACTTGCCATGCGGCACGCAAAACACAGACATCAATTAGGGCGCAAAATGGAGCATCGCGCTGCTCTCATGGCCAATTTGGCCATGGCCTTGATCAAAAATCGTCGTATACGGACTACTTTGGCAAAGGCCAAGGCATTACGTCCATTTATTGAAAAAACAATAACTTTGGCGAAGAAAGCCCATGCCACTGATGACAAGCTCAAGAAGCATCACTACCATAAGCTTGCCCTTGCTCGCGTTCGTAATATTGAATCTGTGAACCGTTTGTTTGATGTTCTCGCCGAAGAATTTATTAATCGTCCAGGTGGTTACACTAGAATCTACAAGCTTGTTCCACGTCTTGGAGATGCGGCTGATGTTGCAATTATTGAGTTAATATCTGCTGAAGACGAAGGGTATTCTAAGCGTAAACCGAAGGCACAGAAAACACCAAAGACGAGCAAGAACGTCACAACCCAAGAGGCAAAGGCTGAAGAATCTCCTTCTTCTGAGGAAGAATCATCTGACGAAAGCGAATCTTCAGATGAGTCTCCTGCTGAAGAAGTGGAAGCTTCAGAGTCAAAGGTTGAAGAATCTGCTTCTCCTGAGGAAGAATCATCTGACGAAAGCGAATCTTCAGATGAGTCTCCTGCTGAAGAAGTGGAAGCTTCAGAGTCAAAGGTTGAAGAATCTGCTTCTCCTGAGGAAGAATCAACTGATGAAAGCGAATCCTCAGATGAGTCTCCTGCTGATGGTAATTCAGTATCAGAAGAATCTTCAAAAGAAACCAAATCGGACGAAAAATAACATTCTTTGATATAGTCTAGGTGCTGACCCCTAATTTGATTTTTTTTATATGCATCGGGGGTGTGCTATTTTTGTTCGGTCTACTTTCGTTATGGTACGATCGGCATGATGATAAGTTTTACCAAAGAGATCGAAAACGTTTTTTATTTTACTGCGTTAAGTGTGCCGAACTCTTCAATGGCGGCACTAATGAAAAGGAAAGCGACTGTCCCGAATGTGGACACCGCAATATTAGGCTACGATTTTAGCTTCTCATTACGATGGCCATAATTGCTGTACTTGATTTTGGTTCGCAATACACTCAGGTGATTGCCAGACGAATTCGTGAATCTCAAGTCCTTACACGAATTTATCACTATACTACTTCAGCCGCCAAACTTGAAAGTGAGGGAGTTGAGGGTATTATTCTTTCCGGTGGCCCGGCCAGCGTTCTTGCAGAAGGTTCTCCTCGTCCTGATTCGGGAATCTTCAACCTAGGTGTTCCAGTCCTGGGGATCTGCTATGGACTCCAACTTATGGCCACCATGCTTGGAGGCAAGGTCGGGTCCAGCAACCGTCGCGAATATGGCCGAGGACACCTTAAGGTTAACACAAAGGACTGCCCATTGCTTGTTGGTGTTCCACAAACTTCTCGAGTTTGGAATTCCCATGGAGACAAGATTGAAAGTCTTCCCGAAGGATTTATGCAAGCGGCTTCTACCGAAAATTCAGGCTTTGCCGCTGTTGAGGATCGCGGGCGTTCTTTTTTTGGGCTTCAGTTTCACCCGGAGGTTGTACACACCGACCATGGCAAGGAGATACTTAATAATTTTATTTTTGGAGTCTGTGCCTGTCAAAAGAACTGGACAATGTCTGGTTACATTGAGAAAGCCATCGATGAAATTCGTCAAACCGTTGGGGATCAGAATGTTATTTTGGGGCTAAGCGGAGGTGTAGACTCTTCCGTTGCGGCAGCTCTTCTCCACCAGGCTATTGGTTCCAGGCTAACCTGCGTATTTGTCGATAATGGACTTCTTCGTAAAGGGGAACGCGCCAAGGTGGAAAAACTGTATTCTGATAATTTCAATCTGAACTTAAAGGTTGTTGATGCTTCAGCACAGTTCCTTGCCACCCTGGCTGGGATCACTGATCCTGAAGCAAAACGCAAGGCTATCGGACATGTATTTATTGAGGTTTTTGAGGAGGCAATCAATGACATCGGAAATGTCCAATTCCTGGGGCAGGGAACTCTCTATCCTGATGTCATTGAGAGTGTAAATATCGCGGGTAACCCTTCGGCTGTTATAAAAAGCCATCACAATGTTGGAGGTCTACCAGAAAAAATGAACCTACAATTACTGGAACCTTTGCGAGAGCTTTTTAAGGATGAGGTCCGTGCGCTCGGCGCCGAGCTTGGGTTATCAAAGGAGGTTCTCTGGCGTCAACCTTTTCCCGGACCTGGTCTTGGGGTCAGAGTTATTGGGGATATCACTGTCGAGCGTCTTGATATCCTTCGTGAGGCCGATGCTATACTTGAAGAGGAGATGTTTCGTGCAGGTCTTTACTATAAGCTCTGGCAATCCTTTTGCGTATTTTTACCGGTACGAACTGTCGGTGTCATGGGTGACGAGCGGACTTACGACAACGTAATCGCCCTAAGATTGGTTGAAAGTATTGATGCCATGACAGCCGATTGGGCACAGATTCCCAATAATGTGCTTCAGATTGTCTCCAACCGCATTATAAACGAAGTCAAGGGTGTTAACAGGGTCGTTCTAGACATAAGTTCCAAACCGCCAGCCACCATCGAGTGGGAATAAATCAATTGTCGTCTTCAATCATTGTTAACGTTTAGTCTTCCTGACCGGATACTCAACTGCCTGTTGACTGGAATTAAAAATCAGCAATCATTGGCTGTCATTTCAAAAGATTGATTGATGAGACCGCTTCTTGCATGCCTGTCCTTTTTTTACCTGTGCCCCTGCCTTTGGTCCAATGATGCGCTGGTTTTGGCCCGTGCTTTCTTTGGGCCTCCAGAGAAACTGCAGTCTGTTAATTCAATCTACTATGATGGGAAAATTATGAATCCTTCTGGTGAAGGTAGTGGAACTTTTCGTCTCTATATCAAGAAGCCTTTCTTTCAGCGCATGGAAATCCATGTCGGAGATATTATTACAGTAACCGCGGTGAATGGATCTGAGGGCTACAGGCAGCAAGTACACAAGTCTACGGGTAAAGGGCGTTTGGGCATCCTTCATCCAGCACAAGTAGAAAAAATTATCGTTAATACAGTTGAAAACCTATATTTCCTTAAGGGCTTTGAAATGCGTAATGGGCGCATAAGCTTTCAGGGAAAAGCTGATTTCAAGGGGAAGGCTTGCTACAAACTTAAATTTTTTTACCGGGATGATTTGTTCTACGAACGTTATGTTGAACTCGAAACCGGCAAGATTCTTTCGACTCGCGATGAGCGGGGCATCACAGTCTATCAGCGTGGTGAGATTTTCTCCGGAGGAATCCGCTTTTCTAGAAGTGTTGAATCCTACAAAGAGGGTAAGCACCTCAATACTATTCATTTCAAAAAAATCCTTATCAATTCTCCAATGAAGGATGAAATCTTTGATTTCCCCATGAACTAGAGAGTTTCCCATGCTTATTATTAGAAACGAACTAACCAACCTCCGTTGTAAACTGGAATCCCATTTTGGCAAGTCAGTCGACTCCTCTGAAGTTCGTCAAACTGTGGCTCGCGTCCTTTCTGATATTGAGCTTCGGGGCGACGAGGCAGTACGCTATTATACTCAACTTTATGACGGAGCTGACATTTCGCCAGAAGCACTTCGTGTCCCTTCACGAGAGCTTGAGGCTGCAACCCAGTCTCTAACCCTAGATGAGCGAGCAGCCATAGAGGAATCCATTGGTAATGTGCGTGAATTTCACTTAAAAACCCTTCCTGAATCTTGGACGGCCAAAAATCGACATGGCGCAACGGTTGGCGAGGTCTACTATCCTATTCATCGTGTCGGTTGCTATATCCCCGGTGGTCAGGTTCCTTTAATTTCATCTGTTGTCATGACTTGTGCCCTAGGTCAGCTTGTTGGTGTCCCCGAAATAGTTGCAACGACTCCCCCTGATCCTGATGGGCACATTGCGTCGCCGATTTTGGCCACTCTTAAACTTTGTGGTGTTGATGAGGTTTATTGTATCGGAGGCATTCAGGCCATTGGCGCACTATCCCACGGCACAGCATCCGTCCCTGCCGTCGATAAGGTTTTCGGGCCGGGTAATGCCTACGTTAATGAGGCCAAACGCCAAGTCTTTGGCAAGGTGGGAGTCGATCTTCTTCCCGGTCCCAGTGAGGTCATGATTATCGCTGATTCTTCTGCTGAGCCTCGTTTTATCGCTGCTGACTTACTTGCTCAAGCTGAGCATGGAACAGGTAAAGAGCGCATCTATTTGGCTCTCACCGAGGAATCCATGTTAGCTGATGTCAATCAAGCTATAGAGACTCAGGCGATTGATCTATGCCATGGTGATGAGATTCGTAAGATTCTGGAAAACAACTTTGTTATCTTTCTCGTTGATAACCTCCACCAGGCGGCTGAAGCTGCTAATCTCATTGCTCCAGAGCATCTTGAACTCCAAGTGGAAGATGCAGAATTGGATAATCTGACTACTCTGATTACAACGGCTGGTGCCATCCTGCAAGGACATCTAAGCCCCACTGTACTTGGTGATTTTACTGCTGGGCCAAGTCATACCCTGCCTACTGGATTCTCTGGGCATTCTTTTAGTGGTCTTCGTGCAACGGATTTCATGCGACGATCCAGTATTGTGCGCTATGATGAAGATAGTTTGGTCGCGGCTCGTTCCACTGTGCGGAAGTTCAGTTCCATGGAAAAGCTTGATGCCCATGGTCGCTCCATGGATATCCGGTTCACTTAAGGAATGGATTATAAATTACAAGATGCTCTCCTGCCTCATATCCTTTCTCACAAGGGTTATGTTCCGGGTGAGCAGCCGGATACAACTGGTTGGCTCAAACTCAATACCAATGAGAATCCATATCCACCCAGTCCCCGAATTTCAGATGCCATTACATCCCAGATAAATGGACTTCGCCTTTATGCAAATCCTGATGGACGCTCCCTGCGCGAGGCAATCGCTGTGAAGCATAATGTAAGGCCTGATCAGATCATTCTTGGGAACGGTTCTGATGATGTCTTGAATGTCTTGGCTCGTGCTTTTTGTGGTCCGGATAATAGTATTGGGATTCTCGTACCTTCCTATTCATTGTATCCTTTTCTGGCGAGTCTTCAGTCTGCACCAATTGAAGCCATTGAATTTGACCAAGATTTTGATCTTCCAATTGATGACATATGTAATTCTCGCGCCGGTATTTTTTTTATGCCATCTCCCCATGCCCCTTCGGGGAAAGGCTATACCAATGAACCCCTACGTCTGGTTCTCGAAGGATTCTCCGGGCTTCTTGTCATTGATGAGGCTTATGCTGATTTTGCTCAAACCAATGCAGTAGAGCTTTTGGCTACCTTTCCCAATCTCTTTATTACCCGCACTTTCTCAAAGTCCTATGGCTTGGCGGGACTTCGGGTTGGTTATGGTCTCGGTAGTCCGGATCTTATCCGTGTCCTGCATGGGATTCGGGATGTCTACAATGTAGACCTTCTTGCCCAGGCAGGAGCTCAGGCAGCGATTGAGGATATTACATATTTTGAAGAATGCCGTCTCAAGGTTCTTGCCACTCGGACCAAATTTTTGGAAAAATTAAAAGAACGCGGTTGGTTCACGTATCCCAGTCAGTCAAATTTTGTTTTCACGGAACCTGTAGATATTTCAGGGCGAAAAGGACCGGCTGTGGCGATATCTTTATTCCAATACCTTAAGACGAAGAAAATCCTTGTCCGCTATTTTGCGAATCATTCTTTGACTGAATCCTTTCTTCGTGTCACAATCGGCACCGATTCACAAATGGAAACTCTTAATAGGGCAATCGAACAATGGATAGCGAACGCGTAGCTGAAATTGAAAGGAAGACGGGCGAGACGGATATTCGCCTGGCTATCAACATAGATGGTTCCGGTACTGTACAATCTCGAACCGGTGTGCCTTTTATGGATCACATGCTTGAACTTTTCGGTCGACATGGACTGTTTGATCTCGATGTTCAGGCACAGGGAGATGTCGATGTTGACTATCATCATACTGTTGAAGATGTCGGCATTGTTCTTGGCCAGGCGGTGAAACAGGCCATTGGAGACAAGCTGGGGATTGAGCGCTATGGTTTTTTTCTTCTGCCAATGGATGAAACTCTTGTGCAAGTATCCCTTGACCTAAGTAATCGCTCTTATCTTGTGTACAACGTACTTGTCAGTAATTATATGATCCGCGACTTCAATATTTGTCTCATTAAAGAATTCTTCCAAGCGTTTGCCAATGAGTGTGGCTGTAATCTTCACATCCAGCTTGAGTATGGATCAGAGCCTCACCATGTTTGCGAAGCTATTTTTAAGGGTTTTGCCAGAGCATTGGATCGGGCAACACGCGTTGACCCTCGTCAGGATGGGCAGCTTCCATCCACCAAGGGCTTACTTACCTGAACTTTATTTCGATGGCCCATCCATCTATTGCCATTATTGACCCGGGCATGGGAAACCTTAGAAGTGTTCTTCGTGCATTTCAACACTGTGGTGCAGATGCGCAGATTATAAAGAGCCCGGATTTGGCGGATGGCAAGGATGCTCTAATTTTTCCGGGTCAGGGTGCTATTGTTGACTGTATGAAGCATCTAGTCAGTACCGGGTTTGACCAGCTTCTTCGTGAGTGGATTGCTGCAAATCGCCATTTCTTCGGAATCTGCCTGGGCCTTCAGGCCCTCTTTGAGCATTCTGAAGAGGGTGATACAACAGGTCTTGGTATTTTTCCGGGCCGGGTCGTTCGTTTCCGTTTGCCTGCCAGATATAAGATTCCGCACATGGGGTGGAATGACGCTGGATTTGTCGAAGGTGCTCCATTGATTAAGGATTTGAATAAGAGTGAGCAGTACTATTTTGTTCACAGCTACTATTTAGACCAGCCCAATCCGAACCTGGACTGGTTCCGTAGTGAATATGGAGGTCAGCCTTTCACCAGTGGCATCGTTCGTGGCAACTGCTTTGCCACTCAATTTCATCCTGAGAAAAGTCAGGCCAAGGGTCTTCAGTTATACCGAAACTTCATTGCACACGTTACTGGATCACTCTGATTTAGAAGCCTCAATATTTGCCTCATTCCCGAGGAATTCTTCCATCGTCAGACCGGTCATTTGCCGTATGCCACGAATTAGGCGGTAGAGGATGAAAACCATGATGGCCATTGATGGGACCATTATAATTATGTAACTCCAAAA
>Ga0209660_1000411_pt1 | contig 25779 bp, 12 predicted proteins | sample SaaInlV_100m_DNA_2_FD_184659 | JGI IMG/M metagenome (GOLD analysis project Ga0209660, IMG submission 184659) | Marine microbial communities from expanding oxygen minimum zones in the Saanich Inlet - SI072_LV_100m_DNA (SPAdes) (version 2) | ecosystem: Environmental > Aquatic > Marine > Intertidal... | reverse complement strand
TATGAGTTCGGCACCGAGAATCCCGATGATTTCTCCACCGTGTGGCTGGACCTCAACCATAATGGTGTGTTTGAACAAAACGGTTCTGCCGGGAATGAATGGCTGAACGTAGGAAACAAGGGGGGGTACAAGTCGGTTCATCTACAACCGGGTTTTTACCGAATCGCCATTACACATCAGGAAAGCAAGGGCGGCTCCGAGATTGATGCCCGTTTCACGACCCCGGAAGGCGGTGGACCAATCACCCGGACCCGCATACACCCTGCAGACCCCCTCCAGAACGGGCTATGGGTGCAGTACAATCCCCTGGATGTATCCCAACCGGGAGAGAAAACCGTCACCTACACGACAACGGATGCCGCCGGCAACACCGCCACCCTGCTCCGCACCGTCATCATTGAGAACAATCCGGATGCCCCAATCCTCAAACTCAAGGGCGAACGGAATATTGAGCATCCGGCAGGCGATGAATTCACCGACCCGGGTGTAACCATTACAGACCTTGACGGCAATGAACTCGACACCGCCTCACTCGCCGTGGACGGAGCGGTCAACACATCGGTTGCCGGGGAATATATCCTGACCTACAGCTACACCGGCGCCAATGGCCTCCCGGCCAACCCTGTCAGCCGAACAGTCAGGGTCATCGACAGTGACGGACCGGTCATCACCCTGACAGGAGGAGAAACCCTGACACTGAAGGTGGGCGACACCTTCACGGACCCCGGAGCAACGGCCATTGACGGGTTGGATGGCGAGGTCGCCCTGATTGACACCAACAGCCTTACGATCGAGGGCCTCATACTTCACCTTGACGCATCGCGCCTGGGTTCCCTACAGGATGGTGCAAAGATTCCGCTATGGCCTGATATTTCCGGCAACGACAACCACCTCAATGATGTGAGGGGCAACCCGATTTTTCGTAAGGAATCCATAAACAAGCTCCCGGCTGTCTCATTTGACGGCTATAGTTTCATGGCCACCGCGCACTGGATGGGGAAGACCTACACTGTAATCACCGTCTCCCGACAAACAGGCGGCAAAAACGGGCGACTGATAAGCTCAAAATCAGAAAACTGGTCCCTTGGTTATCGTGGGGAAGTTGAGGACGTCATGTACGCCCAGAGTTATGTATCCGTGCAAAATGGCCCGGCCGCCACCATCAACCCCCATATCTATACTGCCGTGGGTGTTAAACAGAATGAACTCTATTTTTATGCGGATGGAAAAAACCTAACCGTAAACAGCGTCCAGAACCGTAATCTTGGCTACTTTCAACTCGGTGGATTTCAAGAGGACAAAAACGCAGCAGCAGGTGAGATCTCCGAGGTCCTGCTTTACAACCGCGCCCTTTCCGACACGGAGCGTATTTCCGCGGAAACCCACCTTAATGCCAAGTACAACCTGCAGGGATACTCCGGCAACGTGTCCGTCAACACGGCACTTCCAGGGACCTACCATGTGATCTATTTTGCCGACGACTCCGCTGGCAATCGTACAGTAGCAACGCGAACCATCGTTGTGGAGGCAGACTCGGATGCGCCCGTGATCACCCTTGTTGGGGGAGACTCCATTGACCATGAAGCCGGAACCCCATTCACCGACCTCGGATTCACTGTTGCGGACAAGGATGGCAATGCCCTCGATGCCTCCCAGGTCCAGATAAATGGATCGGTTTCCGAAAACACCCTTCCCGGCCAGCACAAAATCACCTATGATTATTTCAAGGACGCCACCCTGCCCTTGACGGAGAGTGCGGCGCGAGACATCGTGCAGGCGCTCGGCCTCGAACTCGGAGGCGCCGGGTTTGAATTCGCGGGTGACTACAAGCAAAAGGGACTTTACGCATACAAATCGGGTAAGTATACAGGGATGGCGTACTTCGGCACCGGCGGCACTGAGGAAGAGATGCTTGCCCCCATTGTGGACGACAACAAGTACAGGCCCAATGTAGAAGGAAAAAATGCCCTGCAGGCAACCCGAATAGTCAATGTCAGTGACACCCACCCTCCTGTGATTACCCTAAACGGTGATGCAGTCATAAAAATTGCCATCGATGAGACCTTCACCGATCCTGGCGCCACTTCTGCGGACGCCTTCAATGGTGAGACCCACGTCCTCTCCAGCAACACACACAATAAAAACGGGTTGCTTCACTACGGCTACAAGATCAACAACGGCAAGGATACCCTCCTCAATTTTGAAAACGATGGCGGTTTGTTCAAGCAAACGGTTGCAGGACAGGGAATCCTGACAACAGGCCCCTCAAACCGTGGCCTTGATTTTGCCAATGATGCTGACTTTAAGTCGGTCAACGTCGGTATTGATCAAAATGATAATTACCAGAACCTCATCACCGGTTTCTTCCGCGCTCCCGCCGTAGGAACGTACCGCTTCGGTATTGGTTCCGAGAATGATGCAGCCTCCTTCTGGTTTGATCTCGACCAGAATGGTGCATTCAGTTCTTCCGGGGAAAAAGGCAACGAATTGCTCTTCACCAATTATAGTACAGGCAACAAATCTATCGACCTCACGGCCGGGCTGTACCGGATTGCCATTGGTCATCGTGAAGGGACAAAAGTATCCCGTCTCCGGGCCTATTTCTGGAAGGCTGCCGGCAACTCACCCAGCGTACGGGTCGTGCCGAAGCCCTCAGACCCTTCCCAGGACGGACTCTGGGTTCACGCTGCAGCGCAACCCCTTGTAGACTCCAGCCAGGCAGGGGAATACACCGTGACCTATGAGGCTTCCGACATCTCCGGTAACCATGCAAGCATCACGCGAAAGGTCATCGTCGTTGCCGATCCCACCCTGCCCTTCATTGCCCTCAAGGGAGCCTACGTGCTCCAGCATGAGGCCGGCACCCCATTCACCGATCCGGGTGCCATGGTCAACGATAAGGACGGCAACGTGCTTGAAGCCAACCTGACCGGTACAGGTGAAATCGATGTCAACAGCCCCGGTCAATATGTCCTAGCCTACAATTTCAGCGACGGGGATGGAAACGCGGCTGAGGCCGTTGAACGCAAGGTGATGGTATCCGACACCACGCCTCCCGCCATAACCCTCAACGGTGATACGACGGTCAACCTCATTGTCGGTGCTGTGTACACCGATGCAGGAGCCACCGCACAGGATCAGCTGGACGGCAATCTTCCGACTGAATCCACCCTGCTGCCTTCAAGTATTGGGCTGATCGCCCACTACAAGTTTGATGAGACCGATGGCAAGACAGCCAAGGACTCTGCCGGAAACCACGATGCCACCCTGGTCAACATGAACGGGGACGAGTGGACAGACGGGAAGGTGGATGGTGCGCTACTCCTCAACGGCAGCCAACAACACCTCACCATTGAAACCTTCGAGTACGGTGGCCCCATCACTATTTCCATCTGGGCGCAATGGAAACAATTCAGCAACTGGGCAAGGATTATTGGGTTCGGCAACGGCCCCAACGACAACATTATCAACATAACACGCAACACGACCAACTTGACACAATTTTCCGTGTACCAGGGGGGTGTCAACCAGGCTCACCGGACCGACAATATCTGGACCATTGATCAATGGGTTCACACCACAGTGTCTGCGGATGCCCAGGGCGTCTCCAAAATCTACAGGGATGGGGTACAGGTCTATCGCAACCCAAATGGGATCACCCCTGCCGTCGATTCACGCAAGAACCTATACATCGGAAGGTCAAACTGGGACAACAATCCATATTTCAACGGACTCGTTGACGACCTGCGGCTCTACAACCGAGCCCTTTCGAACGAGGAGGTAGGAACATTGCACTCGGGACAACGTATCATCGATACATCAAACATCGGTGAGCACACCATCACCTACTCTGTCCAGGATACGTCCGGCAACCTTGCAACAACCACACGTACCGTCGTCGTCAAGCACGACCCGGAAGCACCCATCCTCACTCTTCTTGGGGAGGCGGAGATCACTTTGGAGGCAGGTCTACCCTTTGATGACCCAGGCGTCACAATCACCGACGGCATCGGCAACCCCATCGGGGGTGCCGAACCCACCATTGAGCCAACCCTCAACCTCAATACACTGGGCACCCAGGTCATTACCTACAGTTATTCCAACGCAGCAGAAAAAGCCGGTCTTCCTGTAAGCCGCACCATCCATGTTGTCGACACCACGGCCCCCACCATCACCCTGGCTGGTGGAGACACAATCACGGTGCAACTGGGCACCATCTGGGAGGAGGCCGGGGTTACGGCCAATGACAACCTTGATGGAGACCTGGTCGCCACACCTGTCAGTGATCAACCGGTTTATGAGTATGGCCCGGGACTGACCAAGGGAACACTAGCAGGCAGCGAAAACTTTACCGAACCCAACCCGGGGAACCATGGAATTGATCCTCTTGGCCCCATGGATTCAGAACTCAATTCAGGCGGCGCATGGGCCGGCAATACCATCATCGTCTACACCGGCCAGTTCCACGACCAGGACGGAAAAGTTTCTTTCTACGAGAATATTGATGACATCGCCTGGCTGAGTATTAACGGGCAGGTTCTCTTCAATAATAACGAGTGGAATGTTCCATCACAGGCTGCCATTGCACTCGACACCGGTGGATGGTTGGACTTCGAGCTTCGACTGGGTAATGGTGGTGGTGGTTTCGGACCTGCAGTGGAGGGCCAGACCGGATTTGGCTTCGACCACACAGGACAAGCCACCTCTACAAACCATGGGGATTACCAGCATCCCCGCAACACGGATGAGCAGACGGCAGATTTCTTCCGCACCCAGGTTCCAAGCCATGATAAATTCGACGCCAAAACCCTCGGCGAATTCAAGGTTGTCTATTCCGCATCCGACTCATCCGGGAACACCACCACCGTGACCCGAACCATCCTCGTCGAGGACGATGTCACCCTCCCGGTCATAACCCTCAAGGGTGATTCAGAGATCACCCATGAAATTGGCACAGCCTTTACAGACCCCGGTGCCACCGTGACCGACCGTCGCGGCAACACGCTCGATGCCTCCAAGATCATTGTGACCGGGCAGGTCGACGCACAGGCCACGGGAGAATACATTCTCGCCTATGACTTCACCAACGACAAGGGGGCAAAGGCCGCCACAATAAAGCGTGTGGTCACGATCGCCGACACCATCCCACCCGTCATAACCCTGAATGGTGAAGCTGAAGTCCGCATCATTGCTGGTACTGAATACACGGATGCCGGGGCCACTGCCACTGACAACCTGGACAGGAATATCACAGTGCAGGTGACAAATACCCTTCCCCTTCCACCACCCGCACCCATGCACCTTTGGTCCTTCGACGAGGGACAGGGCGACACCGCAGAGGACGCCTCGAAGGACGCCGCCCTTGCGGCCACACTTTCTGAAGGAGTCCAATGGGTCGATGGATTCAAGGGCAAGGCGGTCAGTTTCCCAGGCAACGGGGCCAGGGCCACCATTGCCGCCTATCCCGGTTTTAGTGGCAAGTCATCCACCACCCTCGCCCTCCGGGTAAAGCAGTCCACCAATTCAGTGGAACAATACGCCCTCTGGCAGGATGAGGCCATCCTCCTTGAGTTTGGTGACAGCACCCAGAAACCGGGAGGCCAAAACCTGCGCCTGCGTTGGAACCTTGAGGATGAATGGCGAAACTCCCACAGCGTGGAGAACGTACTCGATATTGGAAACTGGCACCACTGGACCCTCATCTACGACAATGGAACCAGCAAAATCTACAGGGACGGCCTTCATGTCTACACCGGAAGCGACAACCAAACTTTCCTGACCACTGCGGCCAACACCCTTAATATCGGGGCCCGGGACGAGAAGGCATTCAATGGATCCGTCGACGAAATGCAGGTCTACGAGAAGGCACTTTCCGAAAGGGAGGTTACCGGCCTTTATCATGAAAGCACCAGCTCCACCAGTACCATCGGGGAATATACATTTACCTACACCGCCATGGATCAGGCCGGCAACACCGCCTCCACCACCCGCAAGGTCATAATCGTGGACGATATCGTGCCCCCTGTCATTACCCTTGTCGGCGAGGCCACGATCACCATCAATGTTGGCGACACCTACGAGGATGCCGGCGCCACCGCTGAGGACAACAAGGACGGTAGCCTGACCCCCTTTATTGATGAAGGGGGTACTGTCGCCGCCGTAGACACATCCAAGGCCGGCACCTACATCATCACCTACGACGTGTCCGATCTCGCAGGCAACAAGGCCGTGCAAGTCACCCGCACCATCATCGTCAAGGCAACCATCACCGACAAATTCGAGCAATGGCTCACCGATGCCGGATTGGCCGCACTACCCGCCGAGCAGCAGACCGCCGAGGCTGACCCGGATAATGACGGACTTTCCAATCTCCTTGAATATGCACTGGGCGGCAAACCAATTGAAGCAGAACACGCAACGAGTGTCCTACCGTCACTCGACACTTCCAACGGCACACTATCCATTACATTTGTTCGCCTGAAGGCCTCTGAGGATGAATCGCTCACTTTTGAAGCGCAGCTTACAGCCACCCTCAGCGGGAACTGGGAGGCGGCAAGCGTCAACATGGAAGGTGCTCTACAAGGAGTCGACCAATCCAATCTCCCCGATGAAAAGGACTTTGCCGAAAGTAAATACGAGCGGGTCCGTGCCACAGCAAAGACCACCATTGCAGCTGAAACTGCAGGCAGACAGTTCCTTCGAATCCAAGTCACACGCTGACCGATCGGGCAGACTTTGGTAGTTTGCCCAACCCGCAATTAAACCGGGAAGGCAATCAACCACAGGCTTGAATCACTTCTTTCCGGGTTTCCTCGGTTTAGCGGGACGATTTGCAGACAGGGCACCCTTGGGGCGAATCATGGTGACGGTAGGGCGCTTGATGACATCCGGATACCCTGCAGCCAGATTCTTGGTCTCACCGATATCTGATACGGTATCATAAAGTTGAACAGGAAAATCAGAAGGCTTGCCCTTGGGTGCATCGCGCCGACCGCCCTTCCCTTCCCTCCATGGATAAAACTTCCACTTGCCGCTGCGTACAGTTCCCGGACCATGCATAAGGACATAATTCTCGTGTGGACTATTTGCCCCGGATTGCCCTGACATGAGAGGCCAAATATCTTTGCCATCGATCTTTCAGTCGGATAGCTTGCCACCACTTAACTTTGCCAATGTGGGAAGAAGATCAATCGAGGCTGCAACTTCATGACAAACCTTGCCCGGAGGAACCTTTCCGGGCCACCACATTACAGTGGGTTCTCGGATACCCCCATCGTATACACTCCCCTTTCTGGACCTCAAAGGCAAGGAACTGCCAACGGCGGCCCCATTGTCACTTGTGAAAATAACGAGTGTCTTTTTATCAATACCGAGTTCCTTTACAGTCTTCAGAATTTGGCCAACAGACCAGTCCACCTCCTCAATTGCATCCCAGATAAGCTTACCTGTGCGGCCTTCGAATTGCTTTGAGACTGAAAGCGGAAGGTGAACCATTGTATGAGGCAGATATAGGAAAAACGGTTGATCCCCTCCCCCCTGATGAACTTGATGGACTCCTCTGTATAACGCTTGGTCAATGTCTTCTGGTTGGCAGGATACTCGATAACCTCTTCACCGCGCATCAAGGGAACCCAATTCTTTTTCCTGTGGCCAGCAGCAACCTCTTCCCGGTTCAAGTCATCCGCCACCCAGAAGGGAAAGCAGGACTCCTGCGGCTACTGCCGAACCTAGCACTCCAGCAACATTCGGCCCCATGGCGTGCATAAGGAGAAAGTTTTGCGGATTGGCATCCATACCTACCTTGTTTGTGACTCGCGCTGCCATGGGCACGGCAGAAACTCCGGCTGAACCGATAAGCGGGTTGATTTTCTCCTTACTGAAAATGTTCATAATTTTGGCAAGAATGAGTCCGGAAGCGGTACCAATCGCAAAAGCTACCAACCCGAGGGCAATGATCCCCAAAGTTTCCGGTTGAAGAAACTTTTCGGCAGCTAGCTTTGAACCAACTCCAAGGCCAAGAAGGATGGTCACAATGTTGATAAGTTCGTTTGCAGCAGTCTTGGAAAGGCGTTCCACAACCCCGCATTCCCGGAAGAGATTACCGAGCATAAGCATGCCCACCAGCGGTGTGGCTGAGGGTAGGAGCAAGCCACAAAGAACCAGGACCATGACTGGAAAAACTATCTTTTCCGCCTTGGTGACATGGCGAAGTTGCTTCATCCCGATCTTCCGCTCTTCTTCCGTGGTGAGAGCTTTCATGATGGGTGGTTGGATGATAGGGACCAACGCCATGTAGGAATAGGCGGCTACAGCGATGGCGCCCAGCAAGTCGGGGGAAAGTTTACCTGCAAGGAAGATGGCAGTCGGACCATCCGCGCCACCGATGATACCGATGGCACCAGCGTCCTGGATGGAGTAGTTGATGGATTCTACATTCTGAGAGAGCCAGATTGCACCAAGGACAGTGGCAAAAATACCAAACTGGGCAGCGGCGCCAAGGAGGGCCGTCTTCGGGTTTGCAATAAGTGGACCAAAGTCGGTCATCGCCCCAACCCCCAAGAAAATGAGAAGAGGAAATATTCCCGTTTGTATTCCGACATCAAATATGAGCGCAAGGAACGGATAATCTGCGCCATGCACGACACCTGCAAAAGGAACGTTTGCAAGCACACAACCGAAACCGATTGGGATTAAAAGAAGGGGTTCAAAACCTTTGGATATTCCGAGATAAATCAGGAGAAGACCAATACCAATCATGATGAGCATTCCTGAACCGCTTCTCTTATCCTTGGTTTCTTTTTTTTCAGGCTTCTTCTCTTTGGGTTCTGGTGATTTGATAGCTTCTCCATTAAGGAAACCATAGATGCCTGTACTTTTCCATAGCTTGACAAGGCTCTCCTTAATGCTGGCTGGCTGCTCCTGAGTTTTTGTAGACTCTATTGCCGAAGAAGGTTGTGGTTGATCCTCTGCTAACAAAATGGAAGGACAGCAAAAAAGAAACGCTGCCAACAGGGACAGAAACGGATGTCGAATGACCTTCATTACGCGATAGTTGCGAGGCTCTGGTTAGCAGTGACCTGATCGCCTTGGCTCACGTTTAGAGACTGGACTGTGCCGGCAACAGGTGACTTCACCTCCATCTCCATTTTCATGGCTTCCAGAATGATAACAGGTTCGCCTTCAGTAACGGATTCACCAGCGTTCTTGACGATACGGATAACCACGCCGGGCATTGGCGCAGGAAGGTCAGTTCCCTGCCCGCTTGCAGCAGGTGCAGGAGCGCCAGATGGAGCGTTGGTTCCACCCTCGGCAACGGAGACGTCATAGGTTTTGCCATTCAAGGTGGCACGGTCGCCGTCGAAAGTGACGGTGTGCGACTTGCCATCGACAGTCACGTTAAAGCTGTTGACTGTGGCACCTCCAGTCGCTGCCGCAGGCGCAGCCTCAGGTTCCTGACTGATCTTGCGAACGCCGTTGACCTTCATCTCCCCCTTTAGATAGGCGATACCCTTGTCCCCACAGGAGGCCGCAATAAAGATGTTCTCCTCAGTGGTCTCAAGGCCATGTTCCTCCAACTTGGCCTTGGCAGGAGCCAAACCCTTCTTGGGGTCACGCTCATTGAGATCAAGCGGATTCTCCTCGCAGACAGGCAATTCCATTTTCTCGGAGGCAAGCCTCACCACCTCGGGATCGGGTGGAACAGGAGTCTTGCCAAAGTAACCAAGAACCATTTTTCCATAGCCTTCAGCAAACTTCTCCCATTTACCAAACATGACATTATTGAATGCTTGTTGGAAGTAGAACTGGCTAACAGGTGTCACGGAAGTTCCAAAACCTCCGACACGAACAACTTCACCCATTGCAGCAATTACCTCTGGATATCTGTCCATGATATTATTGTCGCGCATCATCTGCGTATTGGCAGTTAATGCACCTCCAGGCATGGGACTCCATGGAATGAGCGGTTCCACGGCTTTAGCCTCGGGCGGCATGAAGTAATCCGACATACAGTCCTTAAACACCTCCTCCGCCTCCATGACCCTGTCTATATCTAGATCCAGTTCCCACTCACTTCCACGAAGGGCGTGCCACATGCTGGCAACATCGGGCTGGCAGGTACCACCCGAGCACGGGGCCAGGGAGAGGTCAATCTGGTCTGCTCCGGCATCGATGGCAGCCTGATAGCAAATCACACCTGTACCGGCAGTATCGTGGGTATGAAATGAAATTCGTGTCCCCTCAGGGAGGCGCTTCCGCGCATTTTTAATTGTTTGGTGAATTGTGGATGGGTAGGCGGTACCACTGGCATCCTTAAAACAAACTGATTCAAATGGGATCTCTGCGTCAAGAATGCCATCCAGAGTCTTGGCATAAAACTCCGGGTCATGTGCACCCGAACATCCTGGGGGCAAGGCCATCAAGGTAACGCAAACTTCGTGACGAAGACCATGATTGGTAATGGACTGACCGGAGTCGATCAGGTTATTGACGTCGTTTAGTGCATCAAAGTTGCGAATCGTCGATATGCCATGCTTCTTGAACATTTTCGCATGCAGGTCGATAACATCACGCGGTTGAGAGTCCAGAGCGACAACATTTATCCCACGGGCAAGGGTCTGGAGGTCGGCATCCGGCCCGGCCTTCTCACGGAAGGTGTCCATCATGTCGAACGCGCTCTCATTACAATAAAAGAAGAGGCTTTGAAACCTTGCGCCGCCACCAGCCTCAAAATGCCGAATACCAGCATCTCTTGCTGCCTCAACAGCGGGCATGAAATCTGGGGTAAGAACACGAGCACCATAAGCACTCTGAAAACCATCACGGAAGGCCGTGATCATAACTTCGATCTTTTTAGCCATGAATATAACTTTCTTGAATTTATAAAAAGGATAAGGGTTGAGGATATACAACCTCAGGAGTCTCTGCAGCGCTTAGCCGCTGCCACAGCTACCATTAAGGAATCATCCAGTGCTATAGGTTGGGGGGCAACCTCAGGTTCTCCAGCCCCAGTATTCCGGAGTAAAGAACCCATGCATTGAACTGTAAAGACAAGTAGGACGAGGAAGCACGAAACGACTCCCATACCCACAATCATGAGGACTACACCTTGCTGTATCATATCAATTAGATGAAGAAATCTCTAAAAATAACCACTGTATGGGGAATGAATTTGAGGATGACGAGATTTTTATTTAGAACCTGATTTCATCAAGCGAAAATATTGATTTTTTTTGTAATAGATGTCCACATCCCCTTGATTTCCTTAAAAAAACCAAGTCAAATGCAGCCAATGTGCCTCAGGATTCTTTTAGCATTTCTTGTTTCATGGAGGATAGCGATCGCCACTGAACCACAAAAAAATATTGTCCAGGGTTCTGGAATGACTGCCATTGCCAACTCAAAGCACGAACTTCTTTCCCCAAACAATGCAGCCCAAACAATGCAGGTCCCTGAGGGTTTTCAAGTCACACTTTTTGCAGGAGAACCAGACGTAACCCAACCCATTGGGCTATGCATTGATGACCGGGGGCGAATCTGGGTTGCCGAAAACCAAAGCTATCCAAAACACACCTCGAAACCAGCCAATGACAGGATTATAATCCTCGAGGATACGAATGGTGACGGCCAACATGACAAGCGCACTGTCTTCTTCGACAAACTGAACTACGTCAGTGGAGTTGAAGTTGGTTTCGGGGGAGTATGGGTCATGTCCCCCCCCTACTTTTATTTCATTCCGGATCGTGATGGCAATGACGTCCCTGATGCGGAACCCCGCGTCATCCTTGATGGATTCGGCAACTTTGCGAATGCACACAACATGGCAAACGGTCTCGCATGGGGCCCTGATGGTTGGCTCTATGGAACACATGGTCGCACCAACTGGTCCACCCCCGGCAAACCCGGCACCCCAAAGGAGAAACGCAGGCGCCTGGAGGGCGGCGTCTGGCGATATCACCCCATACACGACACTTGGGAGTCCTACGCCGACGGCTGCACCAACCCATGGGGTATTGACTGGGACGATTACGGGCAGGCCTTTATCCCCAACACTATCAATCCACATCTCTTCCATGCCATCCAGGGTGCCTTCTACGAACCCTCGAGAAACCGTGTGTCCAGCCGTTATTCCTACAAGCGGATCGAGACCATTGCCGACCACCTGCATTTTGTCGGGGGAAAAAATGTACGTGCCGGGATCGGGTCCAGGGAGGAACTAAATATCGGGGGTGGGCATTCGCACTGTGGTATCCTCGTCTACCTTGGCGACAACTGGCCGGAGAGCTACCGCAATACCGTCTTTCTTCACAACACCCACGGCCGCCGAATCAACAACGACGCACTCCACCGGAAAGGCTCAGGCTACACGGCCACTCATCGCAAGGACTTTTTCATCTCAATGGATCCGTGGTTCATGGGGGTCAGCTTTCGTACCGGTCCAAGTGGGGCCGTATTCGTGACCGACTGGTCGGACACCGGAGAATGCCACAGCACACGCAACACACGCAAACATACCGGCCGCATCTTCCGCATCAGCCACGGCCAACCCACGCACCGTCCTGTCAATATTACCAAACTGGATGAAAAGGAACTGGTCCGGCTTCAGCTCCATAGGAATGACTGGTTCGTCCGGCATGCCCGCAGGGTCCTGCAGGAAAGGTCCGCAGCAGGAAACGAAATGTCCGGTGTCCACAAGGCACTTCATGAAATCTTCAGCAAAAACCCCGACATCACCCGCAAACTCCGGGCCCTTTGGGCACTGCACGTCACAGGTGGGGTTGACAAGAAATTCCTGCAGGCACAGCTCAACCATGAGAATGAGCACATCCGCGCCTGGACGGCAACCCTTCTTTGCGAAGGCAAAAACCCACCGGAACCTGCCATTAAGACCATGCAGATCCTTGCCACCAAGGGAAAATCACAGCTGGTGCGACTTCACCTTGCCAGTGCCCTGCAACGCATTGAGCCCGCCAAGAGATGGAACCTTGCCGGGGCCCTCATCGGGAGGAAGGAGGATGCGAATGACCAGAACCTTCCCCTGATGTACTGGTACGGAATCGAGCCCTTGATCCACGAGGATTTACCCAGATTCGTTTCACTTGCAAGAATCACTAAAATACCCTTGCTTCGCCAGTTTATAACCCGACGAGTCGCAGAAAAATAAGGAAATATACACCAACGAAAACTGGGGTACGAAAAATAGTATTTCCGAAAATCCAGATGACGCGCCATTTTCCTTCTAGTTCCCAAGCTTTTATAGGAAAACAAAAACATCGATAACTCATTCTATATGAAATACATCCTGACCACACTCGCTGCCACCCTTCTTTCCGCCATCATCCTGAACGCGCAAAAACCACCAAAGGGGTTCGAGAAAGTGGATCAGGAGGTCATGATTACCACCTTGCGTGCCCAGATGAAGTACAGCATCCGCTCGTTCAGTGTCAAACCGGGCGCCAAGGTTAAACTAGTCTTCAAGAATCCCGATGACCTTCCACACAATCTGATCCTTTGCACCCCCGGAAAGTCGAAAGGCAAGGACAAGGGGCAGGAAGTCATCGACGCAGTGCTGAAACTTGGCGACAAGGGGGTGGAGATGGACTGGGAACCCAAGGGTCACCCCAGAATCCTACACAGCTCCGGTATGGTCCAGCCCAAGAAGGAAACCATTATTTGGTTTCAGGCACCCAAGAAGGAAGGGAATTACCCCTACATCTGCACCTTCCCCGGACACTTCCAGCTCATGAACGGCATGATGGCCGTCTCCAAACTGGCCAATCCGGTGACGAACCTCAGCTACAAGCTTTACCACGGTTCATGGGACAAGTCACCGGAATTTTCACAACTGGAAGCAAAGAAAAGCGGCGTTCTGGCCAATGGTTTATTCGATATCGCACCACGCGACCGCAACGACAACTTCGGCTTCCTCTTTTCAGGCGACATCGAATGCCCCAAGGACGGTAAATATACCTTCACGACCGCCTCAGATGATGGATCCCTACTATTTATCAATGGGAAGAAGGTGGTGAACAACGATGGTATCCACGGGGTCCAGGGCCGCAGTGGCACGGTAAACCTTAAGGCTGGCAAGCACTCCATCGAAGTACACTTTTTCGAGAAAGGCGGAGGCGAGGCTCTGGCCGTGGCATGGTCCGGTCCGGGTTTTAAAACCCAGGCCCTCTCCAAAAGCAAGCCCGGCGGTGGCGGTGGTGGCGCGAGCGGCATCCCCATCGAGCCCAACGAAGGGGAAGCCACCATATACCGCAACTTCATCGCTGACGCGGGCCCCCGCGCCATCGGGGTCGGTTACTATGATGACGTAAACCTGGCATTCGATGCCAACAACCTCCGACTGGCCCTCATATGGCAGGGTGACTTCATGGACGGCGCACGCCACTGGAATGGCCGTGGGCAAGGCTACCAACCGCCCGCCGGGGACTCTGTCATCAAGTTGCCCGATGGGGTCGCCTTCGCAACCCTGAACAATGCCGACGACGTCTGGCCCAATGCGGAGTACCGCACCAAGGACCTTCGCTTCCGGGGTTACCAGCTCGACAAGCGCCAGCACCCGACCTTTAAATATGAGCGGGATGGCATCAGCATCGAGGACACCCCTGCCCCCGTCATCGGTGAGGAACTCAATCATTTTAAGCGAACCTTGAAGCTATCCGGGAAGCAGGCACCGGAAAACCTCTACTTCCGCGCCGCCACAGGTAACATCGCCGAACAGGATGGCGGATTCCTCATTGATGACCAACTGCTTATCACGGTCAAAGGCGCCAAGGCCAGTATCCAGAGTGGCGAACTACGCGTGCCCATAGAATTCAAGAGAGGCGGCGCCCATCTCGAACTCACCTACGCCTGGACAGAGTGAACCCGTACCGAAAATCCTGCAAACACCCATAAGACGAAAATTCAATGAAAGCCATTCAAGCCACCACCGCTCTGCTCATACTCGCCACCAGCCTGGCTGCACAGCCCACTGAGGCCGACTACTATCCCATCACCGATATCCCACTGCCTGAAGGTGAGACTATTGAGGTCAGCGGTATCGACATCCTTCCCGGCAACAAGGTCGCCATCGCCTCCCGGCGTGGTGACATCTGGGTCGCTGACGATGCCTTCTCGGCAAACGCCGAAAAAGCACCCGACTGGACCCTCTTCGCCCGCGGTCTGCATGAGGTTATCGGAATCGCATGGAAGGACGACTGGCTCTACCTAACCCAGCGCCCGGAAGTTTCCCGTATCAAGGACAGTGACGGCGATGGCCGTGCTGATATATTTGAGACCGTCGGCGATGGATGGGGCATCAACGGGGACTACCATGAATATGCCTTTGGAACTCGTCATGACAAGGAGGGCAATATCTGGGTCGTACTCTGCCTAACCGGCTCCGGTGGCGCTGATGACAAAAGCCCTTTTCGAGGCTGGTGTATGCGCGTGACCCCCGACGGCCAGACCGTCCCCACCGCCTACGGAATCCGCTCCCCCGGCGGCATCGGCTTAAACCACCTTGGGGACGTCTTCTACTGTGATAACCAAGGCCTCTGGAACGGTTCCAGTTCACTCAAGCACCTCGCCAAGGGTAGCTTCCAGGGCAACCCCACAGGCAACAAGTACTTCGCGCTCACTGATGTTCTCGGGGCCAAGCCTCCGGAGCCCAAAAGCGGCAGCCGAATCGAGACCGAACGCAAAAAGGTACCCGCACTGATCCCCCCGCCGATCGTCCTGCCCCACGGCAAGATGGGGAACTCACCCGCAGGCATCGAGTGCGATGAGACCAACGGCAAGTTTGGCCCTTTCAGCAACCAGCTTTTCGTATCGGAACAGACCCACTCCAAGGTCCACCGCGTCTTCCTGGAGAAAGTCAATGGCTATTACCAGGGCGCGGCGTTCCCGTTCCTCAAAGGATTTGGCTCAGGCAACATCGTGGCTCGCTTCGCAAAGGATGGCTCCATGTTCACAGGCGGCACCAATCGAGGCTGGGGCTCACACGGCAAAAAACCCTTCTCATTCCAGCGCGTCAACTGGACCGGTAAAGTCCCCTTCGAGATTCATGAGATGCATGCCCGCCACGACGGATTTGAACTGACCTTCACCCATCCTGCCGACCCTGCCTCCCTAACTGACACCACCAAATACCTGATGGAGGCTTATACCTACATCTATCAAAAAGGTTACGGCAGCCCTGTTGTCGACAAGAGTACGCCCAAAATCACTGCGGCCATTCCAGGAAAGGATGGACGGAGTGTCCGCCTCGTAGTCGAAGGCCTCATAAAGGGACATGTGCATGAACTTCATACGCCTGCCATACGCCAGAAAGGCAAAGACCACCCGCTTCTCCACCCGGTCGCCTACTATACACTCAACGAAATCCCATCCAAGTGATTCTCCGTTAAGGAAAACCTCGCCAATTTTACATCCGAGCCATCAAATGGGCGGTTAAAATGCCGCAACCACATTTTCGTGTTCCAAAACACATCAGCTTGGACAACGTAATCCCGCTGACAGCGGTCGTTGGAATACTCTTTTGTTCCACGGTCCTGAATGCCAGACCTCTCAGCCCGGATGAATCTGTCAGGGCATTCCAGTTCGAGTCACCGGACTTGCGAGTCGAACTGGTTGCGGCAGAGCCTCAGGTCATTGATCCCATCGCAATGTGCTTTGATAGAAACGGCAACGTGTATGTCGTTGAGAGTCCCGGTTATCCCCATCCTGGGAAAGGGCTTCCGGATGCACGCAAGGGCCGTATTGTACGACTGCGAGACCTCAACAAAGATGGGCTGTTTGAAAACCGTAACGTCTTTGCCCGGGACTTGATATTCCCAAACGGAATCCTGCCATGGGACGGGGGGTTCTTCGTCACATCCGCCCCGGATATCCTTTATTTCAAGGATACAAACAACGACGGGCGACCAGACATCAACAGGATTGTCCTTACCGGGTTCGGGACCGACAGCAGCAGTGAGCAATTGCGGGTTGCCTGTCCCACACTTGGACCGGACGGATGGATTTATGTCACCAGTGGACTTACAGGCGCAAAGGTCTCCAGCCCCCTTCACCCGGATCGATCACCGGTTGAAATCCGCCGTAATGACGGGCGTTTTCATCCAGAGACCCTCGAGTTCCAACCCCTTCTTACTTACGGGCAGTTTGGACAAGCCTTTGACAACAACGGTAGACGATTCATCAACTCCAATCGTAATCCTTTGCAGTGGTGTGTCTGGACCCATTCAGGGAACAAGCCACCTCCACCCTATCCCAAACCCGTGATCGATCTTGCCGAAGGCCGAAGCCGACTGCATCCGTTATCACCCGACACGACAGCCTCCAGTTTCATCCCCAAACTGATGCAGAATCTCCATGCCGGCACCTTCACTTCTGCATGCGGCCTCAATTTTCATGATGGCAAGCGCCTGCCCCGACACCGAGGAGCCTTCTTCATTTGTGAGCCCGCACAGAATCTGGTCCATTGTCGATTCCTGCGCGAGACAGCCACGAAATTTGAATCCATTCCCTCCGTACCTGATCGCGAATTCCTTGCCTCACCCGATCAATGGTTCCGCCCGGTCTTTGCAACCACCGGACCGGACGGCGCCCTGTATATTTGTGACATGTATCGCAAGTTCATCGACCACCCCAACTATCTGCCCAAGGAAGCCTCCGCCGGGATGGACTTCAATGCCGGCAAGCAACACGGCCGAATATGGAGGATTACATCGCATTCCAGGGACAAGCCACGTCCCCTGCCCAAAGCGCTCGGAGTCAGCCGGGCAATCAAGGAGGTTCTTGAGGCCGACATTACAAAGGACTCACAGAGAATTGGCAAAATCGCAACGGACTCCGGGGCCAATGAATGGTTTCGTGCCGCTATTCTCCATATATTCGAAAACCGGCCACATGAGCTTTTTCAACACTTGGGCAACCGGGCCGCACCGGAATTAATTGAATCCCTCGCAAAGATTCCAGACAATGTAGCTGTTGCCAACCCAGGCTGGAGCAACAGCCAGTTGTTTGCATTTCATCTCGGACGCACCGACCCGATACCGAAACCAGTAATAGAAAAGGCATTCAAGTCCGCCCGGGACTCTTCCCTGTCCGTTGCTGATCGTATCCTGGCCATTCGTATTACTGCAACCGACCGCCCAGCTACCCTTCTGGACCTTATTGATGCCACTGCACCCCAAGGCGTACAAAACATCTCAATCCAGCTCATTGGTCACAAGGTCGATGTTAAAAAACTCCTGGTCAGGCATGCCCGTCTTGGGCCTGAATCCAGGCAGTTCCTTTTGTCAACCATCCTTGAAAACACCCGTAACCATCCAGCAGTCCTTGATGCCATCGAGGTCGGCCAAATCCCCCGTCATGCACTGACTATCAACCAGCGAAAACGGGTTCAGGGCAACCGGAAGGTCGAGGCACGCGCCCGGGAACTCTTCCACACTCCCGTAGACGTGGACAGGCAAAAGGTGTTTGAAGCCTACAGGAATCTTCACGACCAGACCGGGAAACCATCAAACGGATTGACCGTCTACCAGCGTACATGCGCCCAATGCCATACTTATGGGGATGTTGGCCACAAGGTCGGCCCAGACCTGACCGGACTTCGAAACCAACCCGCTGAGGCACTGCTCCTCCACATCCTGGACCCAAACCGCGAAGTCCACGCGGGATTCACCCTCTACGAGGTCGAGACCCGGGACGGAAAAACATTTGCTGGAATCCTATCCTCGGAAACCCCCGAGGAAATTACCCTGACCCTGCCGTTGGGCCTCCGGCAAACCATTCAGCGGTCAATGATCAAAAAGTTTCAGGCCAGCAACAAATCCCTGATGCCGGAGGGACTGGAGCAAACAATGACCCGGCAGGAGATGAAGGATTTACTGGCATTCCTGAAGAATTGATTCATCCGGGTAATTGAAGAAATCCCCCGAATAACCTGGGTCACTGCTTCAAAAAAACCTTCTCCATCAACTCCTTCCCGGACAGGGCGCGATCGTAGATGACAATCTCGTCAAGTCGCCCTTCCCAGTTGTCCTCATTGTCGGAGCGTCCACCAATAAAAAGGTCACCGAAACCCTTTGAAAACGAAGGTTCCTGAGTTTTCACGGAAAGAACTTCTTTCCTGTTGGCATACACGATCACATTACGGCCATTTCGGACTAGAGTTGCCTGCATCCATTTCCAGCGTTTGTATGGCATGGTCCGACCAATTGAGACAACATCCCCATGCCTGAAAACAATGCGACCGTTGCCGGTAAGGCCGAGGTGGTCACCATGCAAAGTAATCCCGTTGACATGATCACGGGAAAACATCCAACCGGCAACCTTACGTGCACCATTGGGCATGCCGTTCCAGAAGTGCATGGATACAGTGAAATCGGATTCCAGTCCAGGGAGATGGGAGCGTAGACGTCCCCCGCAGAAATGCGCAGCCTGTTGATCCACTCCCTTGAGATGAAAAACCACTCCGCTCTCAAAGGTGGCATTATGATGGTTCATTGAAATATCCACCGCATGGGGGCCATTGAATTCATCAAGGGTCCAGTAAGCAAGTGGTCTCGAATCAATACGTAATTGACGTTCATTACTGATAACAGCTTCAGGAATACGACGGGATTTCCCGGAAACGATTTCCAGCAATTGCAGGCACCCCTCCACGATTTTCGGTTCAGCCTGCTCCTCAAGGCCTGCTGAACGAGCGGGCCAGGTATTGTAACCACCGAGAACATGTTGTTCCGGCGGTGGTATGTAGCCGTCAGCTCCATTTGCCAGCTCAATTACCATGGTCTTTTCCAGCGGACTCATGGCCTTGAGCTTTAAGCCGGTAAGGGCATAAGTCTCATTCGGTGTTGTGGTAATTGCCATGTCGCCTATTCGAAGGGCCTGTATAACGATTTCCGTCTCCTGAAGCTCATGAAGGATCACCTGTTCATTGGCGTAGACCTCCGTGCGATCTTTCGGCGCACGATCGACCTGACGGGCAAGGACACCCTTTGCCCACACCAGGCGTTGGGCGTCAGGCACACGGTAACGAAGTTTCATCCTGCGCTCGGACATCGCCAAGTCTATTTCCGAGCGGTAATGCACCTTATCAAACCCGCGAAGTGCAAGGCGGGCCAATCCCTCGGCGTAAGACTCGATCTTCATCTGCTCATCGGGCTTGGGTGGGTTGGTCTTCCAGTCCCGCAGCGTGTAATCTCGCCGCCAGATGTCACCACTGCAACCATGTGACATTATACCGACAAAGGTTTCGTCAGTTCCTGGTATCATTTGCTTCAGGTTTCTGTTGAACATCCCGAAATAGTCCGCACTCAACGCCTTGACTCCGGCAAAGTAATGCATGGAGAAGTTTGCCAGGACCGCGAGGGGACGCCCATTGAGGTTACGGATGCAAAGCATGGCCAACTCGGGATCCTCAGGACCGGACTCCCCTATTACATTCCCCCAGTTTCGACCGGCGTGCATTGTGGCACGGACAGTGCGATTACCAAAAGGATCAAGTTCCATGCGGTCAGGACGAAGAATCCATCTGCGCAACGCCGTGAACTTCGACGCCTGCACGGAATGCCAACCAACCTCCGCTGGCTGAAGGTTTTTCTGCGCAGACTCTATGCCCTGCGCAATCTTGTGGATAAGGAACGGAACGTAACGGGGATCGGCATCCGTGCCAAGACAGGCAAAAGCAGATGGCGCAGTGTGGGTGTGGGTTGCAGAGACAAGAATGTGATCGGCAGGAATCCCGGTCCTCCTGGCGGCAATCTCTTTTGCCTTGTCGAGCATGGCACGTGGCATCATGCAACTGTCAACAACAACGATGGCAATCCGGGTCGAGCCGTCTGACAGGACAATTGAACGGGCATAAAGTGGATCGGTGACCGTACTGGCAGTACGGCTCATGAATCCCCCATTGACCAATACGGGAAACGCCTTTGGGGAAATATCGGTTCGGGATGCCCCGGCCCTGAACTCCGCAAAACCCATCTGGATAACAAGGGGCATCAAGAGGAGGGGCAGTAAATGATTCATGACATTCATCCCGTCAAGAATTCCAATATATCGCAAGAAGTTTTGACATGACCACAACCACCGATACGTCTTGTGCAGTAATGAAACCAATACTACCACTTCTCGTTACAACTCTTTCATTCCTTGCAACCAGCCTTCTGCAGGCCGGACTCAACCGAAATACAATCTACCGGGGAAACCTGCAGAACTCCCTAATCCAGTTTGAAAAGGAGAAAACTGGCCGAGTCGCCTTTATCGGCGGTTCAATCACCCAGATGGAAGGCTATCGCCCCATCCTCACCGGATGGCTGCAAAAAAGGTTTCCCGAAACCAAGTTCGAGTTCGTGAATGCGGGAATCTCCTCCACCTGCTCAACAACGGGGGCATTCAGGCTTCAGGACCATGTCCTGAACAAGGGACGTATTGACCTCTTCTTCGTCGAGTTTGCAGTCAACGATGATCAGGATGCAGGGCACACGCGGCAAAACTGCATCCGTGGCATGGAAGGAATCATCAGGCAGGCCAGAACTGTTCAGCCCGAGATGGACATCATCTGTACCCACTTTGTGAATCCCGGGATGCTGAAGACCTTGCAGGAAGGACAGACCTCTCTCTCAATGGCAGCTCATGAGATGGTTCTCCAGCACTACGGGGTATCCACAAACTTCGCTGCAAGGGAGTTGGCTGATCGAATCGAGGCAGGCACAATGAGCTGGAAGCAGTTTGGCGGTACTCATCCCGGAAAAACGGGCAACATGATGGCGGCAGAGGGGGCAAAAAGAATTCTTGAAGCCGCATGGAGCCAACCATTAAACAAGAGCTCGAGCAGGAAACCCCACCGGGTCCCCTCTTCCCCGCTGGATGAGGGTAGCTACATCAATGGACACTTCCTCTCTCCCGGCAAGGCATCGAAGGACAAGGGATTTTCCTTCATCCAGCCCGAATGGAAGAAGATTCCCGGGAGCTTCCGCAACACTTTTGCAGGAATGAAACTGCTTTGTGCGGACCAGGCCGGTGCAGAAACAACAATCAAGTTCGAGGGTCCCACCCTGGGTGCCTATGTTCTGGCCGGTCCAGATGCAGGAATCCTGGAAACAAGCATTGACGGAGGAGAATTCGCTCCCGTTGACCTTTACCACAATTACAGTCGGGGACTCCATTACCCAAGGACGGTCATCATGGCCTCCGACCTGAATCAAGGTAATCACACGGCCCGCATACGTGTCGCCAAAAAGAAAAATCCCCGAAGTAAGGGGACTGCGGCGCGGATTCTGCAATTCGGTGTCAACTGAGATTCCTTTTCCACTTGAGTAACAGGAGCGCTTTGTTGGTATCATATGGACACAACCCATCGTTCACAATTCAACCCGCTGAAACAATGAATCCTCAGGACCTTCATGTCATCCAGGCACTCGAAAAAGCCAGTGCCACCGAACATCTCTCTGACCGCGAAAAACAACTCATTGGACTGGCCGTCACAATTACCCGCGGATGCACCCATTGCACAGGCGGACGCATTGAAAAGGCACTCCAGGGTGGAATCACCCGGGATACCCTGACCGCGACCGCCGACCTCGTCGCCGCCGTCAATGCAGGAGTTGCTGTTCGCACGGTATTACAGGGAATGGAAGGACTTTCATGCGACGGTCCCGAATGTTCATCATAGCCTAACGTCACCGGTCGTTCAATCATGCCCCAGGACGACCCTACATGGAGTGGATTCCTCCACGCCCTTACCTGCTTTGTATCACTAACCTACATTCAGGTCATCCTTGGCGCGCGCCGAATGGATCAACTGAAAAATCTGGCAACAAACCTGCCGGATCATCAACGCCTAAAAGTTAGGTTTATCGGTCCCATAATGGCGGCTTGCATACGCGTGGAACTAGTTGTAATGGCAAGTCTGCTCCCTTTTCTGGATCGCACGAAGGTCTTCACGGATCAACTACCCACAGGAATACATGTCTCAATCAGTGCACATGACCTCGTCCTGATTTTTGGCGTACTCTATCTACTGTTTCGTCTGATAGGATCGTTGAGGAAGACAACAACAGAAACGCATCCGACCGAAGAATATACCCGACTTAAAACCTTATTTTGGCTGGACGTTGCATGGACCCTCGAGGTCATATTTCTTGGGCTTGGAATCACCAACTGGATGGCGCCAATCCTTCTCTCCGTGCTGACTGCCTACCTATCGCTCCTCTTCTATTCAAGTGTTGTCATCAAAAGTACTGCACATAATCCCTTCCTGGTTATTTCCGCACAATTGCTTTTTCTGTTCAGCATCCTCTTGCTAATCCCTGAAATTATAAACCTGTCTCCCTACCGCCAGCTCTTCCACTACAGTGCCATCCTCATTATATTGATGACACTCGCCTTTCACACCAGTAAAAAACAAGAACAATGAAATCAATACAACGTCTTCTCTTCACGATTTGTCTCTTTCCCCTGTTCCTCAAGGCAGAAGAGAAACCTCCAAACCTGATTGTCATATTCATCGACGACATGGGCTACGGCGATCTCGGATGCTTCGGGTCAAAAGTTCATCGCACTCCAAACCTGGACAAGATGGCAGAGGAAGGCATGCGTCTCACTGATTTCTATTCATCCTGCTCTGTCTGTACTCCATCAAGAGCCAGCCTCATGACCGGATGCTATCCCCGTCGAATCAACATGCACGTGGATGAAAACAATCTATGTGTGCTGTTCCCGGGGGCAAAGAAGGGGCTCAACCCCGAAGAAACCACCATTGCTGAAATCCTAAAGGACAAAGGCTATGCAACCATGTGTATCGGAAAATGGCATCTTGGCGATCATCCGGATTTCCTTCCGACTAAACACGGTTTCGACCACTACTACGGAATACCCTACAGCAATGATATGGGCAAGAATCAGGGACGAGGTCGCCCTCATCTACCTCTACTGAGAAATGAGACTGTCATAGAAGCCCCGGTTAAACAATCCAGTATTACCGCACGCTACACGACTGAAGCCATTAATTTTATCACAAAAAACAAGACCAAGCCCTTCTTCCTATATCTACCTCATACCGCCGTGCATTTACCCCTTTTCCCTGGCAATGCATTCAAGGGCAAATCAAAGGATGGGGCCTACGGGGATTGGGTCGAGGAGGTGGACTGGTCCACGGGTAAAATCCTCAATACCCTCAAGAATGAAGACATTGATGACCGGACACTGGTCCTATTCACGACCGACAATGGTTCTTTTCGGGAGAAGCAGGGAAGCAACCTTCCTCTTCGCGGACGCAAGGGCCGAACGGACGAAGGAGGAATGCGTGTACCATGCATAGTTCGCTGGCCAGGCAGGATTAAGGCTGGAACTGAATCCGCAGAGGTCACCGCAACAATTGACATACTGCCAACATTTGCAGGACTTGCAGGAGCAAGGACCAGTAGTGATAGAATTATAGATGGTCGTGACATCAGCCACCTACTCTTGGGAACTCCCGGGGCAAAGTCACCACACGAGGCCTACTATTTCTACCAGATGGATCAACTCCAAGCCGTACGCTCCGGGCCATGGAAACTTTTTCTGGACATGCAATCCAAGAAAAGAAACTGGGGCAAACCCGAGGGCAAAAGCCAACTGAAGCTATTCAACCTCGTCAAGGACATCCATGAGGACAACAATATCGCCGGACAAAACCCAAAGGTGGTTCAACGTATTCTCGCCCTTGCTGAAAAAGCCCGCGAAGACCTTGGTGATGTTGGTCGACCCGGGGGAAATCAGCGCCCTGCTGGCTGGGCGCAGGAAGGCAAGCCGCTGTTGTTAAAGAAATAGTTCAGGGAGATTTCTTAGGGTCCACACTCCCTCAACCATTGACAATGCTTTCGCATTGAAAATAATTAAAAAAAGTGGGGTATTACCCATTCTCATTTAAGGCAAAAATCAAATATAGGCATAAGATGAACGGATCTGAAATCTCACGTCGTCAACTTTTGCAGGCAGGTGGTATTGGTGCGCTCAACCTTGGGGTGCCGGGAATGGTGCTGGGAACGGACAAGACTGACGCATCCGGCAAGGCTATCGCCTCCAAGAAATCCTGCATCTTCCTGCTTTTGTGCGGTGGCCCCAGTCAACTGGATACATGGGACATGAAGCCTGATGCGCCAATTGAGTATCGAGGTCCATACAAGCCGATTCGCACCAAGGTGCCGGGGATGCATCTTAATGAAATGCACACGGAACTTGCCAAGCAGACAGACAAGTTCGCACTGATCCGTTCCGTGACGCACCCCGGAGGAATCAGCAACCATTTTGATGCCATGCACAACCTGCTCTCCGGACAATTTGAGAAGCGGGTCAAGCAGGGCGTACCCGACGAGTCTCCATATATTGGTTCAGTGGTGGCCAAACACCTCCCAAGCAATCGCAACCTTGTTTCCAACGCATGGCTGATCAAGTGCGTTGGAAGACCTGTGTTCTGCGCACCCAACATCGGCACCGGCGGTTACCTTGGTTCCCCCTACGCACCGGTTTTCGTGGGATCCGACAAGAACCATCCAGCCATGGCAGACTTTAAACCGCCCAAGCTCTACGAAATGACCGACCCCGCCCGTTTCAAGAACCGCAAGGAACTGCTTGGGAGAATTGAATCAGGTACCCTGAAGAACCATCCTCTTGGAGAGGACTGGGACAATTTACGTGAACTGGCCTACGACGGCATGACCCGCGTGGAAGGCCGCAAGGCTTTTGAAATGGATCGCGAACCCACCAGGGTGCGTGAAATGTACGGAATGCATCCATTGG
>Ga0209660_1000408_pt1 | contig 25867 bp, 3 predicted proteins | sample SaaInlV_100m_DNA_2_FD_184659 | JGI IMG/M metagenome (GOLD analysis project Ga0209660, IMG submission 184659) | Marine microbial communities from expanding oxygen minimum zones in the Saanich Inlet - SI072_LV_100m_DNA (SPAdes) (version 2) | ecosystem: Environmental > Aquatic > Marine > Intertidal... | reverse complement strand
CAAGGAGATTCAAGAACTTGGAGAGGAAAAATTACCAAATCTTTATCGCTTTCGAAAGGAGGGGGCATGGACAGACAACGCTCGTACAGATGTCACGCATACCGTTACCCTTCCCAACCATACATCCATGATCACCGGACGAGGCGTTCAAGACTCTGATGGTGGTGGGCCGGGGCATAGACAAACAATTAATTATTATTCCACCGGGACTCTTCACCAGAATATTGGAGGTATTCATATGGCCAGCATTTACGATGTGGTCCATGACAATGGCCTTCGTACAGGACTCTTCGCGAACAAGAGCAAGTTTAATCTCTTCAAAGCCAGCTATGAAAATGTGGATACCGGCATATCTGACTCCATCGAACTCTTCAACCCGACCGGGGGAGACGTGGACCTTGGCGGGTGGTTCCTAAGCGATTCCGAGAAAAACCTTAAAAAGTATCAAATCCCGGCAGGTACTATTTTAAAGGATGGCGATTATCTTGTTTTCAACGAAAAAAATTTCAACTCCGGTTATGGGACAAATCCAACCGACTTTGCCTTAAGTGGGTCCAATGGAGATGAGGTTTTCCTTAGCCAGGCTGATTCAGCCGGGGACCTGATCCGCTTGGTGGACAGCGTTGATATTGGTCCTTTACCCGAGGGGGGCACCCTTGGTCGTGATTCTAGTGGGAGTGGCTCTTTTCGTGCCCAGGCTGAACCGTCCCTTGGTTATCGGAATGGTGAGTACCGGGTTGGTGATCTTGTGTTAAATGAAGTAATGTATCTTCCGGATGGGTCTGACGACCTCGAATATCTGGAGCTTTACAATACGGGTGGCGAAACCATCTACTTGGATAATTGGGCTCTTGAGGGCGTAGGGGAATTTATATTTCCCCAAGGTCAGACTCTTGGTCCAAGGAGCCTGCTTGTCCTACTGAGATTTGACCCAACATCTTCGGCTAATATTTCTCGTAAAATTGCATTTGAGGCGGCTTACGGAATTACGGTTGGAAGCCAGTTTATTGGAGGCTATCCGGGCGGGCTGGGTAATTCCGCCGACGAATTGAAAATTTCGCGACCTGGGGAACGGTTCTTTTCGGAACCGGATCGTTTTCCCATTTACCTTGAGGATGAGATTGCCTACGCAAACCTTGCCCCTTGGCCAAAACTGCAACCGGGTCAAACTCTTCACCGAACGAACCCGAATGGGTGGGGGAGTAGTGCGGCGCACTGGTCTGCCGGCCCACCTTCTCCCGGGGGTCTTGCAGTTCAGGAAACCTTCGCTGATTGGGCTACGTCAAGGCTTCCCTCCGAACAGGAACCCAAGGCGGAAGAAGATTTAGATTTGGACGGCTTATCCAACTTACTGGAATTTGCCTTGGGCTTGAACCCTGCAACAAACGATGTGGGTTCCTTGCCTTTTATCGAAAATGCGGCTTTTGACGGTCTGGTCACAATGGTGTACCAACTGGATCGTGCTGCCGCCGGCATTGATTTGCGAATTGAGTATACCAAGGGTCTTGTATCGGGATGGAAGGACTTGGCTACTTCCGGTTTTGTGATTCAAGATGAGCTTCTTGGCCTTGAAGGAACTATTGAAAAACGAAGGCTACTACTACCCGCTTCAGAGAAAATTCTATTCCTTAGAATCTTGATTGACCACCAGTGATTGGTTGTTGATTACTCTTTTTTACCTACAACTTGTGTTTGATTTTATGAAAGAATACAAAATTATCAGTCAAGAAGATGACACCACGTTCCAGAGATTGGATAAGGAGGAGCTGGAAAACAAACTTAATTCCAATGCTCAGGATGGTTGGCGATTGCACTCCGTAACTTGCGGTCAGGTGACTGGTGGGTCACGCCACAACGAGTACATCGTTTTCCTCGAGCGGGATACTGATTAGTTGGAATATCCCAATTTAGCTATTCTTGAGCGCAGTAGCACCTTTCCGGTACTTGTCGTCACCGGTGTTCTGGAGGTAGCGGTAGTATATTTCCAGCATCAGTATACAAAGCGTGGTGGTGTAGACCTTTCCTTCGACACTATCCTTGTCTGGTCCATGACCGTGTTTCCCCCAGTCTTTCCATGATCCATCAGGACTTTGATTCTTAACCACTGCGTCTTGGAAAAAGCGGTTCCAGTCGCGCCATGCACCGCCTCCTTTTTGAAAACAGGCCTGTGTGTGATAATACCAGCCGTATTTATTGAAATGTTCCCCTGGTTCTTCGTATTTTCCGTAGGTATTAAGTATGAAATCGACACCAGAATTAATTTCCTTGGTGTATTTCTTGGGGTCCCACATCTGCATCGCCAGAACGCCAACACCGGTCAGGGAAATTTTATCCTGTGGCCCACGATAGCCAAATCCTCCGTTGGGACCGCGCACACGCTTCATGTTTTCCATGGCTTTGTCCATGGCACTTCCCAGTCCTGGGAATTCAAGGCCTGTTAGTTTTGCGACCTTGAGCGCCTGCATCTGCCAGCCGGCCACGGAAGTGTCGCTACCTGATCCTCTGTCCCCATAGGAGTAGTCCCACCCACCGTCCTTACATTGTTTGTCAACGATCACCTTGACCGAATTACGCAGTGCCTTGTCGATGCCGGGGATTTTTGGTCTAAAGTTCTTTGTTACAATGTAAGCCTCGCCAAGCGCATATGCGGCAATACCAGTTTCGTATGCAGGCTTCTTTGAATACATTTTTCCGCCAAGTTTTTCATTTAAATCCAGAAGGTATTTGATTCCCTTGACTACATTATCCCCGTAATCAGGAGAATCCTGTTTCTCACAGTGGCCTAGATAAGATAATAAGGTGAGACCAGTCATCGCCGCCTTGTATCCTGTCCCCCATGAACCATCATCATTCTGCACGGTTTTTAGCCATTTGAGGCCTTTAACTACAGCTTCTTCGGTAGATTCCTTCCCCCCTTCGCGTTTCAGGCGGCGCAATCTGTCAGCCTTGTCGCAACGACTGCCCATGATCTTGGGCATCTTGATGTTTAGGTTCATTCCGCCCATGTCGCCCAAATCCATGTTCATTGCAGTGCCGGCAATACCGACGTCTACATTTTCACCTTCGCCTGTATCCACCTTAAAGTCTACCGTCTCCATCTGGATATCCGATATGTTCTGGGCAACGATCGGGGTGCTGATACTTGCAGCACTGGTTTGCTTCTCGAGCTGCTTTTGCTTTACCTGTTGCTGTTGCTCTTCCTGCTCCTCCATGACTGTGGTTGGAGCAATTGCATATTCAATTGGCTCTTCCTCATCTTCCATGACTGCAATAACAATAAGGGTGGCGATTAATAGGATCACCGTTGCTGATGCGACGCTGATGCCCCAGGCAAGAATCATGGCCTTGTCGACCTTCGGGCCATCCTTGCGGAAATAATCCTTTGGGCCTTCCTCAAGGGGTTCTTCTTCGTATTCTTCACTCATGGGAATATTTGGATAGGGTTTTTCTCTCTCTTCAATAAACCTCCAGAGAATGAATTTGTAAAGTAACAATATTTTTCTGGAGCAGATTGGTTATGGTTTCAGGAATTTCACAAAATGATTTGCCAGAGGCCATCAGATGAAATTTTACTTGATTGGCAACAGCTTGTATGATTATGATGTTTGCCACACGCTGAATGAGCATTTCCCTTTCGCATTACCTGTTGATATTTGTCAATTTCTCAACTCCCTTTCGTGCTTCCCCATGCTACATTATTTCTTACTCCTTTTAATCTAATTAAAATTTGACTCGCGCGTACCTGTTCTTCATAATTCTAATCTTTTCCTTACCTAGCCTTCAACCCACCCAATCTATTTCTGCCCTTGCCTTGCCAAGTCAGATGTTAACCCCCCTCTATACATGTTGATGAAACTGCGTTCCGTAAAACGCTGGCTGATGCCATTTACCATTATGTTAGCTGCTTTTTCCGCATGGGGGCAGGACAAGTTAGCCGTTTCCTACGGTTCGGCTTTTGAAGGTTCTGCGGGCTCCATCTTTGCTTCATCGGACGGGACGGGTTTTACTGCAGAAAACATCGGTGTCATCGCATTCGGGTATTTTTCGTCCGGATTCGATGAAGAGGTTGCGGCAACTGGCGGGGATATTAATGCCATTCTCGCCAATTATCAGGTGATGCACAGTGCCGACTTCTCCACTGCCATGGCTCCAGGGTATCTGAACACGGGAGGCTCCGTTGATGCCGCAGGGGAGGGGGAGAGCCCCTATCTTATGACTTTTGCAGGCATTTCTGACATTGCGGATAAAGCCAGCGCCCAGCAATACGGGCTTTTTACAGATTCAGGATTTTCTACGATCACCGCCGGTGGCAGTCCGGTTCCAACAGACTACTCTATTTCCAGCCTGACTTACGATACAGTCCTGCTGGGGAAGGAAGTTGTTGCTGGTGGAATTGGTGGCGCCAATGCATACGCATCTGCCGTTGTTTCCGGTGGCGGTGATCCGGACCCGGGAGATACAACGGTTCCTGTCATTACCTTGATTGGTGATGCTGCGGTGACAATTACAGTCGGTGATGTTTACGTCGATGCCGGTGCCACTGCCACGGATGATACCGACGGTAACCTGACTGACCAGGTCACTGTAATCGGCGATGACTTCGACATTAGCGTGGCCGGTGCCTACACTATTATATACAACGTCTCCGATGCCGCGGACAATGCTGCTATGGAAGTGACCCGCACCGTGACAGTTGAAGCACCAACCCAACCCGGGGACACCACATTACCGGTTATTACGCTCATTGGTGAGGGTACTGTGACAATTACCGTCGGGGATGAGTACACCGATGCGGGTGCAACCGCGCAGGATGACACGGACGGAGATATTTCCGATGATATTGAAGTTTCGGGTGCCGACTTTGATCGAAACAGAGCGGGGACCTATTCAATCAAGTACAACGTATCCGATGCGGCAGGTAATACTGCAGACGAGGTGGCTCGTTCGGTTGTGGTTCTGGATAATACCGATGTTGGGGATCTTCTTGTTGGCGAAGGTGAGTCCGCGACTGGCATCACTGCAAATACGACTTCCGACTCCGATGGGGATGGTATAACTGACGGGGAGGAAGAATATGTTCATGGGACCGATCCTGATCTCTCTGATACTGATGGCGACGGACTTTCCGACTTCTTGGAGATTTTCACTCACAAGACCAACCCACTGATTAAAGATTCGGATGATGATGGCTTTAATGACGGCCAGGAGGTTGCTGGTGGCACAGATCCTAATGATGGGGATTCTGCTCCAGCACAGCTTCCTGCGGTCAAGATTTCCACGGTTGAAATTAATGGCTCCACGGCAGTCGTCACCATTCTTGATTTAATCGGAGACACGGACCATTGGCATATCAGTCTCGACCAGCCTCTTTCCCAAGTGGGGCCCGCTGGAGGGGAAAGCGTTGAGGAGGGTCTTGTTTTTACCTATGAAGACATTTCTGCCGGCGCTCATACCGTCTATGTCGGTCCTGTAAATGAAGCGCATGAACTGGTTGGCGAAGTAGATAGTCGGTCCTTTAGCATTCTCAACACGAATGGTCCCTTGGTCAGTGTCACCTTTGGCTCCAGTTTTGCCGATAGCGATGGCTCTATTTTTACCACTTCTGATGGGAAGGGCCTGGACGCATCCAACCCTGGTCTCCTCGCATTCGGATTCTTTAACTCCGATTTTGATGTAATATCCTCGGCTGCCCAGAAGGATACGTCCAATCTTATCTCCCAGTTTAATCCGCTCTACACTTCAGACTTTAGCTCGGCAGCTTCTGCGGGCTTCCTGACGACTGGTGGAACATTTGCTGAAAATGGTGTTGGTTCCCAACCTTACCTTTTTCTCCTCTCGGGTATCGACGATTTCTCGCACGCAGAGTCAGCAGATGAATATGGGCTCTTTTCACATAGCGGTCTCGCCCCAATACCCAAGGGTGGTGAACCTGTTCCGAGTGATTACAGTATTGCCAGCCTTGTTTATGATCAGGTTCTATTGGGTACAGAGATTGCCGGTGGAGGCTTTGGCCAAGGGAATGCCTTTGCCTCCGCTCCGATAGCTTGGACAGGCGAGGATTTGGTGCCTCCGGAGATAACCTTGTTGGGCGAAAATCCATTATCTTCTCCTATTGGAAAACCATTCATAGACCCAGGTGCCAAGGCTACAGATAATATTGATGGGGACATCTCTTCGCAGATTCTTAACGATGCCGCCTCTGTCATCGACAACCTCAAACCCGGCAAGTATATTGTAACATACAGCGTTCGTGATGGTGCTGGTAACCGGGGGACTGCTACCCGTGAGGTGATCATTGAATCTGCACCCACTCTTGAGATAACCGCTCTTAGGGTTATCGGAAACGATGTCTTGGCAACTATTCTCGCTGAAGGTGATGCCTCTAAATATGACCACTGGCACTATCAATTGGACCAACCACTTTCCTCAACAGGACTTGCGAGGGGAACCCGTGCGGAACCCGGGACACAGATTTATTTACCCGGTCTTGAAATGGGAGAATATGTTCTTCATGTTGGCCTTGTTGACGAGCAGGGTGAACTTGTTGGGCTCCAGGTTAATGAATCCTTTAAAATCGAGGACGAGCTTCTTCCGCGAGTAGAAATTTCATACGGATCGTTTTTGGACGGGGAGGATGGTACACTCTTTGGGAACCAAGGCGGAAAATCCTTTAGTTCAGTGAATCCCGGAGTAATTGCGGTCGGTTACTTCCCTGAAGGGTTTGACGTGGGTAGTGCTGTGACATCAAAGGATATATCCAGCCTGCTAATAAATTTCCAAACTCTTTCTTCAGGGTCCTTTGCCCAGTTGCCGGAATCAATTGCAGGCTTATTATCCGTAACCGAGGTGGTTTTTGACGACAGTGCCAGTATCGGTCGAAAACCCTACTTGGCCCTTTTGGCAGGGATTTCATCCGATGAATCAATCCATCTTGCGACGGAGTATGCGCTTTTCTCTGACAGTACATTTTCTCCTATTCCTGCTGGTGCTGAGCAGATTCCTCCCAAATATGATCTTGTCCGTTCGACTTTTGATGAAGTCTTGTTTGGTTCTATTGTTCCGGAGACCGGACTTGGCGGTGGTAGCTCCTTTAGGACGCAGACTGTATTTGGATTTGGCGATGCCACTGCGCCGGATTCTCTTACAGGCAAGGTTTTATTCCGAAAAAGTGCATCAAAGGGGCCTGTTGCCATCTCTATAATTTCAGACGATACATCCCGCCAAACAGAGTTTGCAGAGGGAACATCGGTAGACTTAAAAAGTTCATACACAAAAATCGACAAACGCTCTGGAGAACTGACTTTGACTCGTCAAGATGGCTCTTCACAGCTTCTGGTGCTTGATTTTCGAACATTCGATGATATTCGCTATTCTCTACAGGAAAAGAATCCTGAAGGTGAGCCTATTGGTAAGCCAATTAATTTATCTGCTCAACTGGCTCCCATCGCCCTTGTTGAACATTATCAAGGCAATTATTCGAGTCAGTTGCCTGACACGCTTGTAATTACTAGAGACAAGTCGGCCTCACCCTTGGGGACTCCAGCTTACACTCTGACGCTGGTCAATCAGATTGATCTCTACTATGATGAGGTTGGTGCATTCCAACGGGAGGATAACCCTTGGGTGATTACCTCCGGTCTTGGATTTAATGTCTCTGCTTCCGGGTGGGGAGAGGGAGGAAAGTTCACCAGCTTGGCCGATGGTGTTTACAGTACAACTGACTCAAGCGGTGCAAAAACGGACACGACTGCATTTGCTCGCCTAACCAATCGTCCAGACTCTGATTTTTTCACATTTGCCTTTTATGGTGCAGACCCTGCCAGCCTTTCTGGTGCTGTGGATGAAATGAATCTCGGTGCGACTGACCTGCCAGCTGGTACCGAGGTGACTCTGACCTTCGAATATAAGAACGGCCCTGTCCGCTATCTTATTCTAAACGGGGCGGAAATGAGTGCCTACCAACATGTTAAACCTGGTCCCGGTTCCCCGGGTCAGATTCGTATCACTTTTGCAACGGTCGATCCACCGGGATCAGCTTCTGATAAGGCTGGTTCCATCGTGAAGTCCTCTCTTGGCCTACATATTCAGCTCGGTGGGGAACATGATTATCAGGGAGCGCTTTTCCTGACAGATATGCTTTGGTCTGATTTGGACGCACCAAGACTGACCGATCCATTAGATCCTGTGGCATCATTTAATGTCAGTGGAGAGGCTACTCAGGCTGTTGCTTTTTCCGCCTACCTTCCCATGTCACTCATGCGGAAATTTAACCTTCCTGAGCCCTGGAAAATTCGAGCGGCCCTTAAGACATCCGGCGACGGGAAGGTTCATTTCATTACCGGCAGCATGGAGGATGGCCCAGATGACTTTGGTTCTGATTTTATTCGGCAGGTCTTCATTAAGGAAGCTCCTGTTGAAGGTCTGGACAGAGCACCGCCGGTTATTTCCCTCAACGGCCCCGCATTGTTAAAATTGACTATAGGTGATGTATTTGTTGATCCCGGGTTTAATGCACAGGATAACATAGATGGCGATCTAACTGCCCAGGTTAAAGTGAGTGGGGATGATGTTGCTACAGCTAGCGAGGGAGTCTACCTCGTGAAATACAACGTGTCTGATGCCGCAGGAAACGCTGCCAGGGTTGCTGTTCGAACTGTTCAAGTCCAACTGCCCGATCCAAGCTTGGTGGATAATATTCCCCCGGTTATTTTTCTGAAGGGGGAATCGACCATCAATCTTGTCGTTGGTCAGCCCTATATTGAGCCAGGATTCAAGGCTACGGACAATAAGGATGGCAATATTGCTAATGCTGTTGTTGTTACTGGTGCAGATTTTGACAGCAATGTGGTCGGTGCCTACCAAATTAAATACAACGTCTCTGATGTGGCGGGCAACCCTTCTAAGGAGAAATTGCGTCAAGTGATTGTTGCGGAACCTCTCTTGGACAAGACAGCGCCTGTTATTACATTAAAGGGTAAGAACCCGCACAAGATTCTTGTTGGAAATCCTTTCGTTGACCCCGGGTTTTTAGCGGTCGACGATGTGGACGGGAATCTTGCAGACAAGGTTGTCGTGACCGGCGCCGATTTTGATAGTACTTTTGCTGGTGCGCACACCGTCGAGTATCAAGTCACTGATGTGGCAGGCAATGTCAGCAAGGTGTCACGTGCGGTTCGGGTCTTGGATCCCGCTGGCCCCACTCAGGATACCACCAAGCCCGTTATCACCCTTCTGGGCGAGGCAAGTATGACTATCTCTGTCGGTGATGTCTATTCAGATGCCGGAGCAACTGCAGTTGATGATACAGATGGTAATCTTACGGCAAACATTGTGGTCGCAGGTGCAGATTTTGATAGCAATGTCCCTGGTGACTACACCATTCGTTACAATGTGAATGATGAAGCAGGTAATGCTGGAGTGGAAGTCATCCGCACTGTGATTGTTCAGGAATCTCAGCAACCGCCCGCACCGACTATTGCCATCGCGTCTATTACTGCCAGTGGTGGCAATATTACAGTGACCATTAATACACCAATCGGCACCTTTGACCATTGGCACGTAAGTCTTGACCAACCTCTGGCAGAAACTGGTGTTGCTGGCGGAATTGAAATTTCTTCCGGCCTAACTCATGTTTTTGAATCGGTACCCACAGGTAATCATACTATTTATGTGGGCCTTGCAGATGTGGCGAGCTTCTTGGTCAGTAGTGTTGCATCTGGTAACGTATATGTTCCTAAGACGGATGGTCCAAAACTGGCAATATCCTTCGGTTCCGCATTTGAGGGTTCAGATGGCTCGATTTTTACATCCAGCGACGGCAAGGCACTGGACGACTCCAATGCCGGTGTACTTGCTCTCGGTTTCTTCGGTTCTGATTTCGATGAATCTGATGCGGCCATAGGCAAGGATATTGACAAGCTCCTGCAGAACTTTGTCCCATTATTCTCCACTAATTTCGATGCTGTTTCCGCTCCTGGGTTCCTCAGTACTGGAGGATCTGTAATCGCAGACGGTGTGGGACAAAAGCCCTATGTCTTCCTGCTGAGCGGCGTGGATGATTTCAGTAAGGCTGGCTCAGCCTCTGAATACGGCTTGTACACGGATAGCGGGTTTTCCGTTCTTCCTGATGGTGGTTCGCCTGTCCCTGTGGATTTCTCGGTGAACAGTATGAGTTATGATACCATCCTTTTGGGCAAGGAAATTGGTTCAGGTGGATTTGGGAATGGCAATGCCTACGCATCTGAAATTTTAGTTGTCGTACCGGCAGATACGACCAGGCCAACAATTACTCTTCATGGTCAGGCTTCTGTAACACTTACTGTTGGCGATGTCTTCACAGATGCTGGCGCAACTGCGATGGACGATGCTGATGGCGACTTAACAGCCAATCTTGTGGTTACTGGTTTAGATATAGATACCAATGTTGAGGGTTCCTACACCATCCGTTATAATGTTGTTGATGCTGCTGGTAATGCCGCGATAGAGGTGTCACGCACTGTGGTCGTCGAGGCAGCGGAATCTGAACCAGATACGACCAAGCCTGTCATCACACTTCTTGGTGATGCCACTGTTACTCTCGTTGCTGGCAATGTCTACACCGATGCAGGCGCAACGGCAATGGATGATAAGGACGGAAACCTAACTGCTAATATTGTAGTGACTGGCGGCGATTTTGACAGCAACGTGGAAGGGGACTACACCATTCGTTATAATGTGAGTGATGCGGCAAGAAATGCCGCAAATGAAGTTACCCGCTTGGTCACCGTTCAGGCTTCTGAAGACAATACTTCGCCGGAGATCACCTCTCTTTCCCTCGTTGTATCAGGTTCTGACGTAATCGTAACCTTGGAAGCAACCGGGAATTATGATCACTGGCACCTGCGTCTGGGAACCGCCCTAAGTGAAACAGGTTCTGCGGGAGGCACTATGGTATTTTCGAACCTTACGCATACGTTAACGGGTGTTGCTGCAGGTGAGCAAACTCTCTACGTGGGTCTTGTTGATGCGTCCCATGCCTTGATTGGACAGCAGGTATCCAAGATATTTAGCATGCCTAACTCTTCTAAACAGGTTGCGGCAGCATATGGTTCTGCATTTGAAGGTTCTTCTGGCTCCATTTTTACCAATTCCAGTGATGCTGCTTTTGATGCATCGACTAAAGGGGTCCTTTCTCTTGGTTTTTTCAACAGCGGGTTCGACGTCGCTTCCGAAGCACAAGCCAACAATTTAACGGGTGTTCTCGACAATTATAATGTTCTGCATAGTTCCAGTTTTACATCTGCTGTTGCACCAGGGTTCCTGACCACTGGGGGTAGTGTGTCGGAGAACGGCGTGGACAAAGATCCGTACATATTTCTCTTTGCAGGAGTTGATGACGTTGCGGATATTTCCTCTTCCACAGAGTTTGGTCTTTTCTCAGATTCGACTTTTGCCAGTATCCCAGCCGGCGGCAGTCCTGTTCCTGTTGATTTTTCAGTAGCCAGCCTTACGTATGACACGGTCCTTTTTGGTAAGGAGGTTCCGGGTGGTGGTTTTGCGGGAGCAAATGCATACGCAACACTACCAGTTGCTGCGCAGAGCAGGGGGGATGAGCCTCCCGTGCTGACATTGCTCGGCGATGTGGAGACTTTCGCGGAATGGGAAACTGACTTTATTGACGCAGGTGCCACGGCCCTTGATTTCGAGGATGGAGATCTTACAGATGAAATTCTTGTCAGTGGGGATGAAGTGGATACTTTTGTTGCAGGGGTATATACTCTTTTGTACTCAGTCATGGACTCTTCTGGTAATCACGTGTCCACGAAACGTAGTGTCCGTGTTGAGCGTCCAGATTTGCCAGAAATAGCAGCTGCTGGATCCGGGAATGTTGCTGTTACGTATGGCTCTGCTTTTTCTGGTTCAGACGGGAGTATCTTTGGTTCTTCAGATGGTACTGGTTTTGATGCGGATAACAAAGGAACTATTGCCTTGGGTTATTTTGATACGGGGTTTGATGTTGCCACTACCGCTAGTAGTCAGAACATAACCAGCCTTCTTGCCGCGTTCAATGTTCTTCACAGCAGTAATTTTGATGAAGTTGCCGCACCCGGATTCTTGGGCACAGGAGGTTCTTACGCTGCTAGCGGGGTAGGAGAAACTCCTTATATTTTCCTCGCTGCAGGTATTACAGATTTTGCCAGTTCTGCCGAGGCTACCCAATATGGTCTGTTCACTGACTCTGCTTTTAGTTCGATCCCTGATGGTGGTAGCCCGGTTCCAGTTGATTGGTCTATTACCAGTCTCACATACGATGCAATCCTCCTCGGGGCAGAGAAAAATGGCGGCGGTTTCGGTAGTGGGGGTGCCTTTGTTACACAGACTGTAAGCAATCAGGGAGGCGGAGATGACGATACCACGGTTCCAGTCATAACTCTAACGGGTGAGGCCGAGATTAACCATGAGGCTGCAACTGAATACGTCGACGACGGTGCAACTGCGGCTGATGATACTGATGGCAACCTCACCAACCAGATCGTAGTTGTTGGCGATGACTTTAATATTAAATCAGTCGGAGTCCATGAGATTAAATTCAATGTTGCTGATGCCGCAGGTAATAATGCCTTGGAAGTTATTAGAAAGGTTACTGTTCGTGATACCACCATCCCTGTCATTACATTAACAGGCCTTGCAGAGATTACTATCAATGAAGGCCCAGCCTATTCAGATGCCGGATTCACGGCAATAGATACCTTGGATGGAGATGTCACGGCACAGGTTGTAGTTGGAGGTGATACCGTTAACACTGCAGTGGTTGGAGTCTACACCATCACATTTGATGTCGCTGATGCAAGCGGTAATAACGCTGTTCAGATCTTTCGTAAAGTGACTGTGCAGTCTGTTGCTGTTGCAGATACGACCCCTCCCCTAATTTCACTCCAGGGTGCATCCGAGATGACCGTGGTGGAGGGTGCGGTTTTCACCGATCCTGGTGTTACTGCAACAGATGCAGTTGACGGTGACTTATCTGACAAAATTGTTATTGGAGGTGAAGAAGTTGATACCGCTACTGCAGGCGTCTACACAATCTCTTATAACGTGACAGATGCTGCGGGGAATGATGCACTGGAAGTTACTCGAAAGGTCACTGTGCAAGCCGCTGCTGTGCCGGATACGAATGCCCCAGTCATTGTGCTTAAGGGAGAGGCTGAGATGCTTGTTGCCCAGGGTTCTGCTTTCACTGATCCTGGTGCTACTGCAACCGATGATCGGGATGGAGACCTCAGTGCTTCTGTGGTCATTGGTGGGGATTCTGTGGACACTTTTGTTGCCGGCATTTACAACGTTACTTACGATGTAAAGGACGCTGCGGATAATGCGGCTTCAACCGTTATTCGTAAGGTCACTGTTCAGGCTCCAGATTCCATTCCGCCAGTTATCACCTTGAAGGGTCAGTTTACGGTCTACATTACACAGGGCGATGTCTATTCAGACGAAGGTGCAACTGCTCTTGATGCCCGTGACGGAGATGTTACCTCCAGCATCACTATTCTGGGTGCAGACTTTGATTCAAACATTCCTTCGGAGTATTTTGTCACCTACAATGTGAAGGATGCTGCCGGCAACAAAGCTGCAGAGGTTACCCGCAAGGTTGTCGTTGATGCGTTACCTCCACCAAAATTTTCTATTGTCTCAGTCGAGAAGGAAGAAGCCAAGGTAACAGTTACAATTTCTGAGCCAGAGGGGGGGACCTACGACCATTGGCGTTTGCAATTGGATACCCCACTCTCTACTTCTGGCCAAGCCGGCGGGGTGAAGGTCGAAACTGGCTTTTCCCATACCTTCGATAATGTTACACCGGGTAACCACACGGTTTATGTTGGCCTTATTGATTCAGATGAAAAGCTCCATGGGCGGCAGGAGACAGAAGATTTTGTTGTCCTAAGTACCGATGGGCCAAAGGTGTCCATCACATTTGGCTCTAAGTTTGAGGGCTCAGACGGGGTCATCTTCAGCAGCAATGACGGCACTGGCTTTGATAATGCCAATCCCGGGACAATTGCCTTTGGATTCTTTACTCCGGCTTTTGATCTTGAGAAGGCTGTGCTTCGAGGCGACATGTCCCAGATTCTGGGTAATTTCAATTCCCTTTATACATCCGGATTCAATACTGCTTCAGCACCGGGATTCATGACCACAGGTGGTGCTGTCACCCAGAATGGTATCGGTTCAACGCCTTACATTCTTACAATGAAGGGTGTCGCCGATCTGGCCCTGTCTGCAAATGCAACCGAGTTTGGACTCTTCACTGACAGCGGATTCAGCATGATACCCGAAGGGGGTAATCCATTCCCTATTGAGTATGATGTCACCACCATGACTTATGATACCGTAGTACTTGGCAAAACTATCTCTTCCGGTGGATTTGGTAATGCCAATGCCTATGCGACCGCAGAGGTTATCCTTTCCAATGTTGATGTTGTTCCACCCGAAATTCATCTAAAGGGGGGCGCTGAAATTGATGCCGAGGCAGGCCTCACATTTATTGATCCGGGATACACCGCCAATGATGATGAGGAAGGGGATCTCTCGCATTTGGTCGTTGTTGGTGGATCTGTTAACTCCGATGTCCCGGGTGAATACACTTTGAGCTATAATGTCTCTGATACTGCTGGCAATGCGGCATTGGAAGTTGAAAGAAAGGTTACGGTTAAAATCATAGACCGTTTAGGGCCAGTAATAACTCTTGCTGGAGACCCCTTTATAAATCTTCTTCTCGGTGATTCATTCACTGATCCCGGTGTCTCCGCTACTGATAATATTGACGGGGATGTGACTGGTGATATTGTTATAACGGGTGCAGAAATCGACACCTCAGTTCCTGGGGTCCATGTCATTAAATATAATGTCTCCGATGCTGCTGGAAATGTTGCCAATCAGGTTACAAGGACAATTGTTGTTAAGACACCACCACCACCTGAAATTACTATAGAGAGTATTATTGTCGATGGTGTGGATGCAACTATTACTATCGAGCAAAGTGGGACTTTTGACCACTGGCATGTAAGTCTTGATACTCCACTTGCCGAAACGGGTCCTGCTGGAGGTGTGATGGTTCTGACCCCGGAGCTATTCACTCATACTTTCTCGGATCTCACCCCGGGTACAAAGACCATCCATGTCGGATTGGTGAATGCCGCACATGAATTGATTGGGTCTTCCGTTAGTCGCACCTTCACTATTCTTGAAACTGATGGGGATAAGATTCAAGTCACGTATGGTTCTGAAACATCGGGCGCGGATCAGAATTTGTTCGAGGATTCCGCGGGGATTCCTTTATCCAATGCCGTAATGGCTTTTGGCTTTTTCCAGCAAGGATTTGATGAGGATGCCGCATCTCTTTCCGGGAACGTCAAGGCCATCAAGGAAAACTTTCAGGTTCTTTCCTGGAAAGCTTTCATCGGCTCAGATCCAGCAGGCTACCTTCAAGTGCAGGAACCTGTTGCGGAGAATGGAGTCGGTCGAACCCCGTACATACTGGTTTTTAATGGGATTACAGATATTGCAGATCTTGATAGTGCAACTGAATATGGACTTTTTAATGATAGTGCTTGGCCCATCATATCCACCGTTGCAGACAGGCCTGTTTACGACATCAGTAACCTGAGTTTTGACACAATTCTTCTTGGTGATGAGGTTGGTGGTGGAGGGTTGGGAAATGCAAATGCATATGCAACTCAGGAGGTTGTCCCGGATACTGTTCCGCCAGTTATAACCCTTCTCGGAGATAACCCCGCAGTCGTATATATTGGCGAAATCTATACTGATGCTGGGGCCTCCGCAATGGACGATCGTGGCGGCGACATTTCACCCCAGATTTCCATTGCAGGTTCTTCCATTGATACTTCCAGCACTGGTAATCATATTGTCACTTTCAATGTCAAGGATGCTGCCGGAAATTCTGCGATAGAAGTCACCCGTATCATATCGGTTGTCCCCGCTCCTGCTTCAATGCCACTTCTCGAGAAGTTGGAGGTTAATGGAAATAGGTTTACGCTCAAGATCAAAACTCCTGATGGCGCCTATGATCACTGGCATGTATCCATTGATCAGCCATTTGATGTCGATAAACCTTTGGGAGGTGTAGCTGTTTCTGACGGACTTATTTTTACCTCAAATGACCTTGCTCCAGGCACCCATGATGTATACTTTGCCTTCGCTGACGGAACAAACCGTCTTGTAGGAGACCCTTCAACTATCCCTGTTGTAATTCTCAATACTCAAGGAAAAAAAGTTCAGGTTACTTATGGTACGGCGACTTCAGGTGGAAGTGGATCTATTTTCTCCAATTTGGCTGGTGTCGGCTTCTCCTCTGAGACCCCAGGAATTGTCGCCTACGGCTTCTTTACTCCAAATTTTGATGTTTCGCGCATTTCTGCTCGGGGTGATATCAATGAGTTATTAAGTGGCTTCAATATTCTCGCATGGTCAAATTTTGATGCAGCAGTATCCTCTGGCTTCCTGATGCCTACTCAAGAGCATTTCGAGAATGGTGTAGGCCAAAAGCCTCATGTCATGACCTTCAGCGGTGTGAACAATATTTCGGAAATTGATGAAGCCTCTGAATTTGGGCTTTTTACGGATACCTTGTTGCCCCTGATTCCTAAAGGAGAAAGTCCATTTCCTAAGGCCTTCGGTATTGCCCGCTTTAGTTATGATACCATTTTCCTCGGCAACGAACTTTCTGGAAAAGGTTCTGGTGCCCCTGGTTCGGAGGGGCCTGCGTACGCCACACAAATTGTCGTTCCAGACACCGGAGTGCCAACAATCAATCTGGTCGGTCAGAACACAATAACAATGGAGCCTGGGGAACTTTATATTGATTCAGGTGCTACGGCAACAGATCCTGAACAGGGAGATGTTAGCACATCAATTATTGTATCTGGAGCTGATTTTGACAGCAATGTTCCGGGAGTTTATCAAATTCTTTTTAATGTACAGGATCGTGCTGGTAATACGGCCCCATCAGTTATCAGAACTGTTACAGTTGTTGATACAAAAGCGCCGGTATTCTCCTTCCTTGCTGGCATTGAAAAAATTAATCTTAACAATCCTGGCACCAACTACCTTGGGGCAACTACTACTGCCTCAGTAATCGGCGATGGGGATGGTGCGGTTCTCGAAATTCTCGTTGATGATATCGCAGGTGCGATTTCCGCAATCAATGTAATAAGCCCTGGCGAAGGTTACACTCAGGCTACGATTATAATTTCAGGGGATGGCGAAGATGCCAATGCAGATGTTGTACTGCAGGACCTTTCGCAGATGGTCTCCCAGATGGGAGTGCCTTTTAAAGATCCTGGCGTATTCGCCGAGGATGCCTTCGAGGGGAACCTTACCAGCAAGGTTATTTTTGGTGGAGATAGTGTAGATTCAAATATCGAAGGGATCTATCTATTGAATTATACCATTTCTGATGCCGCTGGTAATACCTCAGAATTGGTTCGAGAGGTTGTCGTTGAAGATTCTTTACCTCCCAATATTGTTCTGCGTGGCCCGGGTGAAGTGGTTGAACTGCTAATAGATGACGGGGGGAATGACTACACCAATGTTGGGGTTATAATTGATGGTGATGGTGAGGGAGCCTATGCCAGTGCTGAACTCAATTCCCTGACTGGAGCTGTATCGCGTCTTATTGTCCAGAAACGTGGCTTTGGTTACACCTATGCCACCGTCCGCTTTTCAGGGGATGGTGTCGGTGCCAAAGCCAAGGCGGTTGTTATGTCCAGCATCACTAATATTATCGAGGCAAGCCCTGTCATGGATTACGTAGACCCTGGTGCGGTTGCTTTCGATATTATGGATGGCAACATGAGCGCCAAACTTGAGGTTACAGGTGTTGAGAATGTTGATTTGGCCAAACCGGGAGAGTATGCAATCAATTACTCTGTTTCAGATGATCAGGGCAATAAAGGAACTTTGACCCGGTTGATTAGAGTTCAAGACACCACCCCACCTGTTTTAGCTTTGACTGGCACTGGGAAAATTCAGCAGGTTCTAATACAAAATCCCGGGCTCGACTACACTTTCGCCAGTGTGACAATTGATGGCGATGGCGAAGGTGCTATTGGCGAACCTGTTGTGGAGAACGGGTACGTGGTTGGCGTCAATCTTCTAAGCCACGGAACTGGCTACACTTTTGCCAGTGTGATAATTGAGGGTGACGGGGAAGGAGCTACAGCGGAGGCTCTTCCGGATGATGGTACCATCCATACGGCTCAAGCCAATTCTGATGCCAATGCATCTTTCCTTGATCCTGGATTTTCAGCAGTTGATACCTTGGATGGGGAAATTACAGAGAAAGTGGTTGTTACTGGTTCTGATCAGGTTGACCTTTCTGTTTTCAGTGATTATCCGATTCAATACGAAATATCTGATGCAGCAGGTAATAAGGTTTCAAAAGCTCGAATAGTTAAGGTGCGAGACACGGCGCCTCCAGTGATTACTCTCGCAAAGATTGGACAGCTTGAATCTCTTGATCTTCAGGATGGGGGAACAGGTTATTCGTTCGCGACAGTAACTATTGAAGGTGACGGGACGGATGCGACTGCCATCGCTTTACTAAATGACCAAGGAGCAGTTAGTGAATTGGTCCTTCGTAACCACGGTAAAGGTTACAGTTTCGCCACGGTAAAGATTGAAGGTGACGGTAATGGAGCTTCTGCAACAGCGAAGATTTCTGATGGTTTCATCTACTTTGCCGAGGCAGATTCTACGGCGAAATATGTAGACCCGGGTGTATCTGCTCACGACTTATTTGACGGGAATATCACTAACATCGAGATTGATGCTTCTGCAGTGAATTTTGCCATTCCCGGATCCTATCTGGTAGGATATTCAGCCACGGATCAAAATGGGAATGAAAATAATAATGTTCGCCGTACGGTTATCGTTCGAGACAACACATCCCCAGAGTTAAAGCTTAATGGTGAAACTGAAACAATTGTTGAAGCAGCTACTACATACATAGAGGCTGGCGCGATTGCACTGGATGCAGTTGACGGTGACATTGGAGAGCAGATTGCTGTGGGCGGGGATGTTGTGAACGTCAATAAACCAGGCACTTACATTGTGACTTACGCCGTCAATGACGCCGCCGGTAATGCATCAACCTTGGCTCGTACAGTAACAGTCAAGGACACCCTCGGCCCAGTTATTTCACTTAAAGGACCGGGTAAGGTGACAGATTTGGTCATAAATAATAAAGGCTCTGACTACACCTTTGCTACAATCACAATTGAAGGCGATGGAAGTGGCGCAATTGCCACCGTGCAAGTGAATTCAATTTCTGGAGAGGTGACTGATATTAGCCTTTTGGATAACGGTGTTGGCTATACATATGCAACGGTTAAGATTGAAGGCGATGGAACTGGTGCCTCTGCCACGGCACAAATTCTTTCATCAACGGAAACTACTGTTGAGGCAGCATCAGTATATTTGGACGCAGGAGCGATTGCAGTTGATGCTTTAGATGGCCCCGTAAGCTTCATAATCAATAATCCAGTGGATACTGAGGTGACTGGTATCTACGATGTCTCTTATTCTGCATCGGATGCACATGGCAATGAGACGACCCTCGTTCGCAAGGTCAGCGTTGTCGACACCACACCTCCTGATATCACCGTCTACGGGGCAATTGATGTAACTGTTGAAGCGGCTGAACCTTACCATGATCTTGGTGCCGGTGCAGTTGATGGACTCGATGGAGATTTAGAAGTATCTGTTGATAATCCAGTCGATGTTAGCAAACCAGGCAACTACGATGTCACTTACAGCGTGATCGATGGTTCAGGTAATAAATCATCGCTAGTTCGTAAGGTTACCGTTCTGGACTCCGAGAACCCTGAAATTTCATTGAAGGGCGGAAGTGGGGAAATCCTATTGATTAATGTTGATCAGGGCGGGTCGGGATACACCGAGGCCGAAATCTTTTTAGAGGGTGACGGTTCTGGTGCCTTTGCAACCGCAATTATTGATGTGGATACTGGAGCTATTACTGGGATTGAAATTCTGAGTCATGGATCCGGTTTCACTCATGCAGATGTTTTCATCGATGGAGACGGCGTTGACGCACAAGCCAGTGCAGTCCTCGATGATGGATCTCATTACTTCCACGAAGCCGCAACCTCTTTTTCTGAACCCGGAGCCACTGCGATAGATGGCTTGGATGGTGATATTTCTGCTCAAATTGTTTTTGGTGGTAACAGCGTGGACAAAGATAAACTGGGTGACTATTACCTTACCTACAACGTTACTGATGAGGCGGGGAACCCTGCTGAAGAGCGTGTGCGTAGAGTTACTGTTCTAGATCGTACCGCTCCAGTAATTTCTATTAATGGCTCTTCTCATATATTTCACGAGCGGGGAATTCTGTTTCAGGACCCTGGCGTGACCGCCCTCGATACCTTGGATGGTAGTTTAAGCAATCTTATTGAGGTTCAAAATCCAGTCGATGTATTTCGTCTTGGTGATTATGCAATTACCTACGATGTAACGGATTCAGAGGGGAATGAGGCGGATCAAGTCGTGCGCTTGGTCTCTGTGGTTCGCGGGCAACCCAAGGAAACCTTATTTGACTTTAACGGAGATGGGCTGATGGACGACTACGTTGTGATCAGCTTTACTAATGACAACTGGCCTTCCAATACAGATGTGCAATTTGGGGACCCCTATCTGGATCCAATAGGGGATGTTAATGGGAATGAGTTTGGCACCATTTCTGGTTCTGTCACCGATGCCGATGGAGAAGCAATTCCTGAATTCGATGTGCGTATTCTCAACGCTCATGCAGATAACCCTCTCACGGAGTTGGTGGTTTACGAACTTACGTCCAATGAAGATGGTACTTTTGTTGTAAAGGCTCCAGTAGGCTCCTATTTCCTGGAAGCCTATGGTGCGAATCCAGAGACAGGACTTAACTATGAAGCTGCTTTTTGGGGAGGTGCAGTTACTTTTGATGAGTCTCAGGTTCTCACTATCGAGGATTCTGAAACAGCAATCGAAGACGTTGACCTCACATTGCGGCAGGAATATGTGGCTCCCGCGGAAAAGGCTCCTTTTTCCGGAAATGTCATTGATGAGAATGCCAACGCAATTGAGGGGGCTTATGTAGAGTTTTTCCCCCTCGATTCAGATGCTGGAGAAGAAGACAACCTTTTAACCGACTATCCATTTGTTCGAATATGGACTGACTCAGCAGGTACTTTTAAAACTGAAATACCAAATGGAGAATGGGGTTTAATTATCAATCATCCCAGTGGTTTGTCTGAAGAAGTCTGGGTGGAAGCTATGGTGCAGGGGGAACCTGTTGAGAAAAGCAACATCATTCTTAAGGCACGCCCCGTTGCTACAATTGAAGGCAGTGTTCTCGGTCCTGATGGAGAAGCTGTTGTAACGGGTCTATATTTTATGAAACGATCTGGTGAAGATGCTTGGGAGCCTCCTCTCACCCTTGAGTTTCTTGAGGATCCTTTGAGCGGTGAGCTAACAGGCGGATTTAAAGCAACCGTTCCTGTTGGTGAATACTATGTCGAGACCTTGGCTGCGGGACTCTACATAAACGGCTTTTATACATCAACCGGAGTCGTTGAGGAATTCAAGGATGCTGAGATGATTAATTTGACTGAGGAAGGACTGACTGGATTTGCAATTGAACTCCAGAAAAGTACACTTGTTGATGTCCGCTTTAGTGTGGTGGATAAAAATACAGGTGAACCGATAGAGGATATCACCCTTGGGTTTTTTGACTCACAGGAGGAGCTTGAACCTGCATTCTACCTCACGGCGAATCCTATTCTCCCATTTGATGGGTCCTATGTGTGCAGGGTGCCTGCAAATGTCTATCGTATAGGTTTGTTTGCTCCTACTCATCTTTCCGCTTTTCTTCAGCTTGATGGAGAAGGGGAGCCTGGTTGGGGCGCTAATGCTTGGTGGGAGGCATCCCCTATTGAGATTGAAATAGATGAGGAGTATGACCTCGGAAATATTAAGCTTTCAGCCCTTCCGAAAGATCCAAGTTTGAGTTGGTATGATTCCGAGGGGACTGGTGGAGGAACTTTGACGGGGCGCGTGACTTCTCCTTCTCGTGAGCGCATCCCTCTTGCTCAAGTCCTTCTAAAATCAGAAAACGGTGTGCTGCGAATGGAAAATACTTTTACTCGTCCGGACGGCTCATTTGAGATTCTTAATCTACCCGCTGGCAAGTGGAAGGTTTGGGCAAAAGCCCCGGTTGGTTCGGGGGAGTTTCGCCATTACCTTCCTTCAATTCCCCTTACCACTACGGTTACTGCCGGCGATACCTTTACTGCCAGATTGGTACTTGAACCTGCCAATGTAGTAGGTCGTCTGCTCTACCCGCCTGACAGGCGTAACAAAGATTTACTGTCTCCTGCTGAAAACGTTCCTATATGGGTTTATCAGGATTTGGATGGGAACGGTCTGCCTGACCGCAATCGTTCTGAAGGACTCAATAATGAATGGAGTACGCGGACTGATAGAGCAGGGAACTTTGCCCTGATGGTTCCTCCCGGCAATTACATTCTTCGAATCTCTCCACCTTCACACCTTGGTGTGCTTCCGCCTTCACCATTCCGGTTTGAGGTGACGCATCCAACTGACATTCTCTACGTAGGTGATGCGGCCAATGTGAGCTGGAAGTCAGATTTGGTGCCCAAGGGTTTTATGATTGAGCGGCGAGAGGGGACTGGTACTTATCGTCGGGTTCACAGTGGCATGTTAAGTCCACGTCAGCGTACGTTTTTTGACAATCGCCGTGCCCCGGGTCGAAAGTATACATATCGTTTAGTTGCCAAGTTGCCCAACGGTGCGTTTGCCTTCCCTGCAGGGGTTATGAAGCCAACGCAACCTTTCTTTGCTTTAGAGCCTGTGGTCAAGACCATTGCGGGTATGGTTGTAAACAGACAGAAGGAGGTTGTTATTGGGGCAGAGGTATTTGCCAGACGGACAGATGGTAGGGGCTGGAATTCTACTATAACTGAGGAGGATGGAAGTTTTCTCCTTGGAGTTGGTTCTGGTAATATTGAGGTATCTATTCGTTCCCAGAGAGGGCTGAAGGCATATTGGGTTTATACAGGTAAACCAGCTCGTTTTAGTTTTCCTCACGACAAGATAGAGGAGCAACGTAGCCACAATTTCATTGTTGAGAAAACTACGGCGACTGTTAACGGCCGGATTTTTAAACCCGATGGCTCAAGCGATTGGACTGCTAATGGCAAACTAGTCTCGATTGTAATGGAGGACCCCAAGGGCTTGAGGGGCGTGTCAACCTTGGATTCTGATGGGTCTTTTGAGATTCCTCTTCTGCCAGGCAACTATGAAGCCTCTTTTTGGCTAGCTCCCAGCCTTAGTGATTACAATCGCCCCGCTCCTGTACACATGCGTGTGAAAACCGGTGAATGGAATCTGCCTGATATTGTTTTGACCCAGCGGAATTCGATTATTAGCGGTCAAGTAACCACCTCAAGTAGTGGCCCTCTTGAAAATATAACGGTGCAGGCGTGGAATAATCGTGGGGAACGAGCCCTTGCTATTACTGACGAAAATGGTAATTATACCCTCAAAGTGAATCAGGGTAAATGGGAGGTCCTTGTTGAAGCTCCAACATCGATCTACGATGAAGATGATGAAACTGCTTCATTTATCGAAGAAGCGCCTCGTCGAATTAAAGTACGTGCTGGCGTCACTAAGACACTTGACTTTAGGATGGCTGAAATCTTGGCCTACTTGGAGGGTGATGTCATTGATTCCAATGATGAACTAGTTGAAGATTTAGAGGCCTGGGTTTATGTCCGTCGTAAGGGTGCTAGCAATTATGATTTTATTACAGAAGCAGAGGTGGATGAAACATCTGCATTTTCCGTTGATTTACCTGCTGGCGTTTTCTTTCTTGGCCTTTGGATTGATCCCGATAGCGGCTACACCTCCGGGCCTGAAGTTGAAATCTCTGTGGATGATAAAGGATTGGTTTCATTAAGTGGTAAAACTCAAGTTGATTATCTTACCCTTGGAGTGGTAAAGAATGATGCGATTTTGCAAGGAACCTTCTTTGTTGATGGGAAGCTTTTGACTGGAGTCTCTGGTGAGGTTTTTGCAGTTAAAGGCGATGGTCTGGGGGGATTCTACGAGACCCCGATTGAAGAAGATGGTACTTATTCCTTATTGCTTCCTCCGGGTGAGTGGAGACTCGACTATTACCTCGAGCTTGACGATGAGTCAGATCCTCTACCTGAGCAACCTGCCAAACCTTCTGAGATAATTGCAGTATCAGGCCAAACTGTAGTGCAGAACTTTTTCATTTCACCACTTTCAGCTACCATCTCTGGGGCAATTCATGATGAAAATGGAACTTTATTGGAAGATCACACCGTTTACATTTGGGCTCGCCGAGAGTCCTCTAGTGAGCAGGAGGGGTTTTGGGTTGAAGCAGAAACCGATGATGGCTATTTCGAACTCAATGTAGAAACAGGTTCGAAATATGTTCTTGGAGCCTATCTAACACCAGAGCTTCGTGATAACGGATATGTTGAGCCGAAGCTTCTTGTTGCAGACCTGACCAAAGAGGATTCTGCAGAGCTGGATCTACAGCTTATCAAGGCTGTATCTAACGCCACTATTTCAGGAATTATCAAATCAAGTACCGGGGACTTGATCGAGAATGCATTCATTTACGCTTGGTCTGATGATGGGAAGGTTGCAGGAGATGCCTGGTCCAAGGTTGATGGTAGTTATAACTTGGCAGTTCCTGGAGGAGTAATGTGGAATGTTGGATCCGACTACATTACAATTAATGATGAAACTGGTGAAGAAACAGCCTACATTACTGAAACAGAGTTGCGAGTGGATTTGCGCTCCAACAATGAGGCATTCAACCAAAATATTTCCCTTACAGAGGCAAAGTTCACTATCCCTGGAGGGAGAATTGAAACCTTCAACCCCTCTGAGGACTTTGTTTTGGTCTTGGAGGATGGGACTGAATTGCGAATACCTGCAGGCGCTGTCCCCGTGGAGGATGACGTGTTGGCAGTCACCTTGATTGTACAACCTTTTGCCGAGGGGCTTTCTAAGACGGTTAACGATCAGCCTTTGAATTACGGCTACAGCTTTGAGCTATTCGATGCAGAAGGCCAAGCGATTACTGAAGACTTTAATGAATCGATCATTATCGGCGTGCCTTACCAAGAAGATGACCTTTCTCGACTTGGAATTGATATTGCCGATGTCAGTCTTTCATTTTTCTCCTCAACCAAGAATGCTTGGATTAGTGCCCGTGTTAGCACAGTGGACTCTCAGGCGCACAAGATTTTCGCGCAGATGGAGCATTTCTCTAGTTGGGCGCCTTCTGGTCCTCCAGGCGACAGCACTATCCCTGTTATTACAATCACGGGAGACCTTGCAATTACCCACGAAGCGACTACAAGTTATACTGATGCAGGCGCTACTGCGGAAGATGATATCGACGGGGACATCACTGACAGTATTCAGACAGTCAATTCGGTCAATATCAACGCTCTTGGAACTTATTCTATAACATATAATGCTAGCGATGCTTCTGGTAATATTGCCACTGAGGTAACCCGTTCCGTAACTATTATTGATAATACTCCGCCGATGATTTTGCTTACGGGGGATTTGGAGGTTACTCATGAGGCAGGTGAGGACTATAAAGATGCTGGTGCGACAGCTGTTGATACTCTAGACGGCGAGTTGACTGACAAAATTAGAGTAACTGATGCCGTTGACCAGAATAAGCCAGAATCCTACACTGTCTCTTTTGATGTAAATGATACTGTGGGGAACGCTGCCAACACAATCA
>Ga0209660_1000403_pt1 | contig 26038 bp, 21 predicted proteins | sample SaaInlV_100m_DNA_2_FD_184659 | JGI IMG/M metagenome (GOLD analysis project Ga0209660, IMG submission 184659) | Marine microbial communities from expanding oxygen minimum zones in the Saanich Inlet - SI072_LV_100m_DNA (SPAdes) (version 2) | ecosystem: Environmental > Aquatic > Marine > Intertidal... | reverse complement strand
GCAAGAATCGCCGGCTTTCGGCGCCCCATTGATACCTGGCGCTGAATCGATGAGGGCAAAAGGTTTACGCCAACACCATCCCGATCAGGAAATGCAATGCGCACCGCTTCACCGACACTCTCACTCAATTCATAGTAAAGCATGGTTGCCACGTCCTCTGAAATCGATTCATCAAGGGAGACATTTGCCAAGGGATCAAGATGATGGATTTCCAAATTTTGAGATTCTCCCAAGAACTCCGGCAAACCATAGAGAAGGCTTCCCTTGCCGGTGATCAGTAAATATTGAGGTGGTTGCTTTTTTTGCTGGTTACGATAGGCTACCATTGAACGAGTTAGTTCCTGATTTAGCCGTTTGAGAAATTTCATTCGCTGCAACTCCATGGTCTCAACAAACGGGTCATCTTCAGGTAATTCCAAAGTGCCCATGCAGTAGTCCACCTTCTGTTGCTCTGCCTCCTCAAAAGAGATCCCAAGGGCATCTGCCAAGTTCTGAGTCAAGACATTGCCACCAATGTTAATTGTTCGAGCCGAAAATCCATCTGGTGTTGCAAAAAGAACATTGGCTGTACGCGCTCCAATATTAAGCAGAATACAATCTTCTCCAAAATCAGGATAACTGTGCAAAAAGGTGTTATAATCGAGAACAGATGAAGCCGTGATCTCAGTTGGCACAACCCCTGCAGTCTTCATCGAACCATAGAAACTCTTGAGATACTCCTTTTTGGCTGCGAGGAAAAGGACATCTGCTTCTATCCCATCATCGTGGAGAATCTGGCTATCCCACTCCAGGTGGCCAAACTGGTGTACGCTCTGTTGGGCCTCTACAGCAATAATCTGGCGTTGCTTCGCTGGTTCAACATGCGGAACCTGAAGCTGCTTGGTTAAAATCCTATTCCCCGGCAAAATAAAAATGCCCTTCCCGGGTAACCGTGATTCCTTCTTTAATTGTTTAACCGCAATCTGGAGGGCTTCCATCCAAGATTCTTCGTCAGTAAAATCGTACTGCAGATCAATCGACTGTACTGAATCAATTAAAAGAGTCTCATCCCCATCAGAGGAAAAAACTGCCGCAGAAACATGGGTGTTTCCGCAATTGATAACAAGAAATGATTCGTCACTCGAGGCCATGCGAGCGATGGGGTTAGCAAAAAAAGAAAGGGTGGTGTGAAGACGGTGACCGAATCAGCGTTGGCCTCCTTCTTCGCGAATAAAAGGAATGGTTAAATCCAGCGTCCTAACCTGTCCGGAGATTCCTCGGGGCGTAAGATATTGGGGCATAAGAAGGCCCTCAGTCCTGCGACCCTCTTGGGCAACCTTGCCAAGAAAACTGGGGAGAAATTTCAACATTTGAGGGGTTTTATAGTCCCTACAAACCAAATTTGGGCTGGTCTCTTGCGGAATACCTGAAATTGAGATTTCAACCGCCCAGTATTTAGGCTCGCGAGGCAGGCGATCCCTCTCAACGATGTACCCTGGAAGAAAAAAACTTAACGGCACTCGCTCCCGCGCCTTGAGAATAGCTATCCGCACCTTGGAGGTGTAAAAATCATAGGCTTTTTTTCCCGTTGCATCTGGTGCCATCTCATAGGCCAAGTGCAGGGACAACTCGACTTCCTCCAGAAATTCCGGATTCCGAGCCTTCGGATCGGGATTTTGGTTTGACACCAATTCCATGAATGCCGTCGACCATGTACCACCACCTGCTCCACGAGATCGAATTATATCGAACGTGACATCGCGACTGAGTGCTATGGTTCCAGCAGGTATTTTATCCAAGGGCTTGCCTTCTGCCACTGTTGAATTTTTCTGTGCCTGACTAAAGATCGGAGCAGACCAAGTGCAGGCAATAAAGACGTAAATGAATGTAATTTTAAGTATGGCGCGCATGGGGATATGAAAACTAAATCTGATAAAAAAGAATGCGCTGAAATGGCCATTGTGCAACCCTTTTTTAAAATTAGAGAGGTATCAAATAACGGAATCCCAAGAACAACACTCAGGAAATTCTGGAATCGAAAAGAGGGTGAGGAAAGTACCTCCGTGAGCACGAAAACAAACGAAAAGTTATATTAATTATAAACTTCTCCTGAAATCTATTTATATTATGAATTAAAATACTTAGGTTTTTCTTTTTTAATAGATTATATTGAGGCCATAAAATTGTATATTAATTATACAATAAGAGAATTTTTCCTGATGTGCGTGCTTATAGATAGGCCTAATGAATCAAACGATTACTATTATCGCTTTTTGAAAGATCGAATCCTAATTCATTGATTAGATAAAAGACTCATTTTTTGAAAGCTTTTATTAATATGCGTATATAATTCCACCGAGCATATTTATATGATTTCGAATAGTATAATTAGATCATTAGGGGGTATAATTTTATAGTGGATAGTTTTTAATTGTTTTAATGACTTTTCAGGCACATAGTTTTTTTATAGGCCGATTCGTTATTATATTAATTGACTGAGAGTAGTTTTTAATTGCATAAGATCAAATTTCCGAAAAAATTAAAGAGTTAAGATGACCGGACCTCTTCCATACAAAATTAGCACACTTCTGTTCCTTAAAAATACAGCCGGGGAATTTTTGCTACTCAATCGCACAAACCCCCCAAATAAAAATAAATGGAGTCCTATTGGAGGGAAGCTGAATATGGAGACAGGCGAATCCCCTTTTGAATGCGCAATTCGTGAATGCAAAGAAGAAACAGGGCTAGAAATCACAAACAAGGATTTACATCTCTTTAGCATTGTGGCGGAGAAAAGCTTCGAGGGCACTGGTCATTGGTTAATGTTTTTATTTGATTGCCAAAAAACGATTGATCAACTTCCGCCAGCAATAGACGAAGGGCAATTTTCCTACTTTAGTCGTGACGAGATTGAAACTCTTGTCATCCCTGAAACAGATCATGACATTCTATGGCCTTTCTATGATAAACATCACCGTAATTTTGTAATCATGCGTGCCGATTGTAATCCCGACAAAAAGCTGGAGATTATTGTTGAAGAAAACCTACAGGCCAATATCTAGATTCGAGCTTTAGTTTCCTCGTGTTAGGCGTGCAGAATATTTAAAATCGATTATTGAACGAAAAGGCTGTAGCCAACCATATTAAAATATTTGAGAAAATGAGTGCCGACGCAAAAAAATCAAAGGATTCAGAGGTCCCAGATGTTGCAGCTTCAATGCGAGAGTTTGCAAAGTCAGACATCAATAAAACACTCACACCCGAAGACCGACTTCAGTTTTATCGGGATATGTTGCGCATTCGCAGATTTGAAGAGCGCTCTATCCGTGCATATCAACAAGGGCATATAGGTGGTTTTCTACATCTGTATATCGGACAAGAAGCTGTTGCAGTGGGATGCGTCTCCCTAATGGCTGAGGATGACCATATCATTACAGCTTACCGTGATCATGGCCATGCACTTGCCGTTGGCATGACAATGAATGAATGCATGGCTGAACTTTTTGGGAAACACACCGGTTGCTCCAAGGGCAAGGGAGGTTCCATGCACTTTTTTGCACCGGATAAAAATTATTGGGGCGGCCACGGCATAGTAGCAGGCCAAACTCCTCTTGGTGCAGGCATTGCTTTTGCGTTGAAATATAAAAAAATAAAAGGCTGTTGTCTGTGCTTCTTGGGGGATGGTGCAACCAACCAAGGGCCTTGGTATGAATCTCTAAATTTGGCATCCCTCTGGAATCTTCCAGTGGTGTTCATTATAGAAAATAACGGCTTTTCAATGGGCACTGCCATGCATCGACATAGCACCGGAACCCCACTCGCCCGCCGCGCGGAGGGGTACGATATTGACTGGGGTACCTGTTACGGCCATGATGTCTATGAGGTACGCCACAATGTCGGACAAGCGATGGAGCGGGCTAGAGAAAAGTCCCGACCAACAGTGCTAGAAATCATAACCTACCGTTATAGAGGACACTCTGTCGCTGATGCTGATGATACCTACCGAACCAAACAGGACATCCAAGACTATAAAGATGAAAAGGATCCACTAAACCTGTTTAAGTGCCACCTCGTCGAAGAAGGTGTGGCCGATGAAGATGCCCTTAAGCAGATTAATAATGAGGCAAAGGAAGAAGCTGAAACATCTGCACAATTTGCTGAACAAAGCCCCTTCCCGCCCGTTAGTGATATTCAAGCTGATGTCTACTGGGAAACAGACAACCCCGATGGAAAAGCATCAAAAGGCACCCTCTTTTTTAACTAGATTAATATTCGGTAAAAATATATAATTTTAAAATACAATGGCCATCATCACTTATCGCGACGCCATCAACCAAGCCATGGCAGAGGAAATCGCACGGGATTCGGACGTATTCATCATGGGCGAGGAAGTGGCCCAGTATAAAGGTGCTTACAAAGTAACTCGTGGTCTTCTTGAAAAATTTGGCCCGGAACGGATTATCGATGCCCCGATCAGTGAAGCTGGATTCTGTGGACTCGGAGTAGGCGCCGCGATGATGGGGCTTAGGCCAGTCGTCGAATTCATGTTCTGGAGTTTCTGCTATGTAGCATTTGACCAGGTCATAAATAATGCCGCTAACATCCGATATATGTCTGGTGGCCTTATAAATATTCCCATCGTCTTCCGCGGACCAGGCAATGGGGGCACAAATGTTGGAGCCACCCACTCGCATACTCCAGAAAATTTTGTAGCAAATACGCCCGGGCTCAAAGTAGTCTGCCCATCAACGCCCTATGATGCCAAAGGGCTCTTAAAGTCCGCCATTCGGGATAACGATCCTGTTTTTGTTATGGAAAACACCCTCCTCTATGGCAATCAAGGGGAAGTACCGGAAGACGATTATGTCATCCCCCTAGGTGTTGCCGAAGTCAAAAAAGAAGGTTCAGATATATCTTTAGTCGCCCATGGTCGCTGTGCGATCCTTTGTCTGGAGGCAGCAGAAGTTCTTGCTACGGAACACGGTATTAATGCGGAGGTTGTTGATCTGCGTTCGATCCGTCCACTTGATGAAGAAACCATCCTACAATCCGTAAAGAAAACGAATCGGGCTGTACTTGTTGAAGAGAACAAACCCTTCTGTGGCGTGGGTTCACAAATCTGTTCTATTATTCAGGAAAAAGCTTTCGACTACCTTGATGCACCAATTAAACGAGTATCCTCCATTGATGCGCCGCAAATTTATAGTATGCCTCTGGAACAGGAACAGATCCCAAATATTGAACGTATAATTGATACGGTCCTTGAAATTGCCTAGAGTCAACTATCTCTCTAATATTAACAATCTGCACCTCCCATGGCTAATATAATCGAAATGCCCAAACTCAGTGATACCATGACGGATGGAACCGTTGTGAGCTGGCTAAAAAAAGAAGGCGATGTTGTCGAGAGTGGCGATATTCTTGCTGAAATAGAGACGGACAAAGCGACCCAGGAACTTGAATGTTTTGATGAAGGTACCATCTTGAAGATTTATGTCCAAGCTAGTGGGAAGGCTCCCTGCGGTCATCCACTTTGTGCCATTGGTGAAAAAGGCGAAGATCCACCCAAGGTAGAAGAACCAGTGGCAAAACCGGAAGCGGAAAAAGAAAATAAAGGGCAAGAAGAAGCGAAAGCCATACAAGCCAAAGCAAAATCCAAGACAACAAAATCCCCACCAGCAAAAAACCCCGTACAGGCAGTCAATAGCAAGCAACGCTCATTTGCATCTCCGCTTGCCCGTAAAATTGCCGATGAAAAAGGTATCCCCCTCGAAGCCATCAAGGGATCTGGTCCCAGTGGAAGGATTGTCCAAGCAGATGTCATCGCGGCAAGCCAGGCAGGTATAAAAGGCATTCCGGCTGCTTCGGTTCCTCTTGAGGAAAAGATCACACCGGTTTCCACCATACGCGAAGTTATCGCCCGAAGACTGCTTGAATCCAAGACCCAAGTGCCTCACTTCTATCTAGAAAAAGAGGTGGATGCCTCTCCCCTCCTGAAAACCCGAGTAGCACTGAATGAAAAGTTGAAGAAACTGGGACAATCGATCAAGCTCACGGTTAACGACTATATACTTAAAGCCTCCGCAGAAGCCCTTCGCACCGTGCCTGCAATGAACAGCTCATGGGAAGGCGAAAGCATACGCCAGCATGGCAGTGTACATCTCTCTTTTGGAGTGGCTCTGGAAGATGGATTGGTCACTCCGGTTATACGTGATGCAGAGAAAAAAGATCTTGTTACAATAAGTAGAGAAGCCCGGGAATTAATAGATAAGGCGAGATCAAAAAAGCTTACACCGGAAGAGATGAGCGGTTCCACCTTTACAGTGACCAATCTTGGAATGTATGGCATCAATAGCTTTTATGGCATTATAAACACGCCAAATGCCGGGATTCTTTCAGTTGGAGGCACCTTTAAAAAGCCTATCGTTGATGAAAATGATAACATCATCATCGGCAACCGTATGAGCGTTGGCATCAGTGGAGACCATCGAGTCGTTGATGGCGCCGTTGGTGCACTATTTCTTCAGGCACTTGCTGAGAATCTGGAAAATCCAGCAATAATGATGGTGTAGGAGGATTCCCCAAGGGGATAAAAGGCAATGACTCCGGTCTGAAGGGAAGATTAATGAGTTACTCTCCAGCCTTGTTTCGCGCATCAGCGAGTATTACATCCAACAAAACCTCGACAGATATAGCTGTCTTGTCCTTCACCGTAGCTAATTCAGATTTACAAGTCACGGCCTCACATCCAAAGACGTAAAATTTAATCTTTGGCTCGGTACCGCTGGCTCGAACGGCAAAACTATATCCGCCTTCCAGCTCCAGGAAGAAAAATCTCTCTGGAGGAATTCGTTTACCATCTGAGTCAAAATGCTCTCCTGTCGAAAAATCTTTAAAGATTGTTACCGCCCGATCTGAAAAACTTTTGGGTGGCTGTTCCTGATAAGACTTAAGTATCGCCTGAATACGCTCTGTTCCCGCAGCCCCTTCATAATATATATTACCCAGTTTCTCGTAATAGAACCCGTATTTCAAATATATTGCGTCAAGGTAATCGAGATAGGATTGACCAGAACTTCGCAACCATGCGCCAAGCTCACAAAACATGACGACAGCAGCATTTGCATCCTTGTCACGCACCCGATCGCTGGCAAGGTAGCCATAACTCTCCTCCCCGCCAAATACATAGTAGGTGCTGTATTCCTGAAGAAGCTTTGCTCGGGCTTCTGGTGGCGTGGCATCGTAATCTAGCGCAACCCCGGTAGCCTCAAGATAATTTGCACAAAGTGTCTCCTCATAATGACGCAGTTTTTCGCCGATCCACTTAAAGCCCGTCAATGTATTGATTAGCTTCAATCCATGTGCTTTTGCAATGGACTCCTGTAAAGGGGTCGTAACAAAGGTCTTTATCAATGCGGCATTGGGTGACCCTTCAAGAGGAAGTACTCCCTTATCCTTTAAATGGGTTAAACGGTATTCTGCGAGCATGGACCCAATCATATTACCGGTCAAAAGAACCATTTCGCCATTCGTATCTCGCACTGCAACACCCATTCGGTCGGCATCCGGGTCAGTTCCAATAAGTACATCTGAATTAGTAGCCTTTGCTTGGTCGATACCCATCTGCAAAGCTTCCGCATTTTCCGGATTAGGCGATTTGACAGTAGAAAAGCCACCATCCATTACCGCCTGTGCCTCAACCTCAGAGACTTCTACACCTAGATCTTTCAATAATGGGATGGAAGCAATTCTTCCCGTCCCGTGGATTGATGTGAAGACCACCTTGGGAGAATATTGATGAATCAGTTCCGCATTAACCAAGCTTTCTTTGACTGAATCTTGATATATCAGATCAAGCCCAGCAGGCAAAACCCTGATATGGGATAAATCCTTTTCAAGATATTGGGCAACAACCGCCCAATCAACAGCTTCAACTTGGGCAATAATTCCCTCCGCATGTGGTGGAACAATCTGGGCACCGTCCTCGAAATAAACTTTGAATCCATTATCATGCGGTGGATTATGACTGGCGGTAATAACAATTCCGGCATGAGCGGCAATATGCCTTACGGTGAAGCTTACCTGAGGTGTCGAGCGAGGCCCATCAAATATCTGTGCAACACCACCGAGACGTCCCCAAACCGATGCCGAAAGTTCACAGAAATGCCGCGAAAAATATCTGACGTCATGACCGATCACGAGCATTGGAACTTCATGTCCACGACCAGACTCCTGCAAAAAGCCTTCCACATAGTGAAATAGTCCAATTGTCGCTTTCAAGAGGTTAAAGTCATTTAAATAGCTCGATCCTACAGCTGGATACAGCGGTTCAATACCAGTCCCCTGCTCCACAGATGAAGGAACCTTTCCAACCGTTCGACCACGCATCCCACCGGTACCAAAAGTTAGATTCTGATAGAAACGATCGTTCAATTCCTCCCAAGCCTCTAGCTCTACTAGTTCCTCAAGGCTTCTTAGTGCCCAATTAGGCAGAAAGTCTCCTCGCAGCCAACTCAGCATGATTCGACGACTGGACCCCAATAAAGGTTGTTCAGTCGAAAGGGCCTCAATTTTACATTCCAAGTTCATAATCTTTGCTTCGAGCACAAATTATCATTGAGATTCAAATACATTCCATCCTTTAACAGAGGTTTCGGATCAAGTGCCTGCCAATATTTTATAAATTCGGACTCTGTCTGGGCGCAAAATGGGCTGATCTCAATTGTTTCGAGATCATTAACGTCTTCTCCTGCAGTCTTCAGCCATCTAATATGCTGGGCAGACTGGTCTCGTTTTGAAGTTGTTACGGAATCCTGGCCGGAGGCATTCTTGATCGGACTAAATTCATCCTCCCGCCGTGTCTCAATTATTACCGAACGCTTTGCCAAGGGAAGAGAATCAAAGATAAACATCTCAAACTTAATCCCATTCGGCTCCAAAGGAGAAAAAAGACTTCCTGCGGCATCGATGCAGGAAACTTTCTTCTGAGCGAAATGAAATGGCAGGGCCAAAGCTGGATCATTCCCGCCTCCAACGCGGGCAATAAAATTTAAGTCAAGTATATGAATCGCAATACTTCCAGCAGGATAAAGCAATTCGCCAGTCTCAGGATGCAATTTCTCCTGAAGTTCCTTTGGCAGGTCGCTATATTCTATGACAACCTGTTTTTCATTTTGTACACAAAAATGGCCGACCCTCTCACTAGCGTAAGCTTTTTGAACCATTTTACTCGAAATCTCGGCACGCTCCTTAATGTGAAATCCAATGAATGCCGGATCGATGCATTGCACCAATGGATTGTCGACCTGAAAATAGGATATGGTGTCAACTCCTTTTGACAGTAACCGTTGCACATGACCACTGCGTACCAAGGCACGCAGAGAACCGCCATGCCCATCAGGACTCATGGCTATTCGCCCCTTGCTACTCATGAGGATTTTCCCAGAGGTATCCACTGCTGGCATTAATCCCTGCGTGAAAAAATGAACATGTCGGCAATTGAGACCGAAAAAATCATGCACTTTAAAAAAAGCTCGGGTTTCAGCATCATTCTGGATGCTTGTCATTATGAGCCATTCAATAACATTCCCGTACCTGTCACTAGAAGCCCGAATCTTTTCAGAAAAAACCTGAAATAAAGATTTACCCTTCACGGGAGTTGATGGAAATGTCCCCTTGGGGCCATTATAACCGAGACGCGTGCCTTGGCCTCCTGCGACAGTAAATGCCGCAACACGACCTTTACGTAATCCTTCCTCCCCAAGGGCTGAAGCCTGGCCCCAGAATGATTCGTCGCCACCTGATGCTGGATGTTGAATATATGGAGCCGGTGCTAGGTCACTATAATCTTCGGACAACAAGCCAGTTTCTTGCCACTCAAGGCTGAGTGAGGAAATCTCCGCTAAATTAATCTCTGTAGCTTGTTGCAATAATGCAGTTTTTTCCGTTTCGTTAAGCTTCGTGAAAAATCGGAAGACATGCCCTTGGCCGGCATCTTCAAATTTTTGTACGAGCTCAGACAAATTCATGATACTAAGGTAAATGACAAACACCCTTGGCCTGTAAATCAAAAAGGCGGATTGTTATAAAACCGCCCTTTAATAAAAATTGTGGAAGAATAACTATGGCCCTGCTCTGGATTCTGGAAAGATAAACACACGTTCGTTGGCTCTAGAGTAATTTAGGCGTTCACGTACAACCCGCTCAAGAAATTCCGGGTCATTGTAGAGTCTGCGATGGTAAACCTGCTTGCCAGCAAGTTTCTGCTTGGACTGCTCCAATTCTGCAGTCTGTACCCGCTCTCTATTGCGGAAGTTTTCATATTCCGAATAAGTCTGCGAGAAAAAATACCCAAAGACGGCACAATCGGCCACTAAAAGAACGCCCAGAACAATCCAGATTACTTTCGTCATAACACAATCTTCAATTTACTCATCAAGGAGATTAATTCATGTGTTATAAGCGATTCAAAGTCAATCCGAAAGGACCATAGGGCCTCAATCTACAAAAGGTGTGTACTCCGGCACCTGCTGACAAATCTTCTGCTTTAGATCATTCTTTCCATATTCATGGAGACGCAGTCTCAATTCAGATAACCAATGATCCATACGAGAAAGATCGCAGGGTTTTGATGTAAAAAGCAAGATACGGGAATGATCTGTCTTTTCGAGGTTTTCACTGAAATGTTGAATCTCTTCATGCAGTTTTTCCCCAGGGCGAAGACCAGTGAACCGAATCTCGATATCTTGATCTGGTTTGAGTCCACTGAGCTCAATCATTTGCTGCGCTATATCAAGGATTCGTACAGGGTCACTCATATCAAGGACAAAGATCTCCCCCCCCTTTCCTAAGGTTGCACTTTGCAGGACAAGCCCTGCAGCTTCGGCAATTGTCATGAAGTAACGAGTTGTTTCCGGGTGGGTAACGGTGACCGGGCCTCCCTTGGCAATCTGCTCTCTGAAAATCGGAATTACGCTACCGGATGATCCAAGAACGTTACCAAAACGGACTGACATAAAACGGGTTGTATTACTTTCTGCTACCTGCCGCGCAAGAATTCCCATCTCGGCCAACCGTTTGGTTGCCCCCATGACACTTGTTGGGTTGATTGCCTTGTCTGTTGAAATAAAAATAAAGCGTTCTACCCGGGTCTCGACCGCTAATCGAGCCAATAATGCGGTTCCGATACAGTTGTTTTTAATAGCCTCGGCAGGTTGACGCTCCATCATGGACACATGCTTATGGGCTGCGGCGTGAAAAACTATGGATGGCTGAAACTTTTTAAACAAGTTCCGCATCTGTGACTCATCCAGAATATCCGCAACAATCGGAAGAATAATTCCGCCATAACCCTCGGAAGCCAATTCACGTTCCAGATGAAAAAGGCTTCCCTCCACTTGATCTACAAGTAAAACTCGCTTGGGATTGTGACGCAGTATCTGGCGGACTAACTCAGAACCGATGGTTCCACCCGCACCTGTTACCAGAACAATGCGCCCATTCAGTAATTCCTTGATACGAGTGGAGTCAAGGTCGACAGAAGGACGACCCAGAAGATCTTCCATCTCAACCCTTCGCAGGCGGCTGGCCCGTACTCTTCCAGATGCCAGGTCGTTGAGAGAAGGTACAATCTCCGCATCCAGGCGGGCCTCGTTGGCCAACCTGACCCACCCGGAAATCGATTTGGCACCAAAGTGATCTGTGCTATCCGGTGCAATTATAACCTTATCAATATTATAACGCTCACGTAGCAAATAAAAATTTTCGGGCAAATCCCGTATGGGAACCCCATGAATTTGTTTACCAAATTTACCCCCGGCTTCATCAAGAAATAAAACCGGTTTCATGCCCAATCCTCGTTTGGCCAGCAGATCTGCAGCAACTGAAGCAGCAACCTCACCCGTCCCCAGGATGGCTACACGGGATGTCCTGCTAAAATTACTGTAGCCAGCCTGCTGAAAGCTTTCGGCATACAATCGACAGAACAACCTGAACGCACAGAGAAACACGAAGGAAAACTGTAAATCCGCAAGAATGACACTTCGCGGCACGCAAGCCTCTCCCTGTTTCCAGTACCAGAGAAAAACCAGCCCAAGCCCTGCCAGCGCCAAGGCGCTAAAAATACGGGTCAGGTCCGGTAAACGAAAATAATGAATGATACCCCGAAACTCACCCAGAACCAGCAGGAAGATCAGTTTCACCAAGACCAACCACGGTAAGATTCCCAAGCGGATTCCCTGCCAGTTAACATCCGCCTCTCCCTCCGCAGAACCCGGAACCTTAAATTCAAACCTAAGCTCGAATGCCCCCCAGAAGGAAATAGATATCAGAGCAGCATAAATCAGAACAACAACCAACATTCTCAAGGGGGCAAAAGAAGCTTTTAAAAAATGTTTCATCGCCAGATTCCTCTTATGGTTGTAACCACTCGGTCAAATTCATCAGCAGCAAGACTTGAGCCGGAAGGCAGACACAATCCTGTTAGAAAAAGGTTCTCAGATATTGCACCACCGTAGCATTTGGCATCCGCAAATAAAGGCTGAAGATGCATCGGTTTCCATAAGGGTCTTGACTCGATATTTCTGGCTTCAAGTGCAACTCGAAGGACCTCAGTATCAATGCCTGCGATGACTGAATCAATGGTGATACAGGTCAGCCAACGATTCGGTGCATCCTTTCCTGTTTCTGGAATAAAACCGATGCCGGGAAGATCCCTCAAAGCCTCCCTGTAATTGAGGTAAAGTGAACGGCGCTTCGCCACTTTTTCGGCCAAGGAATCGAGTTGTGCCCGCCCAATTCCAGCAAGCACGTTGCTCATGCGATAATTAAACCCTATCTCCGAGTGCTCGTAGTGTGAAGCAGGGTCACGGGCCTGAGAGGCCAAGAATCTCGCACGGTCCACCGCTTTTGCATCTCTGGAGACAAGCATCCCCCCAGCAGAAGTCGTGATTATCTTGTTCCCATTAAAAGAGAAGACACCAAAATCACCGACTGTACCAAGCGGTTGAGACAGGTAGGTACTGCCCAATGCTTCTGCTGCATCTTCAATTAGAATAACTCCATGTTCCCGGCAGACTTGTAAAATAGGCTTGAGATCCGCACTTTGCCCATAGAGGTGGACCACCACAACTGCTTTAGGCAAATTACCCTTTGATGCACGTTGTTTTAAAACCTCGGCCAACAATGCAGCATCCAGGTTCCAAGTAGTCGCTTCACTATCAATAAAGACCGGGCTTGCCCCAATATATCGTATCGCATTGGCAGGTGCCACAAAAGTAAAGGTCGAGCAAATAACCTCATCTCCTGGCACAACCCCACTCAGGAGGAGTGCCAAATGTAAAGCGGCAGTACCCGAATTAAGTGCCGCGGCATGAATCCCTCCGCCAAGTACATCAGAGATCTCCCGTTCAAATGCATCAAGATGTGGGCCCACAGGCGCTATCCAGTTTTCAGTAAAAGCCTCTTTTACGCGCGCTAGTTCTAGTGAGCCAACGTCTGGGGGCGAAAGATAAATACGGCCCTGATGCCTATCTTGTTCAAAGCTTGCCATTCTAGCTTGCCTCCTTTTTCAGTCCAATTTCAGAAAGGCTGTCTACCACCTCCAGAAATACCGGTTCACGCCAAAGTTCCTTGAATGGAAGCGGTGAACTAACGCGAATAAAATACTGCTCTGGCTGCCCCTGCCAAAGTCCATCCCAGAACCCCTGTAACCATTTACCAAGATGAGGCGTATCATTAAAACGGCGACCATATTCATAGGGTTCACCTTCGACCAAGTGCCAGTAGATAACATTGCGAATATTCCGATCCATTTCAAAGGAACGCACTTCCGCCGGCTTAAGATCCAGCCCTCTTTTATGGAGGGCAACCGAGAATTGCATATCAGTACAGAGCCAACCATTTTCAGTCCAACATCTATCTGGAGTATGAGATGCCACCAACTGGATCGGCATTTTTCCAGGAGCCCAGTAGGCCACATAGACATCGAAACTTATACGCCCCTTCGAATACACCCTAAAAACATGGTCATCAAAACGAAGTTGCTTGTCTGTTGCAGCACGGACAGCCTCAGTCTCTCCCAATTCTCGTTCTTCCACATCCCAATCATGCACCTCAAAAGGAAGCGCTTCTTTTAAATGCACGCCCCGACCTGCGGAACTCCTGTCAGGTCTCGGCATGAATTGCAGGATGATGCCCATCAATACAAACAGAGTTCCCAAAACCAGCAGCGCCTTTTTCATTTTGTGACAACTTTTGCAGGCACACCCACAACTGTGCTTCGTTCCGATACATTTTCTGTGCAAACTGCTCCCGCTCCAACAATTGCACAATCTCCTACCTTAAGCGAAGGAAGCACACTTGAATGGCTTCCAAGAAACACCCCTTCGCCAATCTCGACTGCGCCAGTGAGGTCACAGTAGGAGCTCAACTGGGAAAATGCACCAACCTTGACGTCATGGCTCAAGGTCGCGTGCATATTTATGCCAGCGAATTCCCCAACCTGAGAATCACTGGATAGTATTACACCCGGACAAACTACAGCTCCTCTTGCTACATTTACATTTGAGCCACGGACTACACTGGGATGGACAATTGTTTCAAAGCGCGCTCCTTTTGCAAGCAACGTTTCTGTCGCTTTGCGCTTTGAAGAAGGCATCCCGATGGCAATAATGAAGCGGTCGGGTTCACTTGGATTAAAATCCATCACACTGCCGACAACGCCTTTGGCATATTCAAAACCATCTAGCACATTGGGGTTATCATCGAGAAATCCCGAGAACTCATATTCGCTGATGCAATCCAATGTGTCTTGTGTCCATGCATATACCTCACGGCCAAATCCGCCAGCACCAACAATATAGAGATTCTTCAGCATTAAATCAGGATGTTAAAAAGAAATTAAAATACCAAAAGGTTAATGGGACAGCAACCAATGAAGATTTTTTCTCAGGCAAAAAACTTATCCTAGATCTTTTCATTTCCAGTAAACTTTTCCATGCTGTGGGATCCTTTCTGGTTTATGCCCTGGCAACTTAAGACTGTTATGACGGTCAACAGTAGAATTTTAAGATCAAGCCACAGGCTTCGGTGATCCACGTACCAGACATCCAACTTAAACTTTTCCTCCCAAGTTAAAGCATTTCGTCCCTGAACTTGAGCCCAACCAGTTAGCCCTGGCCGGACCTCGTGTCGACGTCCTTGCTCAAGAGTATAGAGTGGCAAATATTCCACCAGCAAAGGACGGGGGCCCACCAGACTCATTTCCCCACTAAGTACATTCCATAACTGCGGAAGCTCATCGAGTGTGGTTGCCCGTAAGAAAAGACCCCAACGAGTCAGACGATCTGCATCCGGAATGTCTTCTCCTGCTGCATTTTTATCCTCACGCATTGTTCTAAATTTCCAAAGTCTAAAGATTTTTCCGGCAACTCCTGGTCGCTCCTGCGAAAATAGAACTGGCCGGCCTTGGCAAAGAAGGCAGCCGGCTGCAATAATCAGAAACAATGGACCAAACAACAGAAGTCCAATGGCTGATGCTAGTAAATCAAAAATACGTTTCATCTAAAAAACTACGGTCAATTATATCACTGATCGCAAAATAATTTTTCTACCAAATTAGACCAACATTCTGCAATCTGATCAGAGGAGTATTTAGCTTGTCCCACATGGAATGCATTTCGGCGTTTTTCAAGCAAAGACTCACGGTCCCTGCAGATCTCCTGCACTTGTCGTCGAAGCCCACGAATATCTCCCGGTTCAATAACCCACCCACAATCGTGATCATGGATCAACGTAGCTAGGTCCGAATTCTGAGGACATACTGCAAGAAGTGCTTGGCCAGATGAAAGTGCGCTGTAGGTCTTGCTCGGCATAACCACTTTCTCCGCACCTGGACGAATGGTTACGACTCCGACCTGAGCTGCTTTCATTGCCGCAGGCCACTCTAACTGGGATAGGGGTCCAGAAAGCTGAAACCATGAACGTTTTAATGGTTTAATACCAGGGCCTGTTGAATGGAACAACCATTCGCAACCCATGATTGGTTTATCCCGACCAAATTGAACCAAAGTATCCACCTCGTGCATCCTACCAATATGGCCACAGTAAAGAAAACGAATTGAGTGAGATGCTGGAGTATTTTGTGGAAGGTTTTTTGCAAAAGGTTGAGCATCTGCTCCAACAGGAATAATTGCGGTCTCCATGGCAGGGCCATATTTATTGATAGCATATTCCTGCAGATAAGTACCGAGGAACACACTGGCATCACAGTTTCGAATGGCACGAGATGTTACCGCCTCCAGCTTTTGCCTGGCTTTTAATCCAAGGCGACGACCTGCCAATTCCATTGCTTCAGGATAAAGGTCCAAGACAAAGTTCACCACACGAACTTGGGCATCACTCGGAGTTTTTCTCTGCACTAAATCCGGCAGAAAAAAAGGATTTGTCGTTACAATCCGGCAGATTGGTTGATCCACCTTTTGTCGAAGTTGGCGCAGTGTACGCAGGCTCATTCCCGCATATAAATTCAAGCGAGAAAGAAAGTTTTTTAAAAAAGTTTTCTGGGACCGGTATTTATCTTCATCCATTACGGAAATGACCTCCACGGAAAAACCCCGTGCAACAAGAGCTCGCGCCAGACCTTTCCAAAAGATGCTGCCAGACACAGAAGTGTAGATTTCGATCTTCATTTACTTATTTGAGCAAATAGAGAGATGTAAAATGATGATGAAACTGGAAATTATATTTAGTTGGGGATTAATTCCTCCAGCCTATCTCGGAACTGCTCAAAGCCAAGATGATGGTTCACCCAGTTCCGGGCAGCGTCCCCTTTGACAGATAGTTCATCATTGGATATTGTAGCAAGTTCCGAGATGGCATTGGCCGCTTCAGATGAACTGTCTGTTGACAGTAGCCAACCACAATTAACACATTCCAGTTCGCCCTGTAAATCATTTCCCGGGGAAAGAATTACCGGCTTACCAGCTGACATTGCCTCAGCTGCCGCTAGGTTAAAGTTTTCTTTGGCAGATAAGGAAACCAGTGCATCAGAAGCTGAAATCAATCCATCTTTTTTCCAACGATAGACAGGCCCAGGAGCATGAACCCGCGGTACACCCATTATTCGGGCAATGTGAATCAGGTCCTCTGGAGAATACGATTCAGGCGGACCAACAAACGCAATATGAAGGTTGGGTGCATTGGCCAGGCGAAACGCTTCAAGGGTCTCCAATGGTCGTTTGACTTCCTGCAGACGCCCAAGATAAAGCAAAAGGCGTTCCCCTTCGCCAATATTCAATTTTTCACGCCAAGCCTGCCGCGCTTTTTCTCTGCTAACAAGATCAAATGGCTTGATTGGCCAATGGACAGTTTCAGCATTCACTCCATCCAGGAATGGTAAAGCTTTATTGTGTTCTCTGTGAGTAGCAAAAAGAACTCGGCTGGCTCCACGCAAGTAGGATTGCCCAAAATGCTGGAGCCAACGCATTTTTCGAAATCGCCGATAGGAAAGAACAAAAGGGTCCAGCCCACCATGAACAACAACCCAATAAGGAATATTTCGTTGACTGGCTTGCTTTGCTACCCAGTGCGTATGGTAGCGGTAGAGAGTATGAACAATAATTAAGCCCGCACCATCCAGCAGATTCTCGGCCCTGTTAAGTTCATCGACAGAAGGCTTGTGAAATAATCGCCCAAGCAAACCTCGACCGGTCTGCAGGTGCAGCAATCCGTCACCCTCATGAATTTCCTCCTGACGATCAGGACCAGTGAATGAAATCGTATCACCGCCAAGGGCTTCGCGAATACGGCTTAAGGCGATGGCAGAACCTCCCGCGCTAGGTGTGACATCTAATCCAATCTGAACTATTTTTTTCATTGGATTATTTTCAATCTGTTATGGAGGAATAATTCCTTGAATTTTATGGCTAGTGTTTCACACGCTTCAGCCCCGAAATAATGGCCCTGCAAGCTCTTGGGGTGATCTTGGCCAGGAACAAACCAATCATGAATAAAATGTAGTTTTAGCAAATGCTCCCGAGCAAGAGCCTCTGCTTCCTGCCGGACAATCTCAGATCCGTAAAAGGAAGGCTCATCCACCACGAAAAAAAACTCCACTTCATCGACCTGTAATTGTTCCGCAAAAGCTCGAAGCAAGGCAGCGTACCGAGTCTCATTTTCACGAAGGTGATGAACAACAACTTGATCAGGATGAACAATCTCATTAGAAATTTCGTGAGTTAGACTAGGCATGATATGTAGGTTAAGTATGCCTTTGAGATGAAGGGCAACTTGACTGGTCATAATAGTCTTGTAGGCAATACCATCAGGGGGAAATATTTTACGAAGGCGACCTGATGCAGGCATTACCGGAATATCGCGAACAGCAATAGACCCATCAGCTTTTGCATGGGTGACCCAGCAAATACCGTATACTCGATCTTCAAGATCATTGCCGGCCATGTGAAGAAAAACAGCAGAAGGCCCATATTGACGGCCCAATTCAAGATAGCGGCGAACAGATTGTGGCAAACTCCAACCTCCATTGCCGAGATTAATCATATGGGGAGCGCTGCCAGTAAGAACATTAAAGCGGGAATCAATTGTTTCTTCATCCTGCACACCAAATCCAAAAATATTTGAATCACCGAGTAAAAGCACCTTTTCGCCAGAGGTCTCAGGTGAAACCCATTTACCGCGTAGACGATGTTCGTTGGTCGTATAAATAAAACGAAAATGTCCGGGCTTGGCATTTATAATTCGCTTGTGCGGGTAAGCAATCACACCGTATTGCGAATTCCAATCCGAGACTGGGAAAATCCACTGCTGAGGGGAGATTTTTTTAAGTATGATTTCCAGTAAAAGAAAACTTAAAAAGAGGCTCCCTAAAAGCAAACAAGCTTTTTTAAGCAAAAGCCTATAAGCCTTCAGGTTCATTATCATTGGTCATTGGTTCAGGTAAAGGAAGTTCTTCCCCATATCTTAGCGCGGAAAAAGCATGATTCCGGTTTGCAATCCAAGACCTGCGAATAATAAAAAACAAGAATGGCCAAAACAGCAAAAAGTAATTCACAATGAGAATCAGCAATTTACCAATACCACCTCTCGCCATGATTAAGAGTTGAAGCTGAAAGAAGGTCATCAAAAAGAACAGCCTTGGGTCAGATTTTAATAGAAAGCAGAGAGACCCCACCAGCAGGCCAATTACCATTGCATGAATCCAGAATAACTTGTTTCCAAAAATGAAGATCGCCTCTCCGAAAATCGAGGGCAGGAAAACCTGAGTGATTGAATGACCGTAATGGCGTTTCGTGGCAAATTCTGTGAATTCGTAGTTAATCTGGAGGTAATCCCAACTTTCGGTCAAGTTTTGGGGAATAGGCAGGGATACAATCCACTTTAGATATCGAAAGATTTCTTCAGTTCGGGATGTGTTAATCAATTCATCAACAAAAATAGGGTAAAAAGTCTCCTGGTAGAAAAGCACGTAAACAGATTCAATAAGCCCATAGAGATTTAAACCAATCTCCATACCGACTCCCTGTCTTAGTTTGGTATAAACATTGAAGAAAAAGAGAAGAATGGGAAGTGCGAACAGACAGGCAACTGCCAGAAAATGTCGCGGAAATATCCGCATATTCCAAAAATAAAGAAGCAACAGAATCAACATCAACCCGATCTCATGTCGGGGAAGGTATTCATCCACACAGTAACGAATGTAGTAATAAAAAAAGACCGATAGAATAACCAACCACCATTTTCGACCGAGAAAAGCCAAGGAGAACAAGAAAAAAGGGAACATCAACACAGATGCATAATAAAATAGTATCTCAGGGAGGGTATCGCCAGATTCACGAAACCGATCTTCCACCATTTGAACAATATCTGGAGAAGGAGGTTTTAAGAGACGGAACAACTGAAATTCCGGATAAACCAGGGGGAAAAGCGAAAAAAGCAGGAAAAAGATTGTGAAGCCGTTCCAGAAACGCTCATTCAAAAGGCCTTCACCTTCAAAAAAACGTACGGGCCTCACTCGTTTATTCAGTAGATAGAGGGTGAAGGTAAAAGTCCCAAACAAAATTACAAAGAATACAAAAAACAGCGCCAGGTACTTCCAGTCAACAATCCGCAGGGAACCTCCTATTCCTGACCAGACATAGACTCCCAAAGCACCAAAATAAAGAAATTGTCGCTCAAACTCATTTTTAAGAAAAATACGAAATACGAATACGCAACATAGCACTACTACAGTAAGAACAAAAAATTTGCTAAATAAAAAATCGCTTTCCATTGGATTCAGATTTTGGCTTTAGGTAGTCCTTGTAGCGTTTTACAAAATATGGCAACTGACCGTTGTCGGGAAAAGCGCCCGCCAGAGTCATTTGGAGGCGTCAAGTGCCCGGTAAGCAGTGCCTTTAAAGCCAAACTGGCAGTTTCGCGATCCCATATGCAATTTGGCATGCCACACGAGGCAAGAATCTTTCGTAACTCACTACCTTGGCCTGTTACTGCAAGAACAGGGCGTCCCATGGCAATCAACTCAAAAACCTTGCCCGTGACAACTTGGTCGGACTCTGGCACCAAGGCGTTCAGGATGATATTAGCGCCAGCAGAAAGACTCTGCCGCCGAGCCTCTGTCTGGGAAACTGCACCATGACATTTCACAAGGTCTGGGACTCCGGCAACAACAGCTTCATTGATGATTCGGGCTGAATCATTGCACCAAAACTCGAAACATATCTCTTTAGAAGTAAGCTGCATTTCTGCCGCCGCCTGAAAAAGCAGTTTGGGAGACCGAAGGCCTGGAATAATTGTTCCCAAATAGCGAATGGCTAGAGGGTGACTGAAATCTACAACTTCGGGTGAGGGTTTATTTAAATATCCATTGTAAAGGACAGTTGGACTGCCTCCAAAATCTTTTTTAAGCAACAGAGCCAACTCCTCGCCTACGGTAGTGACAACATCAGCTGTATCATGGCATCGCTGTTCCATGGGGCGCTCAAATAGAGAGAGAAAAGCAGGGATTCGACGCTGTAGACCAGGAGCAATCTCATTTGTCCACAAATCCCGAAAATCAAGAACCCAAAGGGCACGATCCGGGTTAATAGAAACCCAGCGTTGCATCTCGGAATGCACCGAAAAAATTGGGCCACTGGTCACAACGATGTTACGAGATCTCGGATCCAAGAGTGTATTAAGACGGGCCACTGCCTGTCTGGACCATGTTCTCTGCCGATCTGGCCAAAATAAAAAGCTGGATGCGACTCGTCGTAACCAAGTCGACAAAAAACCCATCTGGGAACGACCTGAGAAGACACTAGAACCACCCAAGCAATCTGGAACATGAACAATCTCGATGTTATCACAATCCTCACAGCCGCCATCAGCACAAATAACTGTTACTTGTCCATGTTCTCGAAGTAATTGCGCCATTTCGCGCCACCTCCGAGAACCTGTAAGCTCCACGGTGCCAAAGTAGTAAACAATGATTATAAAGTGGTCCCTATCCATCCCCATCTCGAGCAATTTGTAAGGTAGATAAAATCAGCATCATTCCAAGAAGCGATAGTGCAAAAAGAACAGCAATATCTCCAGGGGAGAGAAATCTCACAAAAAAAATAATCCCGGCATAGCCTAATGCCTTCAAAATTGGGAACTGAAGACGGGGCCATTGTTCGGTTAGGGATATCCCAGCACTTTGAACCAGCCAGACTAGGTAGCCTCCTCTCAAAAAGAAACTCACAATAGCAAAAGCACCCAGCGCCATAGTCTCACCACCGATTATTGCACCGACAACCAACGAGCCAATCCGTACCACAAGCATAATCAATTGGGCTGAAAACTCCTGCCCTTGCCTCTCCAGGACAAATGGAAGGTTTGATAAAGGAGATGTAATAAAAACAAGCGCCAACCAAGGGCTCATCCACATAGCCATTTCGCCGGCTTGCCTCCACTCCTGTCCAAAAACCAAGCTAAAGAACTCAGGTGCACCAGCACCGATCAAGAGAATTCCCGGCAGACCAACAGCAATCAAAAAATGAAGTAATTGAGCTGTCGTCGCCTGAAGATTATGCTGCCTATGGGAGCGGACTGCCTGAGGGAAAAAAACCTGTGCCACTGAGCGACCCAAAAAATTGAGTGGCATTTGCAAAACACGAAAACCTAGCAGGTAAAGGCCAGCGAATAATTCTCCAAAAAAACCAGCAAAGAGGAGAAATGGCAAGTATAGGTTGAGCACATTGACTATTCCGGACCAAAAGGAAACCGCGGGGAAACGATAGAACCGCCTAGCTTGACGCCAAACTCCACGGATCCTAACCCCGGCAAATAAATTACGGTCCAACTTGGCAATAAAACCACCCAACACAAGGAAAGCGCCCCATTGCCCCAATAGGTTCCCGGTGGGCAATCCAAACAAAGTCAGGTTACTTGTTCCCAGCGCTGTCTGGGTTCCAGATTGCACCAATGCCTGCCCCCCAATACAACGGGAAAGTCCTGTAAAATACCCGCGGCGGGACGCCCAGGCAGACAAGGCCTGAAAACCTCCCCAACCAAGAATTCCCAAAGGAACCAGGCCAATGATAGAAGGCAACATCGGACTGTTGAATAACTCCGCAAGTTCGTATCGGAAAAGCCATAGTAATGAACTAATGATCCCAGTAAAAACCAAAATAACAAAAAGACATAAAACAAGTACTGAGGCTGCTTCAGTATCCTTTTCAGGAAGCGGTATAGCCAAATCGTACTTTAGCACAGAAAGGGTGCCTGCAATACCAATTATCGCCAAGTATGTTCCAAGTAGACCAAAATCAGATGGCTCGTAAAGACGGGACAGGACAGGCAAGGCCAACATGGCCAATAATTGAGCAAAACCGGAGCCCCAAAGCAGGGTTAATACATTACGCCTAAATATGTTTGCTGAACTTTGTTCGTCCACTGGGAAGTGGTTTTTTAAGCTGACCCCAATTCGTGATGATTACACGCTAAGGAAAACAACCAGCTGATTATAGAAAATCTGTTACTACCTCGACTACCTCATCCTGCATTTTACGACTTAACTCCGGGTAGATGGGGAGACTGAGACACTCTTTGGCAAGCCGCTCCGAAACATGGCAAGGCATTGCTGGTAAATCCCGAAAACATTCCTGCTGATGCAAACTGAGAGGATAGTATATCTCGCTTGCGATTTCATATTTTTTAAGATGTGCCTGAAGTGCATCACGCTTTCCATCCATCACGCGAATGGTGAACTGGTTCCAAGTATGCCAGCAATGCTCCATCTCCGTTGGCAAGATAAGTGGTAAATCTTGGTGACGTTGGGATTTAAAGGATTTGAGATAGTATACTGCATTGGCACGGCGCTGTTCCAGGAATTCATTTAAACTACCCAATTTGACTGATAGAAGAGCCGCTTGCAGAGCATCAAGTCGAAAATTTCCCCCAATAAGCTTGTGATAGTATTTGGGCTTGGACCCGTGAACTCTTAGAACACGGGCCTTATCTGCAAGATCCACATCATTGGTAACAAGCATTCCTCCATCCCCAAAACCTCCAAGATTTTTTGTTGGAAAAAAGCTGTAGGTTCCAAAGTCCCCAATCGTACCAACCTCATCGTCCTTCCATCGAGCACCCATGGATTGTGCGCAGTCTTCAACAACCTTTAGTCCACGCTCTTGGGCTAACTCTGTAATAGCGCCCATGTCAGCAGATTGGCCGTAAAGATGGACAGGCAGAATCGCTTTTGTTTTGGAGGTTAGCTTCGAAGCAGCATCTGCAACATCAAGGTTGAAGCTGTCTGCGTGAACATCGATAAAGATAGGTATGGCACCAAGTCGAGCGATACAACCAGCAGTTGCAAAAAAAGTATAGGATGGACATAGAATCTCATCCCCTGGGCCAATCTCCAAGGCCATTAACGCCAGCAATAAGGCATCTGTCCCAGAACTTACACCAATGGCGTGCTCCGAACCCAAACGTTGGGCAACCAATTTCTCGAAAGATGCGACCTCATGCCCAAGGATAAATTGGCTCGAACCAACAACCCTTTCAAAAGCTAACTTTAGGGCATCTGAATGAGACTGGTTCTGAGTGTTTAAATCAAGAAGGGGAACTGCCATGGGAAATTTAATGTATTTTAAAGAGGTTCATTATCAATTCTTTGCTTGGATGCATCAAGTGTTCCCCAACGACCAATGATTACAAGAATGAAGACCAGGAGAAGGAGGACGGATGGACATTGCGCAGGAAAATCCCACCAAGCGTGTAGGCAAAAGGCAAGGACGCCGGCAAGCATTGAAAAATATACGGACGGACGAACACGGGACGCAAGAACCGCAGGGACTATCAACGTTAAGAAAAACAGAAATAATGGGAAACAACCCAGTAAGCCGAATTCCATGAGTGACTGCAAATAATCGCTGTGAGCGTATTCAAAATAGTCATGACCTGGGCGCAAACCGACATACTTTTGTTGCGTAAATGGAAAATGATAACGAAAGCTTCCAGCACCTGTGCCAAACCACTTATTTCCTTTGAAAGCCTCCCATGTGGCTTTCTGTAAATCCACCCGCTGCAAAACAGTAGGGGATTTTGAACCACCCTGCAGGGTTTCAAAATCCGTAAAGATTTCTCCAAGGTTCACAAAATGAATAAGTGCATATATACCAAACCCCAAACCCAGAACCGACAGAATGCCGAGGGTGATTCCTTGGCGAAAATCACTTCCCTGCCCCAGCATTCGAACCAAGGCAATCCCTATACCCAACAAAAAAATCCCGCTACCCAGTACAAGCCCCGCCTTGGATTGTGAAAACAAAAGCCCAAGAAATAAGATCAGCCAAAAAAATATAAGGATATAGTGCGGCCCTGAACGCAGGAGTTTTCTAACACTTTGACTATGGTGATAGAAAGCTAATCCCATGGCAACTCCTAGTATCAGATAAAGAAACGCCGCTGCGTGATTAGGATAGATAAATGAGCCAAAGAACGCAGAATTAGATGATGGTATAAACCAGAAGATTTGATCAGTACCGGATAGCCTTTGAACTGCACCCAGCAACGCCATACTTGTTCCTCCTAACACCATGCTCCAAAGAATGAACCGAAGGGTCCGGCGATGAGAAATTCCACTGATGAGAACACAGGCCCACAACCAGACGGGTAATGTGAGGATAAGGGTTCTAAACCCACTATTCATCTCACCATAAGGCATTTCTACACCGGAAGGCAGCCAGGAAATATGATCCTGTTTCACAAGCTGCCAACCCTCTCGAGTCTCTTGAACCAGACCATTCGGTGCATCAGTATCCACTCTCCATATTTCAGTGGTCGACTGTTGATATTTCCAAGAATTATTGAAGCACTGTACACCTACATAACATACGAAAATCAGTCCCAGCCAAAACAAGGCACTACGTGGAAAAATCCGAATTCCTGTAATCCGGTTATCCCAACGAAGCGAATGCATGCCTGGAAGGAAGAAGCCGAAAACGGCAACCACTGACAAAGCAAGATTCACATATTGGGCCCACAAATGCATGGAGCCAAGGCTCCACGCCAATAGGAAGACCTGTAGACAGGCAACGCAACTGATAAAATTCTCGCGTGGATATAGGTCCTTAGTTCGTCGCCGCGAACTGTCTTCCACACCATAAAGCCTTTTATTCCTTTGGAACTCTTTCCGCCGGGATTTCATATCATGGCTCATTATTTTTTAGAAAACTCTTATCACCAAATAGAGACTAAGGAGAAACATGGCGGGTAATCCATAAAATGTGTGGGATTCTGAGATTTTATTAAAAATCAATGCTGGGATGGCTGATAGACATCATGAAGCCGTAACAGACCAATGGGAATTCCGGTACCCTCTTCAGAAACAGGCAAAACCGCAATCTGGGAGGGGCGGTCCTCCATCATCTTGACGGCCTGTTGTAACAAGGCCATAGGCTGAATACAAATCGGGTCTGCAGTCATGAGGCGCTTCGCATTCAACTCACGAATGTCTTCGTCACCAGCCAAAGCACGACGTAAGTCACCATCTGTGATGATTCCACGGAGTTGCTCC